>OFMH01000337.1_pt1 | contig 35432 bp, 34 predicted proteins | sample 1541761 | NCBI WGS metagenome assembly OFMH01 (sample SAMN04209249, study PRJEB22552) | human gut metagenome | biome: gut; material: feces | host: Homo sapiens | place: USA: Oklahoma
AACCACCGCAACAGAAATGTTACGGTGGCAGGTCTAACTTTTTGGGGTCACATCATTACGCAATCAAAGATCCGCCAATACCTAAAATGGCACAAAAAAAAGATGCCCATAGCCTGAGCTATAGACATCAACAATTATTGATTTTCTGCATCATTGCAAAAGCCATAAACCATACAATCAAGATTCATTTATACATTTATCAATTTTTTGAATGATTAACTTTATATCCGGCAAAAGTTTCTTCACTTGTTCATTTTGTTTCATGCAGTTCTTTCTTAGAATGGTTTCTGCGACAATCCTATCACAATTATGTTCACTTAAATAATCATCTATTTTCTGATCAATAATCTCCCATTGGCGCATCCAAGACAATAGTTTCTGCTTTTCTACACCGTTTAAATCAGTATACAGCAAATAATCCTTATATCCAGTTTCAAAAATAAATATATCTGGTTCCCATATTGCGGAATCAATATCGTTTTGCGTCCGCACTGAATCATCAAATACATTCAAATTATGTTCATACAATTCGATAAGATAATTAAGCTGTTCTTTTAGCCTACTCCTTTTTTCATTAATAGTTAAATTCCGTGCTCGACTAACACACATCCAGCCGATACCAGCACTTATGAGAGAGCCAAGAATAACGCTTATTGCAGGGACAAGGATAGATATATATTTTTCCAAATTATCTTCTCCATAAAACAATGTAAATAATCTTCAAAAATGACCAGATGTCACTTTTCAACCAAATGAGTTAATCCGTCTTTCTGATAATCCGTCCTACAAAACTGCCGACTTTCATCTTCTCACTAGAATTCATGACAAAGCAATAGATGCAGCCCCCATAGAAGACTGTATAGAGCAAAATTTTAAGGACAAAAATCATCTTACTGCTCGAAGTCAAGAAATCATTCAGTCCATAGCCAATGGCCAGACAAAAAACAACAATCAAAGTAATGCGGCCAATTTGCCGCCAAAAGCCCTTAATATCCAAGCCAATATATCGAGAATAGAAAAAATTCATTATAAGTCCGTTCCCCAATAACATTGATACCCCAGTAGCAAAAGCACATCCGATACCACCGAACTTGATTCCAAGGGGGATGGCCATGACAAGGTTCAGTACTCCTGTCAGAAAATAGATTTTTGCTCTAAAACCATACTGATTCATGGCCTGCAAGATAGATAACCCAATATTTTGAATCAGGTCAATCGTAAATGGAAGGATAATCAATAGCGTAATAGCATAGGCATCAGAAAAACCTGCACCTGCCCACATTTGGATAAACTGTCTACCAAAGATAATAACCCCTGTTGCCACAAGTGCCAGAAGATAATACTGCCACCGGCCAATTTGAATAAACAGGTCAGATAACTCCTGAACAGGTCTCCTTTTGGCTACCAACTCAGTAATATGAGGAAGATAGACCCCAGAAATAGCCGTAGAAAGAGCCATATAGTTCATATAAATCAAGGCCGCAATGGAATACACCGCCACGGCCCCAGTTCCCTGCACAACACCTAGAATAATTTGATTAGTTTTCCAAAAAACCTGATCAATAAGCGATACTGCAAATACACTGAGGGCCAACCGACGAAAATCGGCAAAAAGCTCCCAGTCCCAATAATGAGCCTTAATCGTAATATGCAGGTTCCCAAAGCAATAGTACATTCGAGCCAACGTCAAACCTACATTCAATATAGTCTGCGCTACTGCTACCGCCATCGCCGTAGGATATTGCTGCAAGATAAGGATTACTAAAACCGGCTGCATGACAAGCTGAACGGTTTCCATCCCTTTTAAGAACAGGAATCGCTCATGGGCATTAATCACGGCCCGAAAAATCATCGTAGAGAGACTGACAGCAATATTGAACAGCAGCAACAGAAACATCTGTCGTGCTTCCATAAGCTCATCAACAGTCATAGTGGCTCCAAAAATACGTTCCAGATTAAAATAGCAAATTATACCAACTAAAAGGCAGAGAACCGTCACAGCCGCATATCCGTATAAAGAAATGGCAAGAATATTCTCCATGCCAACTTTATCTTTTAATGCTTTGTACTTCGTATAAAACCGAGTTACCGCTGCGGTCAATCCAAAATCCATGATGCTAAAGTAAGCAATCAAGGAACCAATAAGCTGATACAGACCATATTCATTTTTACCGATATAGTGTAGAAGGATTGGGACGTAAATAAAACCTAAGACAGCAAGAAGTAGAATATTCAGATAACTGAGAAAAATACCAATTTTACGCTGATTCATTTTCTTTTATATCTCCAACACGCCCATAACACATTGCATACCCCAAACCCAAAAGGACCCAGTAACAATAAGTTATATTAATGCTATCCCCTAACCCACATGCTAACATACCAATAAAAGAGATTGAGAAAAAAATGTAAATAAACTTTGTATCCATATCCTTAGTACGTACAATATTTTTTACTAATCCCCACATAAGAAGAATTGCCGGAAAAAGAAAGGCCAATAATCCTAAAATTCCATTCACAGCAAATCGGTTTGTATATTCCCCTAGTCCTGGAACGACTGCCTTTAATACGCCTTGTTCTCTTTGCTTCACTAACCATGTTCTGACCTCTGCACTTTGCAAACCTTCTTCTGGAAGATAATCAGCAACATAGGCATTTCTCAATCCATTGCCTACGCCTAAAAGAGGATGATCTAATCCTATTTTAATATCTGTCAACATTATGGAATAACGCGCTCTATTGCTGCGCTGATTATCACTAGCTAAGGATCCCAAATTTTCATTAAGATATTCTTTAGAATGTTTTATAATCATCTTATCAGATGGTGACTCACCTATTGCCTTATTTCCTAAAAAGAAAAAATTAATTATCCCAGTTGCACAAATAAATGCTAATAAACTAGTAATAACAATGACCAATGTTTTCTTCAACATAATTTTACGATAAGGAATACTAATACCTAGCAATAAACAAATTTCCCCTAGTAAAAGGGCATTGGCAGTTCTTGCTTTTGTAAAAAAAAGGAAGATAGTATATATACCAATTAACAATATGAGCAAAAATTGTTTTCTCACATTTTCTTCTCTATAAAATAAACACCAAAAAAGTGGCATCGAAAAGGCAAAATAGATACCAAAATAGGAGGGTTCCGTAAAGAGTGATCTTAACTGACCTTTCCACAATAGTGGAGGATACCAAGTCCCTACTTCCTTTATATTATGAACCAAAGGGTTAAGAATAGTTAAAAGCCATTCCGCAAGTTGATTACCGGAAAGATAAAAAACATCAAGCAGAGCATAGATTAATACAAAAGCAACCGCTGCACACGATGCCTTTAGTAAAATAAAAAAACCTCTTTTCCACTGATTTTTATACCAACAATAGATAAGATATGAAATACCAAAAGACCAAATAACTGAAAGAATCGTCCCCTTAATAGAGCGCACCATACTCCAAATAAGTGTCAACCGCTCAACAGAAATATTAATACCCGCATTTAAGATCATTTGATGCACAAAAGGTAATTTATCAATCTGATTTACAGGTCCTTCAAGGATTTTATCAAAATAAGGAAATACAAATAATCCATGAATAGTTGATAAACAAATAATAGAAAGATATATTAAGAAAAAAATACTCATCTTGCCTATATCTGGTAAAAATGTGTCTATTGATCTATTGTTTTTATATGAATACCATGCCAAAGAAAAAAAACCCACTAAAATCGGATATCCGCTAAGATGACCGCCAAAGCCAAGAAAGTTTTGATGAAGAGTCTCTGGAATATTTGTAAAAATAAGAAAAAAACATATTAAGAAAAATAATCTATCTCTAATTTTAAAATACATTTGATTACATTCCATAATTCTCTCCTTTTAATATGCAGTAAACAGAGGTCGACTTCATTCTTTTATTGTTCATAGTGCATTTCATTTAAAATACGAATTTTTCAGGCATTCAATGTCACCACTAATATCATTCAGTTTCATACTTTTTAATTCACTTTATATTATATGAATGAGGAAATCTATATTTTACCTTACTTATATTTCCATTCGTGCCATAATCTTCGTAATACTGGAAAACATTTTCCGACTCTTGTTTTTAGCTGTTTCTGTTTTAACCTTTGTAATTCAAATTGTTGATTCAACAACTCATTTCTAGATGCGTCCAAATATTCATTAAAAAATTTACTATATAAATCTCGATGCTTGTTTTGGATTGTGAAATAGGTACTTCTAGCTAGTTCCATCTGTTTATCGAACTGCCGATTTCGAGAAGATTGTTTAATCCGATAATAAAAAAGAACTTCTGGAATTTGATAAACTTTCCGACCAAGCGACAGAATGCTTAACCAAAAGTCCCAATCTTCAATGCCAGAACGTAGTTTTTCATCATATCCACCGCAAAGTTTCCAATCAGCTTTGCGAAATAATCCTGAATTAAAAATGACATTAGAGACTAACATTCTTCCTATAGAATATGGAGGTAAGCTCCATATTCCCCCATCATTTCCAAAAAGCGCCCCTTTACAATATACAATTCCACACCGAGAATCAGCCTCTAATATTTCAACGGCTTTCTCTATATAAGAAGATTCAATTTTATCGTCCGCATCTAATGGTAAAATATACTTTCCAGTCGCTTGAGTAATTGCAAAGTTACGTGCAGCCGATGGACCTGAGTTACTCTGCCAAAACTTCTCGCCATTGTCTAATTGAATAGCTTTATATATTTGAATGCTCCTAGTGTCATTTGATCCATCGTCAACTAAAATTACTTCAATATTTGGATAACTTTGCTGCTTTATCGAATACAATGTTTCCGCTATATATCTTCCATCATTATAGTAAGGAATAATAACACTCACCTTTGATTTCATAAAACTTTTCCTCCAAATAAAGTTACTCAAGTCTCCAATATATCTTCTAACGACATCTTATCATATTTTATAAACTCATTACGCTCAATAAAAGGAATAAATTTTATTATTGCAAAAATCACTATCGGTATGCCGCTTTACATCCATTAATGAACTTGTCCCTCTATCAATCTTTCGATATTTTTACGACACCATTATCTCATATGATATAGTACATTTTCCCCTTGCTTTTCCGCAATGCACAGTAGAAAAAACAGCATCCCCTTAAAACCACATCCTTAACTTTGTCAAATGATCTTTTATACATTGTTTCAGCGCATCTTGCTTTAAATACCAGACACTATACGCGCCTCGTTGAGGGTAATTTTCTCCATACATGACCGCATACAGCCGCTTCTGCAAAAAATCTTCAAAAAGAGAAATAGAATTATAAAAATCAAAATTTTTAGGTTCAATATTATCAAAATGAGTTACTAAATCTCCATAAAGAGCCGCCCGCTTCTTTAGATATATAGCATGTTCTTGTATAGCTTCACGAATAGACAATCCCCATTTGCTTATCTTTTCTGTCATTGTCATAGGTATACCACCAATAGCATTTTGAGCCTGACGATACTGAAGAAGCGTTTTCTTTACAGGAATTACCTTACCTGTACATAGGCCAATTAGTAATAACCATTCATCATGAACGCCCCATTCCGAAAAAGGAATCGCCTGTTGATATAGTTGCTTTCGAAAACAACTGGCAGCTCCTTGCATCGCATTATGAGCAAAGATATGCCTAAAATCGCCCTGTTGAAAGAGATCTGAATCAAAATGCATCGTTTCCCAAAAAGATACCGCTAATCGCCTCAACTTTTCATCAACCAATTCCGCATCATGAAAAGCTAAAATAACTTCAGGATCTTCAAATGCAGCCTCCATAACCTCTATTTTATTCATATTCCAAACATCATCTTGGTCGCTTAAAAAAATAAGATCCCCGTGGCATAACCCAATAGCTTTTTCAAAGTTCTTTCGATAACCTAAATTATTTTGATTACACACTACCTGCCAATGGCCTTTATAATTATTAAGAGCAGCTCGAACTATGCTAACAGTATTGTCTTGTGAACAATCATCACAGACAATGATTTCATCAGGCGTAACTGTTTGGGTTATGATGCTCTGCAACTGTTCACCGATATATTTTTCTCCATTATAAGTACATAAGGCAACAGAAATCATAATTATCACTTTCCTTAAAATTCTTCATCTAAAATTTATTCAACAGTATACTCAATTTAAAGAACAAGCTTCCCCGAATAGAGTGTCTTCGCAAATTAGGATTCATTAAAAGTTTTATTTTTACAAAAGTGCTATATTTATATTTTTTTAAATCCATGCACATTTTTCGATCATAGTCGGTTAATATGGATCCGTATCCTTCCAACAAATCCTCGCCAACATTATAATATAATTGCTTTTCTCCACGAATAAATCGCTTGAAACGAGCTAATTGACCAGCCCATTGATTGCCTGTTGTTGAAGCATTTTCCGAATATCTTACATAAGAAAATTTAGGTTCCCTCAATAAATAGGTTTTCCCCAATAAAGAGCAAACTACACCACACCAGTAATCGTGTCCATAATTTTGTTTCGGCATATACTTTTTTAATAACTGCATAGCCTCTTTATTCCAAGTCATACAGCAGCCTTGAAAAAATTCTTCCGAAAATATTTCATCATGATGCCTGGGAATGATAGGACGCGGTGCAGGTTGGGGGTTCAACGGCAATAAGTTGTCATCGGTCGTGACATAATCTACCTGAATCATTTTAGGACAAATAACTGGATCTTCCTCCATCTTATTAATCGAGCAGATTTCCTTATCTTTATACCAATAATCGTCTTGATCAGCAAAGGCATAGTAATCATAATCCCCGGCAAGGCTTAATAGTGTGAAAAAACTTTTCTTCCACCCTATATTTTCTCCCAAGATGACTTCCACATTAGAAGGATATTGTTTTCTATAACCCTTAATGATCTGCTGAGTGCCGTCTTTCGAGCCATCATCGCGAATAAGCAAGTGAATTTCCACTCCTCTTTGCTTCAAAATACTATCAATTTGGCGAGCTATGTACTTTTCACCATTATACGACGATAATAAGATTTGTACCTGTCTCACGACTAATCTCCTTTTCCCACTTGAGAATGTCAATATTTTCAGAATAATCAATACTCTATCTTCTAATCAAAGCAAGTAAGAATTACCTCAACATCGCTTTCATTCATAACTATTAAATTAATCATAATACAGTTCTCCTTGAACTCTGCGAGGAATAAAATCTTATTTTTCATTACTTATTCAATATTTTTATTAGAACACATTCTATCTAATTTTTCTAGTATATGGTTAGGTGAAAATTCCCCCTTATAATGATAATTTATTACTTCTTTCTTTTTTACCCATTCAAAATCAATATCTTCTATAGTCTCAAATGATTTCATATATCGCGAATCGTAAAAGGGTAATTCTTTAATATTAGGATTATTTGTCAATAACTTTTTATTATAGCAAACAGCTTCATAATAACGAGCAGTCTGAACAAGTTGCCCTTTTGCAACAACCTCCAATATACAGTTAGTCGAAAGTACACTACTCACTACATTTTCATAGGGGAGATCTTTATCATAAAATGTTAGTCCATCTTGATACTCTAAATTCATCACATCTGAATTTTTAGAACCATCAACTAACTCAAAATTTGTTTTTATGCCAATATCCATACATCGTTTGTATAACTGTATCACGAAGTTATTCCGACCTGCCTTATTTCGACCTACAAAGTATAAATCACTTTCAGTTTTCCCTTCTTGAATACCCTCCAATTTAGAATAAATTGTAGGACCTAAATAATGAAAACCAAATTCCTTACAATCATTTTTATCGTAAGAAAAAATTGCATCCCATGGAAATCCAAATATATTAGGCATAGCAAGTGGAATATGTTCTGAAGAACCATGCAAAGAATCCACCACAATCACAATCATTTTTGTATTGATACCAGTCGATTTAATTTTCTTCAAAAATTTCAAACTAACCATTGACAGTGCACCAGTGTCAAATATGATACAGGTATCCGGGGCAATCAATTTAAATAAAGAAGAATACCAAATATCACCATAGGGTAATTTAACAATTTTATTTAGTTTGTGACTCTGATGAACCCGTCTAATAAAATTAATTAATTGCAATTTATATGGTTTTTTTAATGGGTAAGGAATTACTTTTTTACTCATGATTAAATCTTGATACATGTAATAGTCAAACCACCCGTAGGGCCAAACCATAATATATTTCATGGCAGCATCCCCATAATCAATCTTTGATACATGTCCAACAAATTTGTCGACGGTTTCCACCCCAAAGCACTAATTTTACGAATACTTAATTTTAAATTATGCGGTGGAGGAAATTTTTTTTCATTATTTTCATCAATATCAAAATCAACTTGTATGCTACCTTGCGCTAATTTCGTAGCCACTAATTGAGCCATCTCGACAATGCTGCAGTAAGTTTCTGGATTTGCAGCATTATAGGCTTCCCCACTCTTGCCAGATAGCAGTACGGTTAAAATAGCGGTAACTGCATCAGCTGTATACAGATAACACCTTTTACTTGTCCCTTCTGTCTGCAAAACAATATTCTTACGTAGAAGAACACACCTAGCAAATTCAGCAAAAACACGTGCATCGTTTTCCGCCACTCCAGGACCAAACGTTTGTACCAATCGAAGGATAAATGTAGGAATACCATATTCCTTAGCATAACTGGCACATAAACTTTCACAAAGTCTTTTAGCTTCCGGATAGCAACTGCGAATCGACATCGTATCAAGGGTTGTCCCTTGCGTTTCATCAATAAGTTGATCTGAAAGTGGGCTTCCATAGACTTCCATGCTGGAAAGATATATAAAACCACTGATTTTTTTCTTATTCGCTAAATGAAGTAAATTAGTCGTCCCAAAGACATTCATTTCTATTGTCTCTACTGGATGATCAACAAAAAAAGCACTTGCCGTAGGGCTGGCACCATGAATAATATAATCAACAGGGCCTTCAATATCCGGCAAATTTTCTACCGTTCCATAAATAAAAGAAAGTGGGCAATCCGCTTGTAACTGCTGAAAGAATAGTTGTTCTGCCTTCTTCTGATTACGGATTAACGCTAATACTTGCAACCCCAATGATAATTCTTGATTTGCATATAACAAGCTATTAATTAATGTAGAACCAATTAATCCTGTTCCGCCAGTAACTAACACGGTCTTTCCTTGTAGTGTTTTCCAATTAATACACGGTGTTTGAATGATATTCTCCAAGTCTTCTTTAAAGACTTTATTTTCAATCCACATAGCGCCACTTCCCCCTATAGTCCTAATATTTGTAAACTTTCCTTAGCATCCATAATAGCTCGAAAAATATAAAAATCTGACGGTGTCGTAATTTTTATATTTTCAGAAGGACCTTCAACCGTATAAAGAGAAAATCCATAGTACTGCATCAACTGAGCTGAATCAATAAAATCATCCTGTCCTTCTCTTATTGCTTTACAATGAGTTTGGTATATATCACTTAATTTAAAACATTGTGGAGCTTTTGCCATTTCGCAGTAGGCTCTATTGAAAATAGTTCCAACTTGATTTGTACCGGGATCTTTTAAAAAGATAGTTTCAATTGCAGGTGCAACCGTAATCGCATTTCCATACTGTTCAACAGTTTGAATACATGCAGTGATTGTATCTTCATCAATCAGAGGGCGAACGCCATCGTGAATCAAAACCGTACTTTCATCCGGAAATTCTTCATGAGCCACTTTTATGCCATTAAAAATAGATTCTTGGCCACTATCTCCGCCAAGTATAACATAGCAAACTTTATCTATAAAATACTTTTTCAACAAAGATTTTGCATACTCGATCCAGGGTTCAAAACAAACCAATATAATTTTATCAATCATGGGGTGATTCTGAAAAATTTCTAAAGTATAAACAAGAACAGGTTTACCATGCATTTCTAAAAATTGTTTAGGTTTTGATCTAGTATTCATTCTCTTGCCAGTACCACCAGCAAAAACAACAGCTATATTCATAATTAATCACCACGACTTAAAACTAAAAAATAATCACTCAACAAGATACACGGTCATATCATGACTAATTCGTTTTTCAACCGGAGGCAACTGCATATAATCTCCATAAAGACCTTTTAAATAGCTATCCCAACAAGAAAATGTTGGAAATTGATATTTTTCAAAATTAACCATTACCTTCTTTTCAAAATCAGATTTTATCATACATTCTCCAACACCGTATAATCCCCATGTAATAGCCCCCACATATTGTGCAGATTCATAAGGAATTTTTTGTGCAATATTCTCTATTTTTTCCGCACATCTTTTTGCCCCATAGAGACACGATATTGGTTTTAAAATATATTTACTGTATTTGTGAAAAAGAGTTCTACCAGTACCTAGTCGAGCATCCGTCAACATTAGAATGCGTCGATAAAAATTACATCTAGAATACACTTGCTCTACCTGATTTCTATCATTTGGCAAGCCATCCACTGGAAAAATATCCAACCATAAATGGCTGTTCACTTTAGAATATTGGGCCTTTATTTCTGTCTTTTCATCGATAATCCTTGCAAAAGGAAACAAAAAGGTTCCTTCTTCATATGATATTATTTTCAACTGTTCATTTTTAAAATTTTTAATTAAATAGTTATAATCGGGTCTAGATAAACAGAGGTCAATATCGTCATCCCATGGAATAAATCCCTCATGGCGTATTGCACCTAATAGTGAACCACCAGAAAGGGCCCACTGTAGCTTATGTTTTTGACAAAATTCAGCAAAAATCAATAACATCTGAACTTCACGCTGTTTTATCTCCATCGCAGTTAATTTTTTCATTATACCATGTATGATAATTATAGAAGCAAAACTATCATATTCCTTTCTTTATTATTAGATGCTTCAATATAGTTCAAGATTGTTTCGAAAAATCACATTTATATCTGAACCCTTTATTATCTAAAAGCCAGGAGACTTCCCTTTAAAAGGCCTGCTCCAATCACATCCACGCGAATGACCGTTAGATAAGTACGCAAAAAAACACAATAATAACGTAGTTTACATTGGTAGTTAGAAAATTCTAATTATAATACCATTGCATTACTGCAAAAATAACAGATATAATATTCGAAAAATTCAAGGCAATAATGTAATTTCATCTATATTCTCCAAGAATTCTGATGACTTCTATGAGAGGCTAAAACTCATCTATCTATACAAATGTCACCTCATCATCAGCTTGGAATCTATTGCCTATCATGATAGAAAAGATTAGCATTTTGATTAACCTTTGTACTATCAATTTGACAATCAATGTATTTTCCCCATTATACGACGACAATAAAATTTGGACGCTCTTCATTTCTTATCCCCTTCACCTTACTCTGATAATCGTTTCATCACCATCTCAAAAGCTTCTATTGGAGAAATGGCAGACAGACACACTCTTTGTTTAGGGCAATTTGTATAATATGGTGTCCCGTAGCAATATTGATGAGGACATTCTTCCCTATGGATCAAAAAAATGGCTCTATCCGAATATGCTCCATGAGTATGTGGATTCGTCGGGCCAAAAACAGACACCGTTTTCGCTCCTACGGCATCGGCGATATGCTGCATTCCTGTATCGACACCAAAGACACAATCACATAAAGAAGCCAAGGCTATCGATTCTTTAATGGACGTCTTGCCGACGAAATCAACAATGCGTTCATTCATAGGGATATTTTCTTTCACATAATCCAACAAAGGAAGTTCTGCTTTGCCACCAATTAAAGCTACGGCTACATCTTCGTTCAGTAGCGATTGAATGAGCTTTGTCATGTTTTGAATTCCCCAAGCCCGGGTATAGACTTTCCCCGTTCGGAAGAAGCGATTTTTCAAGCTATAATCAGCATTTCCTATACAGATACCGATTATTTTTCTTTTTAGATTTTTACTTCCAATCTTTTCACGAATATCAGCGACACATTGTTCATCTGGACAAATTCCGGGATACATTGACTGCTCTGGTATATCACAAATTTCTTTAATCGAGAGTAAGTTTGCCTCGACAAAATGATATTTATCATCTAATGAATCAAAAAATAACTTGTTATTCTGCAGGCCAATCACATGCTGAGGCCGCACTATTTTCATAAACAATTGTGCTTTTCTAACCGATGTAATACAGCTACTGATGCCATAATCAAAGTGATACCCCCTAAGTTTCTTTAGATACGCCATAGAATCACCTAGGTTTTTGTATATATTAAAACTGTGAATAATGTCAATCGGCACTTGTGACGCTTCAAGAATATCATTCGCGATTGAGAACTTGGTCAATACCGTAAGCTCTGCTTGTGGAAAATGTTGGCGCAAAACTGCCAACATGGGAATCGCACAAACAGTATCTCCCATGCCATGCATCAATTCAACCAATATTTTCACGCTTTTATTATTGCTCATTCCATCGCCCTTCCTGTGTGCAGATATCAGCTGCGTATAAATTTAAGGACAAAGCGCTTCCATCCTTTTTCTAAAACAAAACACTCTTATATAAAGAGGTATAAGCATCCCGCAATAAATCTAATGAAAATTCCTCTTTCACCAATTTATACGAAGCCATTTCAAAGTTAAGCATCGTCTCACCAGATGCGTTTAAAAGACTCTGAATTTTTTCAACAGCCTCTTCTGCATCATGATACAAAAAGCCATTGGAGCCCTCCTTGACCGTATCGACATTTCCTACACAGTCAGATAATAAAAGAGGTTTTCCCTGAGCCATTGCTTCCAGAACCGATAAAGGCAACCCTTCCCATAGTGACGTAGAAATGTAAACATCTACTTTTTTTAGATAGTCTTGAACTTCATCAGGTGTCACCCAGCCGGTCACTTTTACTTGCTCATTTTCAAGAATTTCATGACGCAGCTCCCCATCACCAATCCAAAGGAATTTAACTCGATCATCTCCAGAAAAACGCTGAGCAATCTCATTAAAAAGCTTCGGATTCTTTTGGAAAGTGAGTCGTCCGACGGTACCGAAAACCAATGGATTTGCAGGTTTCTTATACACCGGTTCTTCGTCAGAAACTTCAATGCCATTATTGATGACGACAACATTTTTAATGCCATTGGCCACTAACAGATCTCGTTCTGAAGAGGAACAAGCAATAACCTTCCCGGCAAAAAGGTTGGCAACTTTTTCAATCCACACGTAAAAAAGCTTTTTTTTCGAACTGACATCCTGACGAGCAAAGGAAACTCCATGAGGCAAATAGAACGTTCTTCGCTGCAATCCTAAGATCCGTGACGCAACCCGCCCCAACACACCAGCCTTACTGGAATGAAGCTGTAAAATATCGATATCCGAGATTTGTTTTAAATCATGAAGCAACTCTTTCAATGCAGCAAAATCCTGCTTAGGACGAATTTCTCTCTGAGCATTTTTCCAATAAATCAAGGATACATTATCGCCAAATATATTTTCTATATCCGCAGGCGTATTATCTCGTTTCCCATATATAATTACGTGCTCATCGTTGTTTAGTTGAGATGTCAAATTCAACAAGAATGTCAAGACACCGCCGGCCAAACATTCCGTCACATGAACTATTTTCATTAATTCATCTCCAAAGTTATAGAGTTTCGGGACGTATTGGAATCGTAGACATTTTCAATTTCCCCCTAATTGAAGTAGACGTCCCTTCATATAATTTTGATAAATCCTCTTGTAAAGCCATATATGCCACTCCACTATATTGGGTCGGCCCGATAATGACATGATCCAGCAATTTCGGCAGGATTTCCCTGACATATAATTTATACACTCTTTGAGGTATTCCATTAATGACTTCGGTTTCAGGGCAAATCTTATCTGTAGATTGACTATCAGGAGACTCAAAAAATAGCACTCTCCACTCTTGCTCTTCCCTAAACCCCGGGTCTTTTAGAGACACAATGGCAGAAATAATAGCCATTCTAAAGGTATCCCATACCGCCTTGAGGCCCCTCTTCTTCAATTGTCCTATATGATTTTCGATGAGGTCTACAACTTTATTGAATTCATCTATAAACTCTTCTTCCGAAAAATAAGCGACTTTACTCAGAAAAATACCATCTATAGCATCATTATCCAAGATTTCTTTTTTCTTCAGTATCAAAGCGCCCCCTATACCACGCCCATAACCTCTCCACATCGATAATCGGCCTGAAGTATCATCAGATTTGTCATGAACAGTTAACGACGCGAGATAGCAAGAAAAAATAGCCTCTGCAGGAAAATTTTCAATTAGTGTTCTTATATTTTCTTCCCAGTTGAAATGGTCATCAATTTTACTAAGGACACTAAATAATCGGCTGCTCCTAGCAGAATCTCGAAGATATTTAAAAAACAAGGATTGACCTCGATGTATTTCATTCCAATCGTTCATGCAGCTCGCATTACGCAGCCAAATTTTTTTATCTTTCAGAATATAATGAATAACGTCAAGGCTTGAATAGTACGCGAATTCTTTTGTCTCATCGTGTTTCAATTCTTCTAATTTTTTTGTGTAGTACGGAAAAAAGACCTCATCCAATAATTTTTCTTCGTCCATTAATTTCGCCCCTGTCTAGTTATGAATCCAAACAAATACTAAAAATATTCGCCTTTAATAAGCTCCCTTATGTTTCAACACGACGGCAACGGTTCGCCAGATGAGGACAATGTCGAACCAGACATTCCAGTTTCTTACGTACCAGGTATCCATCTGGACCCGTTCGTCATAGGTCGTATCGCTGCGGCCGCTGGTCTGCCACATGCCGGTGACACCGGGACGGACCATGTAGAAGTCTTTGATAAAGGCACCGTATTTCTTGATTTCGTCTCGTATGATGGGACGCGGTCCGACGAGGCTCATTTCCCCTTTCAGGACGTTGAACAACTGTGGCAGTTCGTCAAGGCTGGTCTTGCGCAAGAAGGCCCCGCTCTTGGTGATGCGCGGGTCGTTTTTCAGTTTGAATTCTTTCTCCCATTCTTTCCGGGCTTCCGGGTCCCGTTCGAGGAGTTCTTTCAGTTTGACGTCGGCATCGACGCACATGCTGCGGAATTTATAGCAGTTAAATTCTTTCCCGTTCCGGCCGATACGGCGATGTTTGAAGATGATTGGTCCCGGCGAATCGAAGCGGATCCACAAGGCGACAGCCAAGAAGAACGGCGACAGGCAGATAATGCCAATGATGGTGCAGAACAAATCAAAGAGTCGTTTAATGGCCCGGTTATACCATATAGCCAAGTTGTTGCGGAAACTGATAGAGATGATGCGGCCGTCGATGAGGGGGTTCGTTTCGAGGGTCGCTAAGGGCAGGCTTCCCATATCGGGAATAAAGGCCACTTTTTTAACCAACGGTTGGACGCGGTAGACGATGTCCTGTACAGCTTCATTCTTAAGGCCCGGTGCGATAACCATGACATGCTGGACACCGGTGACCTGAATGACATGCTCGGCATCGCGGAAGGTGCCCAAATGAGGAATCATAGCTGCCACTCTCGGATCCGGGGTGTTGTCTTCTAGGTAGCCGATAAATTCATATCCGACCCCGGTATCGCTCTTGAAGTATTCCAACATGAGCGCTGCCGTCTTGCCGGCACCCATAATGAGGACCGGAAGCTGGAGCAGCTTCATACGGATCAAGATACGTTTGACAACGTAGCGTTCAATAACCAGAAAAACAAAAGAAGTGATGGCCAATAAGCCCACGAACAACCGCGACGTCACCGCTGCTGTTTGGGCGATATAGATGAAGAAAATCAGTAAGGCAATGGAATAAAACGTCGCCTTAAAGAGATTAGAAATGATCTGCCAAAACTGCATGCGCCGCGTATAGAGGTGGTGCAGCTTCAAAAACAGCAGGTATACCGCCGGTACGATGACGTGAATGCTGAGCCACGACAAGCGAAATGGAGTGTCCGGAATCAAGCATTCTCGAATTCCAAACGATGCGTATTCCGCCAGCCAAATAGCAATGTAATCGGCAACGGCCAGCACAATAGGCAACACCTCATTACTGTACTTATTTTTAATCGAAATCGAACATGACTGCGGCGAACACTTCAAAACAGTTCCTCCTCACGGCAAAGCATGAGCTCTGTCATTATTATTGTATTATATATGCACGAAAAAACGGAGATTCTTCTCCGTCACGGACTTTACAATAATTCATTATACCATTCTTTAAGGCAAAAAAAAACCGACCGTTTCCGCCAATGCCTTATAGTAATGTAAAATAATGATAAAGAAAGGCTCGGACTGCATAAAAAATGGATGCCCACTGCATAAAACAGAGGCATCCATTTTTTATATTGTTTTAATTTTAAGGAATCTATTTAGGTTACTTCCCTATCTTCCCTATCTTCCCTATCGTTCGAGCCATTCTTTAAATTCGGCTTCGCTGATAATCGGTGTTCCCAGTTGTTGGGCTTTTTCGTACTTACTTCCCGGATCGGCTCCGACGACGACGAGGGTCGTTTTCTTGGTGACCGATGAGGTGCATTTCCCGCCTCTTGCTTCTACGGCTTGTTCGGCTTCTTTCCGGGTGAAGAGCTGGAGTTTTCCGGTGAGAACGACGATTTCGCCGTCGAAGGTGGTGCTGATGAGTTCTTTCTTTTCAGCTGTCATGTCGACGCCGTGAGCCTTCAGTTTTTCGATGAGGGCCTTACTTTTTTCTTCGCCGAAGTAAGAGACGATGCTGTCGGCAATTCTGGGACCGATGTCGTCGATGGCGGTCAGGTCATCGGCACTGGCTGCCATCAGGGCATCGACGCTGCCGAAGGATTCGGCAAGGACTCGTCCTGCTTTGGCGCCGACGAAGCGGATGCCGAGGGCAAATAAGACGCGGGCCAAGCCGACGCTCTTGCTGGCTTCAATGGCCTTTAAGAGGTTGTCTGCCGACTTTTCGCCAAAACCTTCGAGGGCTACGAGTTGGTCTTTCGTAAGGCCGTAGATGTCGGCTACGTCATGGATGAGCTCTTTTGAAAGGAGCTGCTGGACGATGGCGTCACCGAGGCCGTCGATATTCATGGCGTCACGGGAGACGAAGTGAGCGATTTTTTCACCGATGACGGCCGGGCAGTCGGGATTGACGCAGCGCCAGGCTGCTTCCCCTTCGCGGCGGACGACGTCACTGCCGCAGGCCGGGCAAACATGGGGCATGGCGAAGACGACTTCCGAGCCCGTTCGTTTATCCGGCAGGGATCGGACGACTTCGGGGATGATTTCACCGGCCTTCTGGATGATGACCGTATCGCCGACGCGAATGTCTTTGTCGCGGATGTAGTCTTCGTTGTGAAGGGTAGCCCGCTTGACCGTCGTTCCGGCCAGGCGGACCGGTTTGAGGTCGGCTGCCGGCGTCAGGACGCCCGTCCTACCGAGGCTGACCGAAATAGAGAGGACCTTCGTTTCGGCCTGTTCCGGCGGGAATTTATAGGCAATGGCCCAGCGGGGAATCTTGACCGTATTGCCAAGCTGCGCCTGCTGGGCAAAGGAGTTGACTTTGACGACCATGCCGTCGGTCGCATAGGGCAGGCTGTCGCGGCGGTCGTCCCAGCTGTGGATGAAGGCGATGACGTCTTCGATATCCGTAAATTTCCGGTACTCCCCATTGACCTGGAAGCGAAATTCCCGCAGATCTTTCAGGAGTTCTTCCTGGCTGTCGATGGTAATGCCCGTGTTGCCCCCTAAGGCGTAGGCAAAGAAGGCCAGTTTGCGCTGGGCCGTGATCTGAGGATCGAGCTGGCGCAGGGAGCCGGCTGCGGCGTTTCGAGGATTGGCAAAGGGTTCGAGTTCGTCGTTTCGCCGCTGCTCGTTGAGGGCCGTAAAGGACGTCACCGGCATATAGACTTCGCCGCGGATCTCGATGTGCGGCGAAGTGCTGTCGATGCGAAGGGGTATGGTGCGGATGGTGCGGACGTTGTTGGTAATGTCTTCGCCGACGACGCCGTCGCCGCGGGTAACGCCGCGGACGAATTGTCCGTTTTCATAGATGAGGTTGACGGCCAGGCCGTCGATTTTGAGTTCGACGACGTATTCCAGGGCTTCGCCGCCCAAGTCGCTGCGGACGCGGCGGTCGAATTCTCGAAGTTCATTGTCGTTAAAGACGTCGCCCAGGCTCAGCATGGGCCGGTCATGGGTGTACTTTTCAAAGCCGCCGGAAATCTTAGAGCCGACGCGCTGAGTCGGCGAATCGGGCGTCACCCATTCGGGATGGGCTTTTTCGATGTTTTCCAGCTCCCGGTAGAGCATATCGTATTCGTAGTCGGTCATAGTCGGCTTGTCGAGGGTATAATACTGATAGCTCAGTTCGTCGATTTTTTGTCGCAAGGCCAGGAGCCGCGCTTTTTCTTGTTCCATAAGATTCCCTTCCTTTTCAGCGTATCGGAATAGCTATGCTTTTTCTAACGGTGCATATTTGACGACGACTTGGCGGACGCCCTTCGTCGGAAATTGAATTTTCATCTGCATGTTCGGCCCGTCGCCGATGACGTCGAGGACGGTGCCGATGCCCCAAATCTTATGGCGCACCTTGTCGCCCTTGGCAAAAGAGTCGGTCACGGCGTGCTTCTTGGGAAGGCTGGTGGCCACCGGTTTTGACAGGATGGACACGCGCTGCTGACCGGGGACGGCCGTCATCCGGCTCTGGGGCATAGCGCTCTTGCGCTTATATTCTTCGACGAGTTCCGGCGGGATTTCCCCGAGGAAGCGGCTCGGCATGTAGGCGGAAATGCGGCCGTACATAGTGCGTGTGATAGCGTTGGTCACGTAGAGCTGCCGTTCGGCCCGGGTGATGCCGACGTAGGCCAGGCGCCGTTCTTCTTCGATCTGTTCGGGATCCATCAGGGTCCGGCTGTGCGGGAACAAGCCTTCGTCGAGGCCGGCCAAAAAGACGACGGGGAATTCAAGGCCTTTGGCGGAATGGAGGGTCATGAGGGTAACCTTCGATTCGCTGCTTTCAAAGTCGTCGACGTCGCTGACCAGGGCCACGTTTTCGAGGAAGTCCTGAAGGTTGCCGTCGGGATTGCTGTCCATGTAGTCTTTGGCGACAGACAGAAATTCACCGACGTTTTCCTTGCGGCTTTCGCCCTGCGGATCGTGTTCGGCGTCTTTGTCGAGCATTTCGCCGTAGCCCGTGTCTTTGATGACCTTTTCGATGAGGCTCAGGACGTCCATGCCGTCAATGTCGTTTAGGAGGTCGAAGATCATGGCGGCGAAGTTTTCAAGGGCCGTCTGGGCTCGTTTGGTCACGGGAATGGCGTCCGGTGACGACAGGGCTTCAAAGAGGGATATCCCCTCCCCTTCGGCGTAGGCTGCGACTTTTTCCATGGTCGTCGCCCCGATGTTTCGCTTGGGCACGTTGATGATACGGGTCAGGCTCAGGCTGTCTTCGGGGTTATATAAGAGCCGCAGGTAGGCCAAGACGTCCTTGATTTCCTTGCGGTCGTAGAACTTGGTGCCGCCGACCATGGTATAAGGAATGGCGTAGCGCATCAATTTTTCTTCGAGGACACGGGACTGGGCGTTGGTCCGGATGAGGATGGCCATGTCGCCGTAGGGTTCGTGGCTGATTTCGTGGCGGTTATAGATGGCGCCGGCGATGTAGTCGGCTTCGTCGTGTTCGGTCTGGGCCTGGTAATGGATGACCTTATTGCCCGACGGATTTTCCGTCCACAGGGTCTTTCTCGGCCGGCTTTCGTTGTTGTCGATGACGGCGTTGGCTGCGTTCAAAATGGTCTTCGTCGAGCGGTAGTTCTGTTCGAGCTTGATCGACGCCGCGTCGGGATAATCCCGCGTAAAGTCGATGATGTTGCGGATGTCGGCGCCGCGCCAGGCGTAAATACTCTGGTCGGCATCGCCGACGACGCAGATGTTGCGCCACTGGGCGGCCAGAATCTTCGTCAGGGCATACTGGGCGTGGTTCGTATCCTGATATTCGTCAACCAGGACGTATTGGAACCGTTCCTGATACTTTTCCCGGACGTCGTCTTTTTCTTCCAAGAGGCGGACGGCCAAGAACAGGAGGTCGTCGAAGTCGAGGGCATTGTTTTCCTTCAGTTTGGCCTGATAGAGGTCATAGGCTTCGGACACCTTCTGCTGGAAAAAATCTTCGGCCTGACGGGCAAAGGCTTTAGCGTCCATGAGGACGTTCTTGGCTGCCGAAATCGTGGCCAGGACGGACCGCGGCGTGAACTGTTTGTCGTCGAGATTCAGTTTTTTCAGGCATTCCTTGATGAGCACCATTTGGTCCGACGAGTCGTAAATGGTGAAATTCCGGGTGTAACCGTGAAAGCCGTCGATTTCAAAGCGCAGCAGTTTCGCACAAAAGGAATGGAAGGTGCTGAGCCAAATGGAATCGGCCTGGGCCCCGACGAGGTTCTGGACGCGCTCTTTCATTTCCTTGGCAGCCTTATTGGTAAAGGTAATGGCCAGGATACGGTACGGCGAAACGCCGAGTTCCAAGAGGTGGGCAATGCGGCAGGTCAATACCTTGGTCTTCCCCGATCCAGCGCCGGCTGTGATCAGGAGCGGGCCTTCGGTATGGTTTACGGCCTCACACTGGCGGTCGTTCAAGGTGTCGAAAATAGGATTCATAAAAACTGCTACTTAAAACATAGATAAACGTATCTATATTAAGATGAATTGCTGCAACCTCGCGGTTCGCAGTTCCTTCTTCATCGTACACTCTTTGGCTCTGAGCAAGCTCAGCAGCTACTTGAGGGGTTCTGCACTCCAAAGGCGTTGACAACCTGCTTCTTGCGCAGCAAGGAGGAAGATGTCTGTTCCCGACTAGCCATCGGTACATATATCAGTGCGTTTGGATTTAAGCGGTCTGATATTCTTTTGCATCCCGCAGATTAAGCGAAGCGTTGAGATCACGGTCAACCATATATCCACACTTTGGGCAGACATACATGCGGTCTTTGAGTTTCAGACCTTTATGGATATACCCACAAGAGTGACAGGTCTTGGAGCTGGGATAGAATCGGTCCACGACTCGCAATTCGATGCCTATGATTTCTGCTTTGCGTTTCAGTTTCGACAGGAAAGAATAGAACCGTTCTGCCGCGACTGCTTTTGCGAGATGCTTGTTCTTCATCATGCCTTTGATATTCAAGTCCTCCACGGTAACGAAGCTTGGTTTTTGCTTCACAATCTCGTGAATGGTCTTATTTTCATGATCCTCACGGATTTGTTTAATTCGCTGATGAAGTTTCTGCACCTTAAGTTTTTGCTTGTCTATGTTTGCAGAGGCTATAGCAGGTGCACCACCTTTCTTTTTTTTAAGCTCATATTTCCGACTGAGCTGCCTCTGCGTTCTTCTCAGCCGCTTCTCCAGTCGTCCGACCTTTGAAGATTTGTTGATATTTTTAAAGGTCTGGCCATTACTGACAATCGCCAAATTCTTGATACCTAAATCGATTCCTATACCTTCGCTCTTCGGATGGCAGGATGTCTCCCAATCGTTGTTGTATCTGGATGTCTCCTCAACATCTGCCACAACGGAAACATAGAATCGGCCTGCCTGATAAGAAACGGTACCGCTTATGACGGCGACACCAACGGGGAGATATCCGTATTCTTTCAGCTTCACCTGTTTCAGGGTCGGTATCATCAGCTTGTGCCGCCATATCTTCCAGTCACCCTTGTTATTCCTCGGGAAATACAACTTCACGTCCTGCCGGGATTTCTTTTTAAAACGCGGAAATCCTGCCTGCCCCTTAAAAAACTCTTTGAAAGCCGCTTCGGCATTAACCAGAGCCTTCTTGCGGGCTTTTGCCCCGCACTCGCTTATCCAAGACAGTTCCGGTTTAAGCTTGTGATTGACGTACTTGTCGAAGTCGTTAGCCGATACAAAATGCTTCTGATGACTATCGAGCAACCCACGCTGATACATCCGGTAGAGCTTCTTATTATAGGCAATGTACTGATTATATAAAAAACGACAGATACCGATTGAGCGAATAATCTTATTGGCTTGTTCGAGTGTCGGAGCAATCTCGGTCTTGAACGCTTTTAGCAATCGTCTCATCTCCCTCGATTTACTTCTTATATTTTCGCAGGCCATATAGACTGCATGAGAATACCTGAAGAATGCTTACGATATCCTGTGCGAGTTCTTTATGCGGAGATAGTTTTTCATTCGAACGATTTATTTCAAGATTTCTTGGGTATCTCAACGCTGCAGGATTTTGATCAACACGTTGAAAAGCTCCACAAATTCTTTTGGTTTATAATTTGTAATATTGGATGAGTTCATGCTTTATCTTTCCTCCATGTTCACACCATATTACAAATGTATATTTGTCCGTGTACTTAGTTACTTATAAATGTCTCCTTTGGCTTACAGACAAAAGGCCCTCACCAGAAGGTTTGGGCCTCTCAAAATCATCACTTATTTCATTGCAGACAGGATCGGCGGAATGACCTGTTTCTTACGGCTCATGACGTTGGGCAGGTAGACTTCTTTATCGAGGACGTCTTTGCCAAAGGCAGTGCCGACGGCTTCATCCATATTGCCGGCGAAGATGAGGTTCGTCGATTCGTCGATGATGCTGGTGATCATCAGGAAGGAAGCGACGTAGCCGTGTTCAGCCCGGAGTTTTTCGAGGGCGTTCAAGAGGACCTGTTTCTGGTTGAGGAGGTCCGTCGTATCCATGACCTGAACCTGAGCGACCGTGAAGGTTGCATCGCCGCCGACGAATTCTTTCATGTCGTTGTGGACGATCTGGTCCGGCGTGAGGTCCGATACGTTGGCACCGGCTTTGAGCATTTCCATGCCGTATTTTTCGATGTCGACACCGGCGATGTTGGACAGTTTTTCAGCAGCTGCCCGGTCTTCCGGCGTGCAGGTCGGCGAACGGAAGAGAACCGTGTCGGAGATGACGGCCGAGAGGAGCAGTCCGGCGACGTCTTTCGGAATGTCGATGCCAGCCTGTTCATAGAGGCCGGTTACGATCGTTGCCGTGCAGCCGACGGTCTTGAAGAGGATGGAAATCGGGCCGTCTGTCGCCAAGGTACCGCCGATGCGGTGGTGGTCGACGACGCCGATGATGGAAGCTTCGTCAATGCCGTCGATGATCTGTTTCTTTTCGTTGTGGTCGACGAGGATGACCTGCTGTTTTTCAACGTTTGCAATGGACGATGCGCAGACCATGCCGACGTATTTGCCGTTTTCGACGACGGCGTAGCGGCCTTTTTCAGGAACATCATGGCCGCAGTCGGACGGGCTGAAGACCAATTCCGGATCGTGGACGAGGCCTTTTACCGTATTCAGTTCTTCGCCGAGGACGGTCTTGATGAACTGATCGGCAAGCTGTGCTTTTTCGATGACGCCGACGAACTGGCCGTTGTCGACGACGGGAGCGACGTCGCTTTCATGATCGGAGAACCATTTAGCTGCGTCTTTCAAGCTGGCGTTGATGGCCAGGCCTTCGACGTCAGAGTAGACGGCTTCCCCGACTTTGATGTAGAAATCTTTTACCAACGGCTGGGGCGTAACGTGGAAATAATCGAGGGCGAAAGCCGTTTCTTTATTAGGTTCGCCAGCGCGGATCGGCGTAGCGTCAATACCTTGTAACTGTTTTAATTTTGCATATGCAATGGAAGAACAAATAGAGTCCGTATCCGGGTTTTTATGGCCCGTAACAAAAATCTGTTTTGCCACAATAATCACCTCATTGAATTTTAAACGTATATATAATTGTATCTGTAATAGTATATCATGAATCGAAGAAATGGTCTATCGTAAGGATTTCCTATTTTGTAAAAACCATTTTACGTAACAAAAAGGAGCCGTCTTTTTCGACAGCTCCCTTGTTTTATGAGTCGTTTCCGTGAAATAGGATTTCCGATATAGGTTTCGATGAAGAGGATTCCCTTCTGCCTGAAAATCAGGGACGATGGTCTTTTTGTTCGAGATCTTCTTCGATTTTATGGAGGACTTTCTTAGCGTCCTGACGCCGTTTCCAGTACCACAGGCCGCCGTAGATGATGGCCATGGCAAAGAGGACGACGGCCAACCGCTGGGAATGGCCTTCCATCATGACCAGATCGTGTCCGACGAGGACTTCGACAGCAACCGACGGCAGTTTCCCGATGAGACAGCCGATGATGTAGTCCCGATAGCTGATATGGCTCACGGCGCCGAGGGCCGTAATCAGGCCGTTTGGCGAATACGGGACGGCCCGGGCGACGGCCATGGCCTGCCACGTCGTGTAGTGGTCGATTTTGCTCAGCATCTTGCTGGCTTCGATGATTTTCCGGGCCTTATTGCGAAAGAGGGCCCGCATGAAGAAAAAGCTGATGACGACGCCGATTGTTTCGGCAATCCATGAAATGACCGTCCCGCCGGCGATGCCGAAGACGACGCCGTTAGCCGTCGAAATGAAGATGGACGGCAAAAAGCCAACGATGTTGATGACGATGTTGATGATCATGCTGATGACGATGGCCCAGCCCCTAAAGGAGCGCAGGTAATCGATGGTCCCGTGGAGGTTGCCGCTCATGGACAGGTCCCAGACAGTGCTGTAAAAGTCCGGGATGACCAGGTGAATGGCGGCCAAGAGGGCCAGCAAAATCAAGATCAGGCCGATTTTAAGATGATTTTCATGGATTCTTTCGGAAAACATCAGGGTTTTTCTCTCTTTTCTCGGATTCTTGTCTTCGCCATTTCGGCGATTTTGTCGTGCTTCAATTTCGTCAGGTACATGGAACCGCCGATGATGAAGGCGCCGCCGGCAACGGTCATGGCTGCCAGGGCTTCATCAAAGAGGACAAAGCCCCAAACGGCGTTGAAGAAGACGCCGATATAGGTGACGAAACTGACGACGACGGGGTTGGCCGTGGCATAGGCATTGGTCATCCAAATCTGGGCCAGGACGCTAAGGACGCCCAGGGCCAGGTACAACAGCCAGTCCGTTCCGGCCGGGACGACGAAGTCGCCGGTGATGGCCATGAGGAGGACGCCGGACAAGGCGGCGCTGATGAGAAAGTACATGACCACTTCATAGGGATGGTGACCGCCGGCTCCGGTCAGTTTGCTGACCGTCGTATAGGCACCGGCAGCGAAGATGGCTTGGCCTAAGGCGAACAAGGAATAGACGTTGAAGGAATCGAAATTCCAAGGCCGAACGACCAGGCAGGCGCCGGCAAAAATGACGACCAGCGGCCATTTTGATCCCGGCGGCAGGACTTCTTTGAGGAAAATCGCCGCAAAGAGCATGACGAAGAAGGCTGACAGCTGGGATATGATGGACACGTCGGCCAAGGGCATGCCGCGGAGGGCATAGAAGCTGCAGATCATGCCGATGCCGCCCAAAAGGCCCCGAAGGGTCAATGTCGGAATATCGTGTTTTGACATGTGCACGTCCTGAAGGCGCATGAGGGCCACGATCATCAGGGCGCTGATCCATCCTCGAAAGAAGGCGATCTGCCCGGTGCTGACCGTATAGGACAAGACTTTGACGACGATATTCTGAATACTGAAGGCCAGGGCCGACAGGATGGCGAAGATGACACCTTTATTCAACAGTCTGCCCTTCTTTCTAGGCTTTGGACGAAATATCGTCGACGAAGGATAAGACGGCCTGTTTCATAGCTTCCTTATCGATGGATTCTTCAAAGCGGACCGGTTTGTGCTTGAGGTCGGCCAAGGGTTTCGGCAGGGCAATGCCGGTGACGCTGCTGATATCGACGAGGGTGTCGAAGGGATCCTTACTGTCGCGCAGGGCCAGAGCCTGGCTGATGACCGGCGGGAATTTATAAGGATGGGCCGTTGCCATGATGACTGTGTGGCGGCCTTCGTCGAGACCCTGACGGTGGCGGTTCATGCCGACGCCGTAAGCAACGGCCGTATGGGGATCGAGGAGATAGCCGAAGTCGTTGTAGACGTGATTGATGACGGCCACCGTTTCTTCATCGTCGATCCAGCCGCCTTCAAAATCCTGACGAAGGGCTTCCAGTTCTTCTTTCGATACACTCATCTTCCCCGTTTCGACGAGGTCTTTTTCCCACTGGGCGACTTTTTTGGCATCCCTTCCGGCTGCATAGAACAGGAAGCGTTCAAAGTTGCTCGACAAGAGAATGTCCATGGACGGGCTGTCCGTCGTGTAGAAGTCGCGGTTCATATCGTAGACGCCCGTTTCAAAGAAGTCGGCCAGGACCTTATTCTTATTGGAAGCGCAGATCAATTTGCCGATGGGAACACCCATTTTCTTGGCAAAGTAGCCTGCCAGGATGTTGCCGAAATTGCCTGTCGGCACGATGACGTCGAAAGTTTCGCCGGAGCTGATGGCCCCGTCATCGACGAGGGAGATGTACGTCGATACGTAGTAGACGATCTGCGGGAAGAGGCGGCCGATGTTGATCGAGTTGGCACTCGAGAAGAGGACGCCCTTTTCATTGGCATAGGCATTGACGTCGGGGTTGGTGAAGACGCGCTTCAAGAAACTCTGGGCATCGTCGAAGTTGCCGTGGATGGCCGATACGCGGACGTTGTCCCCTTCCTGCTTCTGCATCTGCTGCTGCTGCATGGGGCTGACGCCTTCACTTGGGTAAAAGACCATGATGTTGGTGCCGGGAACGTCTTTGAAGCCTTCAAGAGCGGCCTTGCCCGTATCACCGCTGGTCGCCGTCAGGATGAGGATCTCCCGATTTTCCTGTTCCTGCTTCTTGGCGGCCGTCAAGAGGTACGGGAAGAGCGACAGGGCCAAATCCTTAAAGGCCAGAGTCCGGCCGTGGAACAATTCAGCAACAGACAAATCGGTATCGATGGAATGGAGCGGCACGATGCGGTCGTCGCGGAAGGTGTCTTCATTATAAGCCGAGGCGATCATGGCTTTTCGTTCGTCTGCCGTAAAGTTGGTGAAGAAATGAGACAAGACGGCTTCGGCGATTTCCTGATAGGACTTGCCGCTCAGGTCTTTATAAGAAATGACATCCTCGGGAAAATCTTCGGGCACATAGAGACCACCGTCGGCAGCCAGGCCGTGGAGCAAGGCATAGGATGAAGAAACACATTCATCAGAGCGCGTACTTCTAAAATTCATATATAAAATCCCCCTTTGGCAAATCTAAAACAGCTTAGGTATCTCTTTATTATAGCTGAAAAAGCGGCAAATGGCTACCTTCTCGAAAGTCTCCCGGCGAGCAAAATAAAATACCGCTCCCCCACCTCCCACGGTAACGATGAAAGGCAGTGAAGCGGTAACCTGATGGTTCTATGAAAATCTCGATTACCAGGCAGCGGGCAGCCAGCCGAAGATGCTCAGAATGGCGTAGACACCGGCGCCGGCAAAGAGGACGACGACCAGGGCCTGCATGACGGGATGGGCGATCCAGCCGCATTTCCAGCAGGGTTCTTTGTCGCCTTGCGTCCGGGCCCGACGCAGCATGAAAACCGGCAGGATCGACATGATGATGCCGCCGAAGGTCCCGGCGCTGAAGATGGCATTGACGAAGCCGACGAGGCCGCTGTAAGCGAGCAGCACCGGCGGAATGACGATGACAGCAAGGCACAAGGCCCGCGTGAGGACGTCCGTTTCCGATTTGAAGCCCAGTCGGTCGATCATGTTGGTCAAAAAGCTTTCGGCAATGGCCCAAAAAGAGGTCAGCATGGCGCAGAAAGCAAAGAGATTGACGATGACGAAAAAGACCGGCGAACCCAGGGCCTGCCCCCACGACAGGGACGCCACTTCCGTAATGTCGCCGACGGGCAGCATGAGAAAGACGGCCAAGGGCACCAAAGCCAGGATGAAGAAAGAAATGCCGGCACCGGCCATAATGGACGGCACAAGTTTTCCCGGATCATGAGTAAAACCGCGGGAAATTTCCGGCACGATGTACTGGACGGCGTAGCAGAAGACGGCGATGTTAAAGACCGGCACGGCGTAGAGCCAGTGGGTGTAGAAAATATCTGCAACAGGTACGCGGGCCGATAAAAATGACGCGCCGACGAGAATGATGAGCATGGCCGTCATACCTGAACTCAAATATTTTTCTGCAACGCCCGTCGCTTTAAGGCCCATCCAGACGACGGTCGTCGCCCCGACGGCAAAGAGGACGCTGGCAAGCTCCACCGAAATGCCGAAAAACTCGCTCAAAATTTTGCCGCAGCCGCTGGTGTAAGCGATGAGGCTGCAAAAAGACGTAGCCCCGACAGAAAAGAACATCAGCCAGGAACCGACCTTACCGACGTACTTTTCGGCAAGGCCCGATAACTGCAAGGGCCGGGCCGTCCGCAGCGTCGCTTCGGCTACGTAGAGCATGGAAATGACAGAAAAAAAGCCTGCTACGACAAGCCACGTAAGCAGGACGGGCCAGCCGGCATTGCGACTGGCAAAAGCTAAACCTAAAACACCGGAACCAATGGTAGACCCGACGACCATCATCGTAGCCTCCATAAAAGTGAGACGATGTACCTTGAGAGCCGCATCCTTTGCCGCAGCTCCCGCCGATATAGTGTCCAACTCGTTCACATATTCCATCACGAAAAAACCTCTTTTCTATGGGAAAATATGTTACCTGATGTCAGCATGTCCTGCTCATTATATCATAAGGACCCGGTAAAAATCCACACTTACAGCATAGAAAAATGACGGAATTACATGTCTACGGAACAGGCATTTTAGGACACCAAACGCAGCCGCCCCTCCCTCAAGAAATGACCGAGCTAAAAAAAGAGGAACTACCCTCAGCGACAATATTGACGAAAACCCTGAATCGACGATATAATAAAGTTATAAATTGGGCCGTGAATCCCAAAAAGATTGTTTCTCCTGCCTTGTCTTCGCATGAAGGCAAAAAAAGAAGGCACTCTCTAATGAGGGTGCCTTCTTTCATTTATAACGGTACATACACTGACGGCAGCGCTAAACCCCTCGAATTCGAGGGGTTTAAAAATAAAAAGGTCCGAACTGATTTACCTTCTCCTCAAGAAATGAATTGCTAGTTCGTAAGATTCCATTAGCCCAAAATATTAAAAAATGATATTCTTCCACATTTCAGGCGGTATCTGTTCAATCGGTTTATTGAGGCGAATGGCACGGCGCAATTCTTTGGCACCTTCTACAAAATCCAGACAAGAGGGCCTCAAGGGTTCGTAGTGCATCGTGCGTTCCAAGGAATGCTCCCCGAATTTCGCCAGATATTCTTTTTGGACCTCGAAGTATTCCTCAATTCCCGGATGTACTTCCTCAAAACTCTTCGGTTCCATCATGTTCCGCCTCCTCATTCAACAAGTCTCCGTTCATGTTACGACTTTACCAGCTCATAGCGCGTCGTCCGCCCTCCGCCACGCTGTATAATTTGTCCCCTATCGGCCATCGTTTTCAGAATACGGCCCGCCGTAGATTGGCTGACGTCCAACAGGTTCTGCACTTCCTTCCTCGTAATTCGCTTCTTTTCTTCCAGAAGCTGCATAATTTTTGCCTCATCAGAAGTCCGGAACGGGACTGCCATTTCTCCCACAATCATCGGTGCCTCGACGGCTTTACTCCTGAAATTCACGTTGGGAAGTATGATTTTGAAGGCATTATTCGTGGCCATAAACTGAGGCTTCACCGGTTCATCGGCATAGGCATTCATTATTTTTTTCACCCCCGTGCCGTAGACCTCGATGAGTTGTAGACGGTAAAAGACTCTCGCCAAGTGCGGATTACGACAAATAGAAATCCCCACCATCAGATCTTCCAGGGCTAATCCGGGAAGGAGGCCGCCAATAGACACGAATTCGATTCGGTCATCGTACAGGCTGATCAAGGTGCTGGCACGGAAAGAATAGTCTCGGTGTACCAACGAGTTCAGCAGTGCTTCCCGGAGGGCGACTTCCGGGTAATCCCGCGTGTCCCTGCGACGTAGTTTATGGAAAGTCGCATAAGTCTGATTATGGAAATCGATATAATCGTACACCTCATTCAGCTGCTGCATGAGGGAGCCGGAAAACTCCCGCCGATCTTTAAATACATTTTGATTCGTTCCTTCGAAAACGGCGGCTTTTATCGTATAGGGACACTGGTCAGAAAGGAGAAGTCCCATATTCGTATAGAAATCATCGACAGATATAAGATGTAAGGTCTGCATCTGCGGCTTGCCGAAGTCAATATTTCGGGCAGAAAATTCCTCTTTCAAGGCATCAAAAGTTAAAGATTGGTTGAGAGAATGAATAACCTCGAAACTGTCGCCATCAGTAATCTTGATCATCTGACGAATGGCCGTGTCCGTCGCCGGAACCGCAGAATATCCCTGACGCACATAAACGCCCTCCGGTCGCAGTCCCTTTTTAGCCAGATAATAGGGACGGTTCATCCCCCGCTGAACGCGAACAGCAACAATCTCTTTGCCGTCAGAGTCCAGCGTTTCGTAATGAATGAACATCGTAACGTCAGGCTTTATAGCGTCCCGCACCATATTCGAAATCTGCAGGGCACAGGCGTCGGCATCTTCTACGCCTAAAACGGCCCCGTCATCCGCCACACCGACATAGATCGTACCGCCGTTACTGTTGGCAAAGGCGATGATTTCCTTCTTCATATCATCGCTGACGATAGCCTTCAATTCAACGTTTTCGCTTTCCCGAAATTGCATGCTGCTCACCTCTTCTTCTCAATCTAACTATATTCTACCTATTCTAACCATTATTGTCAATATATTTTAGTTAGATTGGTTAGATTAGAGAATCATCGACCCTAAAAGAGGCAGCGAAAAAGCCACTCCCTAATGAGTGGCTTCTCTTTCTTTATGGATTCGGTTTTCCCTTTCCAAACGTTCTTCTCGATCTAAATGAATATTCAAGGCAAATAAGGTAATATCGCCGGGCTCGGGAAGCTCTCCTGCCTCAATCGCATCGAGGACCTCCTGTCGCTCTTCATCGGTTCGAAGGCATATAAGTACACCGCCTACAAACTCAGGATTTTTCCAAATCCGAAAGAGCCTGTCCTTCAACGTTTTCTCTACGCCTACGGGATGTTTCGTTAATGCCATCGTAACCTATCCTTCCACCAGGCTTACATGAGTAACCGAAGCGCTGTTTCCTATGAGTTCATCGCCCGCTCCACGGCAAACACCTCGTCCATTGCGCCGGGGCGTCACATAATATGATTTTCACAGGCCAGGCAGCGGATCCTAAAGTTCTCCGTACGCTTAATTTCTTCGATACCGACAGACGAACGGATAGCCGCCAGTCCTTCGGCTACGGTACCGGTTTCAAAGCAATCGAATTCGTCTATGTCTTTATCGATCAAGGGGCATCTTACCATCATCGTTCCCGCACCTCCTGTGTTTTGCGGACAATCCCTTCGAATCATAACATCGAACACGTTGACTAACAGACTGCGTATACGGCAGCCCCTATAGGGCCGCTTCTCAATTTCATCGGGCTATCGGCGTCATCATCGGATCTGCCTTCCCTCTTTATAAGCCTCCCTTGCTTCCTGCAGGGACATGCGATTGGCGCCACCGCGGTAATCCGGCTCTGATTCCTGTACCCCATCGTTGCACCAGTCGCAGACCTCGCAAATATCCATATCGTTCCAAGCCTCAAATTGATACTGTCCGCACACGGGACAAGTATGTTTCGCCATAGCCAATCCACCTCCCACCGGTCAAACCATGAGCCTTCGCCAAAACTAAAAGATATTATTATTTTCATTGTATCAGTTTCAGTCTCATTTGTCGATAAGGCCTTATATTATCCGCATGTTCCGCCCTTCATCGGGTAGAGCTCTCTGAGTTACTGTAGGAACAAAGAATATCTGAACACCCTAATGCTAACACCTGTATCAACTCCCTTTTTTGCAAACTGCCTTTCTGATATAATATAAATAAGTCAATGTCCGATACCGATGCCTAGGGAGACATTTGTATAGGTGATTAAAGCAGATTGAATCAATAAGACATCACTCAACATAGCGAACCAAAAAATGAGCAAAAAGTCATGTAATAAATACACCACTATAAACTATAGGTAATGAAAAAATTTCAATACATTCCGTGTATTGGGTGCTAGCCCCGCTGCCTATTCGGTGGGGCTTTTTAGCATATTAAGAGGTTTAAGGCCTTTTATAGGAAAGGATTGTTCAGTATGACATTAACCCAGCGAGAAGCCGATACATTGAGAGAAATCGAAAAGGCTTTCATAAACCCGGCCAGCGTCCGACTTCCGGAACGACAAGAAAAGCAAATATACAATTTATGGTATCGGCGTAACGACCGGAGAAAAGATGATATGGCCATTTCAGCCTTCCGCGGCAAGAAAAACCCAAGGAAAGTATCTTTCCGTCTTCTGTACGCACAAGGTATCATGCTGGCAAGGATTGATACACAGGACATCACCTCTCATACCAATCCTGATGGGACAAGAATCGAACCGCTAGAGCCGCATATTCATATCTACAAAGAGGGTTATGGGGACAAATTCGCTTATCCCCTTCCGACAGAGTTTAATCATACCGACGATATCATTGGCCTATTTATGGATTTCTTGGCCTATTCAAACGTAATCAATAGAGATCAAGTACATCTTGCAGAACCGGAGGTGCTTTTTGATGGATACTAATTTCGACTGGACCGCCGAATATTATCAATGGATAAAGAAAAACTTGTCTGCCCGACTGTTAAAAAATGGCTGGACAGAAATAGGGACGCCGTTCATGGACCGCCACAATGATGGCCTGGTAATCTATGCAAAACGGGATGGTGACAATATCACCTTATCCGATGACGGGTACATCATTAACGACTTGCTCGCCGACGGAGTCTCCCTGCGCGGCGCTAAACGGACCGGTATTTTAAATCGCCTCCTTTCTTCTTATGGTGTCGAGAATCAAAATAATGAGATGGTCATGCGCACAGACACAAAAAACTACGCTGCCAGTATGCACATGTTCATCCAGGCCATGCTTACCGTCAATGATATGTTTATGCTGAATAATACCACCGTAAAAACAATCTTCTTAGATGATGTTGCCGATTATTTTGACCAACAGCAGCTTATTTACACCCCTAACTTTCTGGCAAAAGGAAGTACAGGTCTGGAATTCAACTTCAACTTTCAAATTGCCGGGAGAACCTCAGAAATACTCATTAATTCCTTCAATTCCATCAATCGCAGTAACCTTGCAGCCTTTCTTTTCGATTGGCTGGATATCCGAGATGAGCGGCAAAAGAGTGCCCGTAAAAAGGTAACGGGATTGGCCATCATCAATGACGAAAAAGGTGTCGATAAAAAGTATCTGGATGCCTTACTCGCCAAAGATACCGACTATATTCTTTTTTCAGAACGCCTAAAGCCTGAAAACATAAAAAAACTGCTAGCGGCTTAACCATCCTCAAGTTATTCGAGATACCCTGAATATAAAAGAATTTCTGCTTAAAATAAACCGATTCTCTGAAGTCAGACTTTTCTTAGTCCGGCTTAAAAGAGTCGGTTCTATTCGTTTTGCCATGCATATAGGTTTTCCCTTATCATTCACACCAAAACTCACACAAAGATAAAAAAAGCGGCCTCACATCGCTGTGAAGCCGCTTTTTCAATGGTGCGCCTAGAAGGATTCGAACCTTCGCACCCGGTTCCGGAGACCGGTGCTCTATCCCCTGAGCTATAGGCGCATGACGAAAGGTGCTCAAAGAGTACTCATCTATAATACCATATTCATAGGTTCGATGCAAGTTTTTTATCAGACGCCCGGCCCTTCTCGAAGGACGGCTAATTGCTGCGGGCCGGCAAAGACAGGAGGAGCTCGGCAAGTCTTGTCGAACCGGGGAATTAAAAAATCCCGCCAGCATCGTCTGACGGGAGAATCGCGGCATCCGCGTTGTGTTCCTTTGGTGACCCAGTAGGGATTCGAACCCTAGACCCACAGCTTAGAAGGCTGTTGCTCTATCCAGCTGAGCTACTGAGTCAATAAAAAATGGAGCGGGTGATGGGAATCGAACCCACATAACCAGCTTGGAAGGCTGGCGCTCTACCACTGAGCTACACCCGCATCTTCGTATGGTCGGAGCAGCAGGATTTGAACCTGCGACCCCCTGGTCCCAAGCCAGGTGCGCTACCAAACTGCGCTATGCCCCGCCAACAAAAGATATTATACAAGATATGGCATAACTTGTCAACGATTTTCTTCTCCGGACTACAACAGCCCGGCATGACAGGCATTGCCAACGGTCCTCTTTACGAGTACAATAAAGGTAGTCTTTTACGTAGGAGGTAATTTTATGCCCAGTGCAATGAGTATTCACTTTGAATCGGATCATCCCTTTATCGCCGTTCCCCTCGAAGGAGAAACGATTCAGGATTTACAGATTCAAATTGCAAGTATTGTCGAAAAACCTTATGATATGATGGCCTTTGATGCCGGTTATTTCAACGGTGCCGTCAATTTATCCCAGCTTTGGAATGCCCTGCTGTACATCGCCCGCGAAGCCGCTCATCCGTCGATTCTCTTTTCCTGCGACAAGAGCCGTCTTCCGGAAATGTACCAGACCGACCGCGACTACGGTTCGATCCTGCGCTTTGCCATCCGCTCGTCCCTCATCGACGCCGTCCAGATTGAAGGCAGCCTCGATGCCGACAGCGTCGAAGACATTGCCGGACAGGCCGTAGACCTGGGCTGTGTACCGATCATCGTCATCCGCGGTGAAAAAGGGGCCAAGGCAGCCGATCTCGCCGCCATGATGGAAGACCGCTGGGATCTCGAAGCCGTGACCTTTGAACTGGTCGCCCCCGTCGAAACGCCAGCCGACATCGACGAAATGAAGGCCGCTGCCAAGGCCTTTACAGAAAAACACAGTGAGGCCCATGTCATCGTCCATCCCGTAGGACCTGCCGCTAAAGAAGCCCTGCTGAAAGGCGATACCTTCGGCTCTTCCATTCTCTACGCTGCTGCCGGTGACAAAGGATGCGTATCAGGAAGTGTTAGACAGGATTTCCAGCAAGGAAGGAAGTTACTTGCAATCAGCATATTCTACATCGATTGCAGGGATTCAAAACGCAACCCGAGAGGGGATGGAGCTTGCACCGGATGAAGCGTCTGCACCGGAAAAGATGGAGATAAAATTTCAAAAAAAAACAGAGGATCACGGTGTGGAAGCGGCACGGAGTTGGATGAGTACTGAATTGGAAAACACAGATACAGAGGATTATTTTACTGCAGATGTGGGCGAGGACAGGAAGGCATATATAGAAGCAGAGCGGTATAATCAGGAAATTGACAATGACAGTAGTTTTCTCTGGATGGAGGGTTCTAATTTTATAGAAGAAGAAACAATAGAAACTGAGGAAATGCAGAGTGAGTATTACAGTAGCTTTGGCATGGATACCAACGGCTATACAGAGAAATTTCATGAACTGGCAGATGCGTATCGAAAGTGCATGGACAAGATCACCTTTACAGAGGAAGATGGAAAGGAACAGGCAGAACAAGTT
>OFMH01000353.1_pt1 | contig 34685 bp, 30 predicted proteins | sample 1541761 | NCBI WGS metagenome assembly OFMH01 (sample SAMN04209249, study PRJEB22552) | human gut metagenome | biome: gut; material: feces | host: Homo sapiens | place: USA: Oklahoma
AGATGCCCCCGAGCGATACGGTGGCTGGGCGCTAATAAAAAACGACTTGCCCTAAGTTAATACGAGCAATAGAAAACTCGATTCACCCGACCAAAAGAAATACATTTTGGGATAAGTTCAAAAAAGTGGTGAATCAATAGCAATAGATAGTATGGCATATAATCATAATATTTCTGTCAAGGTGTGTGGCAATCCCGAGTCCAGCGGTGGATTCGGTCCCATACTCTTGTTGAACAACCCTAGCTTTGTCGTCGAAGACCAGTTTTATGTCGGCTTTGACAAGAATTCTTTCTTTTTTACCATCACGTCCTATCAGACGCAAACGGTATATAAACTGGTCAAGAACAATGTCAGAAGCTCGGGTGCTTTTAGAGTCGGCTCGCTGGTCATAGCCATTTCCATCCCCAAAAATTACAAATTGGAGGGTGGGTACACTCCCTATGACGTCCTGTGTGCACTCAAAGACGAGTTCTTGAAAAAATGCATGACCTGCAAGGACCCTGTGCGTGAAACCTACGAATACAACGCAGGTAAAATTGATGGACATGTGCTGGACGAGGTGGTGGGCAAGTTTACGCTTACTGACTCCCGTGCACCCTATAGGGTCATGACACCCAATGGGCCGGTGGGATACATTGAGGAAACTGAAGAGAAAATCAAAGAGTTCTTTCAGGATGTCAACTACCCAGAATTTGTCAAGTTCAAAGAGGTGGTCGTAGCGACAACTGTCCATACGACAAGCTATGTCCCTATCAGCAATATCCAAATACCAAGGCCCAAGAAATACGAGCTGATAGTAGATGGACAACCGCAGGGGAATTGTTGCAACTTAAATGAAAGGCTCAAAATAATATGCCGTAGCAAATCGCCGCTATACTATGAGGACCTCTCCTTTGTATTCTCCATTCAAGACTTGATAGATGGCTATGTGAGGCACGAGGGGGTAGTCCTCGACACGGAGCAGGAAAGAGTGAGCGTGGAAACGGAATCATGGGGAACACCCAAGAAAGAGAAGGTCTCTTTGGCTATTTTCCCAGAAGAATACGAAGACTATTTCATTAGAAATCCATGGGAATTGGAGGTGACACTCCTCTCTTCTAATACTCGGAAAACAATTGTCGTTTCTAAGGAGAGATTGGTGATTGCGCTGCAAGGGAAAGAGATCGCAGCTTTGAAGGATGGTGGCATACAAGTTGATACGACTCCACAAAGCAAATACGTGGTCATAAAACAGAAATTGGTTGAAGATGAACTACACGTAGAAGTGGCTCAAAGGAAGCGGCCTAGCCCAGTACCTGCAGGTAAACTGACAGTGCATGTGATATTTCCTGAAGACAAAGATTTGAGAGGAATTCGTTCTGTCGATCTTCAAGCAAAAGTCTCCACTGATCACAGACCTCTCTTCCGTAAAGATGGTGTGTCCGTTAAGTGGTATTCTGAAGAAAAATGTTATAAGGGTATTTGTAACATTCAGAATAACGAAGATCAAGGCTACCGCTTCTTCTTTGCGTATTCCAATCAGAAAGCGGACTGGAAAAGTAATGAGATAAGCACCACTCAAAAAAAGCCTGTTGCAACTTTCGAAAAGAAAGACAGACCGTTTACAGAACGCTACAGGAAGCCTCTTGTGTGCGTCTTGGTCTCTATGATGGCGTTAGTATTAGGTGGGCTTAGTTACGTTCTATATAATAAATGGAGTAAGGATGATAAGCAAGGTGTTGTAGGGCAGGGAGATTTCACGAAAGAAAGTATTGAACCTTTCCTGAACAATGTGGACAGTTCACTTAAAACTATAGATTTGAAATTTTCTACGGTCGAAACTTTGTATGGTATATACAAACAAAATAAGACAATGATTGACGAGTATAGTCAAAGCAAGGTGGACAATCGTAATATATGCCATCGTCTGTGTGATTATAAAACAGTAATTGATTTCATTCAAACCGGACAAGTTGATCCTATAAAAGAGATAGTAAAGAACGATAAAAAGTATGAATTGCTCGATACCCATCGGCGCCTTTTGGCGCAGATTGTGACGGATGAAGCAAACGAGAGTATTTTTAGGGAGAATCATGAGCAGTTAAAGAGCTTTGTTGGTATAATGGAGCTGTATGAAAAATACGGTAACGATAAAGGTAGAACTAACATTAACGACACAATAGGAGCAATTGGAGAGAGTGCGGATCTTCCGGATGAGGAAGAAGTTGTGCCCCCCACACAAAAATCAAGGCCAAAACAGAAAGCTGTGGTGATTCCGATTGAATCTAAACAGGGTAAAAAAAGCAGCGTCGGGAAAGAAAAAGAGAAGTCCTCCGGACGTAAGAAAGAAAAAAAGCACAAATATACTTGCGTGCAATGTGGGAAAGACACATGGTTTAAAACGAAAAGGGAACTTAATAATCACATTAAAGCCATACATACAGAGGACGGATGATTAAAATTTTACATTCTGTACATGAAAACAAGTTTGTTGAATAGTCATATCAATCAATAACTCAAAAGAAATGAAAGCTGTAAAGTTAATAATTATTTTTATCGTACAATTGGGTGGAATACTAGGAGCGCTCTATCTGCTGACTAATGGAGAGAAAGACTTCCCTGGCTCCTCTTCTGACACAAACGTGCTCCCAGACACAACTGCCATAGGAGACACAGTTATCATAGAAGACGCAACTGACAAAGATAATCGGATTACGGATCCTCTGGATGAGGAAGAAGTTGTGCCCCCCACACAAAAATCAAGGCCAAAACAGAAAGCTGTGGTGAATCCGTTTGAATCTAAACAGGCTAAAAAAAGCAGCGTCGGGAAAGAAAAAGAGAACTTCTCTGAACGTAAGAAAAAAATAAAGCACAAATTTACTTGCAAGATTTGTGGGAATGACTTCTGGTTTAAAACGCAAATGGAACTTAAAAACCACATGTGCAGCATGCATTGTGAGGAAAGATGACAAAAATCTCACATTATGTATACAAAGATACGTTTGTTAGATAGTCATATCAATCAATAACACAAATGAGATGAAAGCAATTAAGTTAATTATCATTTTTATCGTACTATTGGGTGGCGTAGTAGGAGCGTTCTTTCTGCTGACTGATGTGGAGATAGACGTTCTTCCCTCCCCTTCCAACACGATATACCAATCGTTTAGTGATGAAATCAAAGATGATTGGAAGAAAAAAGGAGACTGGGACGAAAAGCTCTTCTTACGGCATTGCGAATCCATCAGCCAGCTTGGCACCAAGTCTGAAACAGGCACTTTGAAGGATCTCAATACGACGACGGCCATAGAGATAGTCGATCGTAAGATCTTTGACGCATGGAGCTCTGCTTCTTGCCAAAAGAGCACGATAGAGAAATACATCCAGGCAATCCAGGTGATAGAACGCGAGGACAAGAATGCTGAAACAGACGTAAGGGTCAAGAAGATCCGCAGCGTCTATGCCACCTACTGCGAAGCTTATCGTCTGGCGCACCAAAGCATCGGCCTGTCTCCTTCGTTCAATGGATATAGTTGGAACTCGTACAACAACTACGCGGCAAGCGTGAGGGGGAAAAGAGACCACATGCTTGGTAATAGTATCTACAAAGAGCATCTATCCGGTATCCTCGAACTCAAGAACGGCTTGAATAGTATTCCCGACAAATTGTCGGCAGGAAAAACGCATTTTTACAATGCACTTGCTGACAGGATCATCAGTTACTACTCAAGAACAAGGGGACAGTTGGACAACTTGCGAAACGTGAAATCAAAGTTTGACCAAGAATTTCACAAGGTCGGCAAACTCGATCGTTTTGTAGATGAATATACGGATAGGGAATTTGAGGAATATGGGTAGTATGAGAATTAAGGTATATCATTTGCTCTTTCTGTTGTTGCTCTCTTCGTTTGCTATTCCAGCAAAAGGGCAGGAAGCTGAAAAGTTGAACCAGAAATTGCAAACGGAGATAGAGGTATTGAGGGCAGATGCTGCCAGCCTCCAAGTTCAACTTATGGAGTGGACCACCAAGGTCTCTGCCAGCGCGAAGCAGCTGGAGGTGCTGAGCCGCTCCATAACGATGAGGGACGTCAGAATGCAGCGCGAGACGGTGGACTCCCTGGAGCAAAAACATTTGGCGATGGAAGATACCATCCAAGCACTTGATGTGCAGATAAGAAAAGCTAAAGAAAACGTCCAAGCACTCGAAGGGAAATTGGAAGGAATGAAAGTGTATTCTGACAGATTAAACAAAGAGCAAAAACAGCGGCAGATGCAGGAACTGTTGGCTCAAAACAATGATTATCTAAACCTCCGGTTTTCGGAGATGTCGATGGAACGCCTAAAGGCGATGAAAGATTCTTTGCATGAGTTTGCTGGACAGAAAGGCTTTGATCTGTATAAAGAGCGTCTCGCTTTTGCTATCAACTACAAACGAGCACGTGACAAGGCGTGGGCCTGCGTGGTTCGTGGAGAGGATCTTGATAGCGTAGGAAGGCTGCGTCTTGACTATTTTATGCCATTGCGCGAGTCTGTTGGCCTTCGCGGTAAAATGACGCAGGAGCAGTTTATAGAAATGGATAGCTTGAATGTAAAGCTGTCCAGAATAGCAGGCGGCATCAGGAATCTAAGGGGTATTGTAGAAACTGCTAAGGAAAAAATTGCCAAACTTCCGGAGTCGGAGTCGAAGGGAAAGGAGTGTTTGGAAGAGATAAGTAAATATAGAAATAAAGTTGAAGAATCTGCGGAGTATCAGAGATATTTCGAGATAATACCTTTCCTCAAGGATCTTTTGGAAAAATATTGGAAAGAATTGGAAAAGGATCCGTTGAAAACGCGAACCAAGGCGGAAGAAAAAATCAATAAATTAGTGGTAGCATGATGAAACGAATGAAATACATATTGTCCGCGGTGCTATTGTCGATGCCATTGATGGTGGTCGCCCAAAGCGAAACGGATACGATTGTCCATCTGGATGCGGCTCGGCAGAATAAAGAACTTACCATGCAGAAAGAGGTCCTTGGCGACTCCATAAAAAAATGGGGCAAGGAACTGAAAGCCTTGAAGCAGCAGGAGGAGGAGAATACAAAAACCATTAAACAGTTGCAAGAGCAATTGGCCCGATTCAAAGATGATGCCGACTATCTGGAAGTGTGCGGACTGCTGAAACGCAAGGAAGAACTGCTTGCAGTGCTGGAGGAGCAAGAAAAGGAGGTACACTCCTTGCAAACGCAACTCCAGGCCATCAACGGCGATCTTTGCACAATGCAGCAACAGTATGCAAGGCTTGACAGTGTCAGAGGAAGTATTGCTGGGCAGGTCATAGCCAATAACGAAGACTATCTGCAGCTTCCTTTCTCTCAGATGAGTCTGGACAAGCTGGACAAGATCATTCGTGAGAACGAGAAGTATCAGGACGACCGTTCTGTCGCTAAGTTGCTCGCTCAGGCGAAGGTGGTGGAAAGAAACAAAAGGGCGTACGACGAAATGGAACTGGCTGCCAACTCGCGCTTCGACAAGGACAATATAAACTGCTTGTTGCGAGCCGATCCCTTGAAGGGACTCAATGAGGTGCAGCAAAAGGAAGTGGCAGAGGTCCTGAGGCAGTTGCGTTTGTTTGAGGACGGGCTTGGTGTGTTCAAAGAGTTGATAGGCAAAATGCAGGAGTGTCGTAAGAACGTCAACTGTTATTCTAAAGATTACTTCGACCACGATAAAAAAGGTCTTTTGAAAAAACGACAGGGACGCATCACGGAAACGGTGGAACAGGTACCGTATTTGGAAAAAATGTTTGGCGACTATAAATTTGCCAAATATCGTGCAATAGAAAATGAGATATTGAATCAATAGTATATTGCAGCGTATCGGTGGAAACTAACAAAAGATAGGAAATGGAAAGACAGTCGTCAGTAAAAGAAGTTCATAAGCTAAACAAGCAGGATTATTCAGGTTTGTACAAAGCGCTATGTGCGAAACTCGGGGAGAAAAATCCTTTTGCCAAGTTTAGCATTGGTCCGGGCGTCTATGTCTGGTCGGACCATCGGTGTCAGTGGCATCGCATGGTGGATGCCAGCGAACTGAAGCAGAAAGTCATTCAGGAGGCTCTGTATCAGACTGAGACCGATATGGCTGAAGTCATTGGTGCCAAGACAGCCCAAATGCTCTGTACGACGCCAGACGATAGCTATATATACTACAATGATGACGAAGGTGATGTCAAGATACTCCTGACGGGCTGGGGATTCAAAAAGCCCGTGCGCAAAGAAGGTACCTTCTCAAAGGAACCGATCAAACAGAAGAATCCCATTCGTGTTTCCTTCTCTTTTGATGGCAATCCGATGAGAAACTACGAGTTTGGCCTCCGTCTGCCAAAGCAAATGAAGGTCTTGAAAACAGGAGATAACGGATATTACTTCTTCGACAACATAAAGGTGGGCGAACACTATGTCGTCACGGATCTCGCAGACGATAGAGATTTCCCACTTTTGGTAGTAGAGGGTAAGTCTTCCTACGACTTCGACCTGACCAAGTTTGCACCGCTCACCATCAGTGCTACCAGGGACGGAGTTCCCCTCGCCAATGAGCCGGTAGTGGTGGACTGCCTTGGGAAGCAGTATCAAGCGACGACGAACGCCCAAGGATGTGCGGAAATCTCATTGCCTTTATATGGCGAGGCCTCTGTCGCCGCTACCATGCTAGACCAAACGGAGACCACCCAGCTCACTGATGACGGGGGGCAGATAGTCTTCTCCTTCGAGAGCGAAAAGCCTGAGGAGAAACCGCAGGTCGAAATACAAGTCTCTGTGATGAAAGATGGTGCGATGCTTCCCTCGCAGCCAGTTGTCATCAACTATGGCGACAAACGTTTGGAGAGGACGACGGGGCTTGACGGAGTGCTCTCTATGAAAATGGAGGAAGTGCCTCAAGGGCCGTGTACGGTCAGCGTGGAAGGGTATGCGCCCCAAATGAAGCGACTCGTCAACAATGCCATCAACCAGTATGTCTTTGAGAAGACTACCGCCACCGACAATAAACATCTCACCCCCTGCGTCGTTGTCAAAAAGAAAAGTGGCGAGGTCGTTGGCAGCTACCCTATAGAAGTCACCTATCATGACGCTAAGAATCATTACCAGACCGACGACAAGGGTGTGGCTGCGCTTCCCGAAATGAAAGCTGGAGAGACGATGACGGTGGAAGATGGTGTGCATCACGACAACAAGGCCGAGTATGTTCTTGACAAAGACCAGCAAGAATATGTCTTTTTCATTCCTGAAGAAGAGGTCAAACAGATCAAGGTGATGGTTCGAAATACAAAGGGAGAACCATTGGTCTGTCAAAGCGTCAAGTTTGAACAACAAGGTCAGCAGGCGAAAACGGTCCAATTGGACGAAAATGGGGACACTTTTTTCGAAGAGGGATTGTTCAAACTGGACACTCCTGTGGTGGCGACGATCAACAATGGACCGAATCAGACACAGTATGCCCCCATCTCCTTTACCTTGGAACAAGACGAGTATGAATATCTCCTGCAGGAGAAAACAGAAAAGGCTGGCTATGGTTGGTGGATAGTTGTCGTTGAGGTCTTGGTGGCTCTTGCTACGCTTTGGCTGCTTATCGTAGTGTGGCCGTTTTTTGAGGACTTTTGTAGTCGTATGTTTCATGTGATTTATTAGCGTTAGAGTAAACTATGAGTTATCCCGATCTGTTTATATTATATGTCATGAGCATCATGACGTTTGTCTTGTTCGCATGGGACAAGCATTTGGCGTGTGTCCAAAAAAACAGGGTTCCAGAGCTATTGCTGCTTCTCTTCTCACTATTGGGAGGCGCGTTCGGGGCTTTGTGTGCCATGATATTCTTTAGGCATAAAACACTTCATAAGAAGTTTACGATATGTGTGCCCGTTTTCTTGTTTTTGCAACTGGCTATCATTATCGTTTGTCGTGTCTATTTGTGATAGTTGACAGCAGGAGAATTCTGATGATCAGAACTTGGATTTTTGTAAAAATATTAGGTTGTTGACTTTTTGATATAAGCCGTAAAAATGTGATGATATGAGAAGATGTCCTAAATGTAATGCGGAAATAACCAATGATAAAGCAAAGTACTGCAAAAAGTGTGGAACGAAGTTGCCTCCTTTCGAACCTCAGACGAATGAAGAAAATGAGGATGTTACTAGGCTGGTCCATGAGGGCATACCGCTAACAGGAAAACAAGAGGCACCCGGTAGCAATACTGGTGGAGGAATGGAAGTTAATCCCCCAACTGGTCCTAACCCAGAGCCAGTGGTTCCTACGGGTGAGAAGCCTGAGTCAAATAGCATAGTCATATTATGGGCCGCCATCCTTTTCATAGTATTTTTTGTAGGAGGTTTGCTATTATTTAAAACAGCAGGTCATGAAGAATCTCTTGAGGCTGATAATGATACTGCGTACGTTGATACGACGTGTGTTGATACGTGTGTGGTAGATACGACGGATATTGATTCGTGTGCGGATGGTTCGGTAAGCTACGTTGATGAAGTAGAACAAATTAGTCCTGAAGAAGAGAATTTAACCCTTTTAAAAGAGGGGATAGCGGAAGCGAATAGTGAGTTTCCCATGACCGCCGAAGATGGGATTGTTGTAAAAAAATGTTATTTGGATGGAGATTACGTCATGTATAACTATGAGTGTGATGAAGATGTTCTTGATATGGATCTTATGGAACAGAACAAATATGAAGTAAAGCAAAATATCAAGAGGAATTTAAAAAATGCAGATGCAGATGCTGTCATGTTCAAGCAGCTGTGTCTAAAAGCGAATAAGGGTTTGGAATATAAGTTCATAGGTGATAGAACTGGAAAGACAGTTTTTATCAGGCTTAGTTGCCAAGAACTAGAAAGCATGAGAAGTAATAGTAAAATGAGGAGGGGCCTATAAAAGTCAAGATGTTTTTACGTTCGTAAATATAAAATCACTTAGAGGTTGTGCCCGACACGAATTAGGGTTGAAGAGTATGAAACATTACCTTTTAGTTACATTGTTGTTGTTGACGTCCTTTGGCTTTTATTCATGTGATTCGTCAAAGAAAGAACTGAAAGCGAAAATAGAGGCTGCCAATAAGGAATGTCCTATAGATTTAGGCTTGGTGGGTAGTATTTCAAGCTACCAATTCGATGAGGATGCTGATGAAGTCATCATTACTATGACAATCAGTAAAGAATTGCCCATCAAAATAAATGTCTTGAACAAGCTAAAAAATACGCTTAAAAGAGCAATGCTTGGAAACTGGGCCAATTCACCGTCGGGCCGCCAATTGATGAAAGAAATCGCAAAGGCAGACTCCAAACTGACAATAATCATGCAGCTGGAGGAAGGCAACGAGAACCTTAAGATTAGACTGACCAAAGACGAAATAAAGGATTTGGCAGAAGGGAAAATCGACCCGGTCTCTCCTCGTGAAATATTGGAAATCAATGTAACATCTACCAATGCACAATGCCCAATGCAAGTTGACGAATACACGACGCTGTCATCTGCTGCTCTCGAAGGTAATTATTTTGTTTTCAATTATAGCATAGATGAAAATATGGTTCCTATCGAGAGTGTAGAGCAAAACGAAGCGGCTGTTAAAGCAACTTTGCAAGAAGCGATAGCAAGTCCAGATCCAATGATGAAGCAAATGATTAAGGTTTGCAAGAATGCCAATACGGGTCTTAAATACAGATATGTGGGAGATATTTCCGGCAGCGCTTGTGTTATAACGTTTGAACCATCAGAACTTTAAAAACAAAAGCAGAATTTGGTAAATCGAGCAGTACGGTTGAGAATCATTGTGGGCGCACTCAGGATGCGGTAACTTTTATTTTCAACTGTACGGCTTGAATAAAATCGCGGCAATATTACAAGAGCTATCCCTTGCTGTCGGTGAACGCTACATGATTGAAGTTTGTAATAACTGTCTAATGACCCGTTTGGAGGTATAATACAAGTGAGATGAAAGGCTTGAAAATAATTCTTGGAATAATCTATCCTATTTTGATAATATTGCTCTTGCTTTCCAACTGTAATAGAGACAAAGCTGGAGAAGGCCAGGAGAATACTGAGGAGGACGCGAGAACAGTGAAGGAAGAGCAAGTGGACACGGACACGGCGCAAGTAGATACGGCGCAAGCGGTACGAGAGGCGCGAAACACTGGCCAAACGGGTAATCTAAAAGTCACATTGCTTTGGGACTTCTATGGCGATATCGATCTTCATGTTATGCAGCCCAATGGCATTGTGATTAACTTTTCAAATCCGCAAGATGCTGCCACGGGGGGAGCTTTGGATGTTGATAACCGCCAGGGAGGAAAAGGGGCAGCGGAAAATATTTTTTGGCCCAATCCCCCAAGGGGAACCTACCAGGTGGCTTTGCACTATTTTAATAATAAAAACAATAGTGTACCAACGTCGGGTATATGCACGGTGGTAGTCTTCCTCAAGGGCAGGCCCCCGAAAACCTATCGAGTAGAAATGAACCATGAAGGTGATCTTAAAAAAGTAGTAACCATAAATATTTAGTAAGTATGAGAAAATGTCCAGCTTGCAACGCTGTAATAGAAAACGAGAGGGCAAAATTTTGCAAGAAATGTGGCGCGAGGTTAGCTCCTGAAGTAAGTCTTTCCAACGATGAAGAGAATACTCATGTCTTTTCCCCCAACAACGTTGTTGATCCTTATGATGACGACGATGTGGCGGTGGTAGGGCACTCAAGGGGCGGTATTCCCTTGGCAGGAATGTCGTCTGCTGGAAATGCTGGTGTGGAGAAGGATGAACACAATGTGCATTTCCATAAGCCTAAGCCTTACAATAGGCTTACTCCAAATGATGAGCCACAGTATAGGGAGTACACAGCGTCAAAATCTCAGACAAGCAGTTCTGGAGGTATGCTGTGGGCTATCAAAAAATGTTTTAAGAACTATGCTACCTTCAATGGAAGAGCCTCAAGAAGTGAGTATTGGTACTTCTATCTGTTCAACTTCATTATAGCTAATGTGCTTAACGTAGTTGCAGTAATTGTTGATGAAGAAAGTGCAAGTGCGTTTTTCCTTATTTTATGGGTGCTTTATGGCTTCATTACTTTCCTCCCATCTCTTGCGGCACTGACTCGACGACTGCATGACATCGGAAAGGGTGGTCAGAATATCTTTTTACTATTAGTGCCAATCATTGGTCCTGTCATCATCATCATGGACCTTTGCAAGGAGGGTGAATCGGGGAAAAACAGATTTGGCCGCCCAACTAAAAGCTAGCGACGCTTTATCCCTAAAAGTCTCCTTTCCAGTCTTGTCAATGGTGGGTAATGTGGAGAGCTATACATGACCCCTTTCCCTCACGATGTTTGAAAATTGAGGGGAGGGTGCTCGTAAAAGACTTTTTGACCAGTAAGGTTGAAAAGTCTTTTGCTGTCGCGATGAATGCCGCCCTTGGCTACACATGTAAAAGTGAGGACTATTCCATTATTGAAAAAAAAGTGTAAAACGTAAAAATAAAGTTCAAATGAAGAAAAAATGTTTTCGTTCGTTGCTTTTCATGATAGCAATGACTTCCTTGTTTGCATGCAGTAGTGATGGACCGGATGTAATTGAAGGCGAAGAAACGACAACTGTTCGTGTGTCTCTTAAAGGAAATATAAGTGTAGGCGAACATGGCTCATTTTATTACGATGTAAATAATGTAAAGCCGAATCGTGGTGATACGCTAAGAGTGAAGCTGACAAGGGAACGTTGCGAAGATTTTTACTTGGTGGTAGAGTGGGATGGTGTGAATGTTGATACTTTGAAAACATTTCCAACTACTTATGTTCGAAAAATGACGGAGCCAGGGAACCACAAATTGGTGTTCTATCCAAGGACCGTGAGCCAAGGAAGCTTTGCTTCTATCGTCCCCAGATTTAATATTGACGTGCAATAGAATAATTCTTAGTTATTCTGTGTACCCTTTTATCGTATGACAGATCAAGAAATAATATCCTCTCTCATAGCCCATGATCCTAAGGTGACGGCGCAGTTCTTCTTTAAGGATTGTCGTCCGTTGTTTATTAGTATCATCAGGCGTGTGTTTGGGAATCAGATAGTTGATTACGACGAGATAATCAGCGAGCTATACGTGCTACTCATGGAGAATGACGCAAGGAAATTGCGAACGTTTAAGAATGCGAGCACATTGTTTCAGTGGCTGAAGACAATAGCCGTGCGGCATTGTTTGGAACTGAAGCGTCGTGGCAAAGTGATAGATAATGAAAGCCAAGAGCCTCTTGTTAATAGTGGCAATAATCTTTCGTATGTTGAAAGTTCGCAAGCCAAGATGGATGTTGAGAGTTTGCTTAGGCAAATGAATAATCAGCGTTATGTCCTTGTCATCCATTTGCTGATGATAGAGGAGAAAAGTCCGGAAGAGGTGGCAAAGCAGTTATCCATTACGGTAGCCAACCTCTATAATATAAAGTGTCGGGCCATGAAAGCCCTCGTAGAAGTAGCACTTAAAGATAAAAGATCTTATGAACGATAATATGATAATTTCAGATGAGTTGTTGGCTGCATTCCTTGATGGAAACACGAATGCGGAAGACACGATGCGCGTGCTGAAGGCTGCCGAGCAAGACGAGGAGTTGCGCGAGCTGATCCGTATTGTGAGTGAGGTCGATGAAGATATGGCGGGGCGGAAGCCTGCCAAGGTTAAGGAACTTCCCATGACGGCAATGGCTGCACGAAAAAAGGAAAGCTATCTCTGCGACATAGAATGCGAGGAGTTTGTGCTGCATCAACTCGGTATTGAAACAACCCACAAGACCCTTCTTGACGAGGCTTACCGTAATTGCTGGTTGAGGGACAAGGGAATGCCATTGTATAATATCGGTCGGTTGTTGGAGAAAAACAATCTTGCTGTCAGCCGCCGTTATAATTCTTCTATCGAAGATGTGGTGCGTTGGTTGGAGCATGGCGACCAACTGATAGCAGTAGTTGACAGTGCAATGCTTGAATCTGCTACTCTCACTAACTCTCAGACGTATCCTAACCATGCAGTGGCTATTTGCTCGGTGTCTGTTGCGTCAAACGAAATAACGCTCTTCAATCCTTATACCGAAGAGGAACTGACTACTTATCCGTTGCCTTTGTTCTTGAAGGCCTGGAAGCAGTCAAACCATTATTTGGTAGTGGTCAATACTACCGACCAGTTTGTTTATGAGCCTTATCCCATTCGTCTTGACGACGTGCCCCTCGACGATGATCTCATAGAACTGCAAGAAGCCATTGCGGAGAACGCTCACGAGATTTGGGCTAAAACCCGTACAGACCAGGGCTGGAGCTATGGGCCCGAGCGCAACGATCAAAAGAAGGAGACGCCCGACATGGTGCCTTATTGCAATCTCCCAGAAAGTGAAAAGCTCTACGACAGGGAAATGGCGATGCAGACACTAAAGTTGGTGAAAAAGCTGGGCTTTGAGATTAAAAAGAGTGATAAATGAGCGGAAATTAGAAATTATAGAAGTTATGCCCGACACGAATAAAGGGTGAAAAATTATGAAACGTTTAGTGTTGTTGTTTATTGCTTTCTCTTTGTTTTTGTGCGCTAATGCGCAAATTCGAGATTCGTTCTTTGGATGCAAGGTCGGAGTGACAACAAAGAAGCAGGTTTTGATAAATCTTAGGCAGTTAGGATATAAATGTCTGTATGATAAGGAGAATGAATGTTATTACATTGAAAATGTATCATTTGTAGAAAAACAATGGAAGTCTTGTCAATTTGAATTCTACAAAGATACATTGTGTTTAGTTGGCTTTGGTTTTCAGTCCGACAAGGAAGATGTTATTGATGTATACAATCAAAATATTGAAAATGTTAAAACAAAGTATGGTAAAATTGAAGGCAAAATGATAAGTGATAATCAAAACCATAAAATATGTTATTATGATGATGGTATTGTAGTATTAAGCATAGGTTATAAAATAGAAGATGGCAATTGTGCATTTCTGATATATCAAAGTAAAAAACTTATGAATCAGATGAATGAAGATGCATATAATCCTCAAATCCGCAACTAATAGGACTGAAGCGTTTTTGCTTGCAAAGCGAAGTAAGCATGGTTGTCAGTATAAATGTTTAACACATGGCAATAGTTGTGTTTTTATGATAAAAGACGATATTCAATCTATGTCGATATTTTCTAGCTGCGAACTATAATTATTAGCCTGTAGTGCATACCTCTTACGACATCTTTATAAGCTACCGGCGTACAACTGGTGCACAATACGCCCGCATCATACAGTTGATGCTGACGCAGCGTGGATATAAAGTTTTCTTGGATTACGACGAGTTGAAAGACGGAGTTTTCGGAAAGCGCATAAAAGCGGCTATCAATGAAGCGCCAGTGTTTATACTCATGTTGTCGAAGGGGGCTTTGGATCGATGCAGCCAAGAGGACGACTGGGTGAGAGAGGAGATTCTCTTGGCTATGCAGGAAGGCAAGAAGATAATTCCTATTAATCCCGATAAAACGTTTGACGGTATTCATACCGATGTTCCGCAGGAGATAAAGGGTATCGCTTGCGATATACAACACTCTGAAATAGACTTTGGACAAGCTCTTGGCGTTACGGTAGATCTGATGATACGGGATCGTTTGGCGTCGTGCATCGGCAAACGCGAGGTAAGTAAGTACAAAGATGAAGATTATGATACTGCACAAGCAACACTACGCAAAATAGACAAACGGAATAGATTCGTAAGAAGATTGGCAGTCGCTGTATCTACCATGATAGTGGCAATGGCACTGGTTACTTGCTTTATGTTTTGGCAGCATCACAAGGATAAAGAGGCTGTTGAGGCTGAGGCTGCATCGCTGAACGAGTTGCGAAGTGAATTGGAAAAGAAACACGCTGTCTATTGTCTGCAGCTCAGTCCGCATCTTTCGCGCGAGCAAATGAACACTATTGATACTCTGCTGATGCAGATGCGTGAAGTGAAAAAAGATACGTTGTGGATGAGCCAATTTGAGTTTACCATAGGTCAATGGCATGGACTGTTGGGAGGAAAATACAATTCTACCGACTCCCAAATGCCTATTACAAATGTGGCTTACGATGAAATCAACTACGTGCTCTTGGACAGTTTGCGTAACATGACGGGTATAGAGTTCACCTTGCCCTCTGTTGACGAATGGCAATATGCAGCGCATGGAGGTGTTAACAATGAAACGACAATGTATGTGGGAAGTAATGACGTGAATCGTGTAGCTTGGTATAAAAACAATTCCAACAATCGAAAACATGCAATAAATGATATTGTGGAGAAAGAACCCAACACGCTCGACCTTTTTGCAATGAGTGGAAATGTGAGTGAGTTGTGCAATACACCCTATCCACATCAAAATGCCGATAACATACAATGGACTATATGCGGTGGAAACTATAGGTCAGCAGCCTCTGAAGTGACCGTGTTCTCAACTGCTCCTATAGGAGTGGACGAGAAAAATGACGCGGTAGGATTCAGGTTGGTTATTCGTAAAGAATAGACGGTATGAAGAGTTTTTTATTCCTTCTGGCTTTGATGACTTCCTTGTCTGTAACCGCACAGGATGTGGGAGACGATGGTTTTGATAAAGTTGTTGCGGCCTATATCAACTTGCGCGATGCAGCAGCTATCAGTGATACTATTGTTCTCAAGCAAGTTGCCGAACAATTGCGACGATACAATCCGAGTGATTTCAAAACATTTCATCTGGCAGAAGACGAAACAGTGTCTTTGAATGGACATATAGTGTTTGATGAGGCCTTTGCAGATAGTCTGTCCAAGGGCGTTGATATCTATCAGCAATCAGATTCTCTCAACAGAGCAATGGGCGAAAGGAGCGTGGGAATGCAAACCCCACGAGGGCGACTTCAATCCAAAACAATTATTATTAAAGCCAACCAAACGGCTTCGTGTACGTTTGTTGCAAAAGGCGTAAAGAAGATAGCAGTAGTGGCAGAGGGTGGCGGCAGGGTGTCGATGACAATGCAGGGATTGTATAAAAACAAACCCTATACTCAGTATGTCGATACAGAAAAGGTAAAGAAAGGAATGCCGCACCGGACGGGTACTTTGGCATTGAGAGAAGACTGTCTGAGTACAGTTTTGATGAAGATCAAGAACTGTGTGCAGAAAGATATCAGTATTGTAATAACAATGAATTGATTCGTATGAAAAAGGGTATTCTGTTTGTTTTGTTGTTTGTGCTTTCGATTAACGTCAATGCACAAACCTTGCAAGATGCACAAGCCTTGCACGAAGAGGGACGGAAATGTCTAAGCGAAGGAAAGATAGTGCAAGGCCGCGAGCTTACCAAACGGGCGATGGACATTCGCAAGAAGTTGAGTGGCGAAGAAAACGAGGATTATATCACTTCGCTCAACAATTATGCCTATACTTTTGCTTTGGAGAAGGATTTTGTAAAAGCTACAGAACTCCAGGAGCAGGTGATGGCTTTGTGTGAAAAACTTCCCAGGCCGCACAAAAATTTGGGTATGTATGCCTTCAACATGGGACGTTTCTACTTTATCGCCGACAACTACGACGGAGCGCAAAAATACTTAGAGATGGCTTTGCCGTTGATAGAGAAATATAGCGAACCCTATGGAAATACTTTGCAATGGTTGGGCTTGATTTATATGGAGAAGCAGGATACAAAGAACCAACAACGTATTCTTCAACTCATAGAAGAACATAAACTTCATGAACTAAGCAAGGACTGCCATGAACCTAAATGCATGTTGGAACGTGCACAATACTATGCGAGCAAAGGCAATACTGTAAAGGCGAAGGAGTGTTATCTTGAAGTGTTGGGCATAAAAATGGATGATGATATGAGACTAAAGGTGTACGATGGTTACGCTTCTTTGTTATCGCAGGTTAATGATTGGGCTTCGGCTGCTAATTACAAGCTGATGTCAGCCAGTATTATCAAAAAGAACAAAGGAATGAACGCTGAGTGTGCTGCCCATTATAATTATGCAGGTTTATGCTTTTCTTTGTCGGAGCAACAATCGGAAGCTATTAGATGTTTTAATGAAGCAGTGGGTTTTTATCAAACAAAATCAGATGCCAGTTCTTCTTTAAAAATGGCTGCTTGTTACAAAAGTATTGGTAATGCTTATTCTGCGCAAGGGGATTTTGCTCACGCCATAGTGGCTTATCAAAAATGCGTGGACTACTATGAGCACATGGATACGCAAAATACGGAATACCCTAAAGTTCTTCTTCGATTGGCCAAGGCCGAGGAACGCAATAAGAACTACGAAGAGTCTGTGACGCATCACAAACAGGCTATGAAACTCTTTGAAGAACATGGTATGTATCAGGATTATTCTGAGGCAGCCTCGTCATTGAAGATATGCTATATGGACATGGGGATAGATGAGAATGTTGACTTTAAAGGTGATGTGAGTGCTTTGGAAAAGAAAGCGATATTGGACAAGGTTATAGCTGAGGAAACTGAAAATCTTGAAATGACGCAAGAATACCTTGGTAAATTAGCCTATGCCACTTCTCTTGGCATAATAGCTGGCTGCTACGAGTTGAAACAAGATTATGTTCAAGCTGTTTCATATTACAAACAATACATTCCTGCTTTGCGTGAAGCCATCAGTGAGGAATTCCGTATGCAAAGTGAAGCAGAACGCATGCTTACATGGCATGAAGAGGAGAATCGAATACGGGATTTTTTTGACATGATGGCAACAATACCTGTTGGTTATGAGTCGTTGAACGGTGACATTGCCGCATTGGCCTATAACGTAGAGTTGCTTTCCAAGGGTATTTTGCTCAATTCTTCCATAGAGTTTGGAAAATTGTTGGCTCAAAAGGAAAACAAGAAGCTAAAGATGGTGTATGACGACATCAAGTCTGCTGACGAGCAGATACGCGTGCTTCGAAGTAACATGCAGACGGAAGAAGATGCCAACAATGTATTGACACTGGAGCGGGAGAATAAAAAACGCCTGCTTCAGCTATTACGCGATTGCTCCGAAATGGCAGACTTTACTAATTACGTAATGTATGATTGGCGTGATGTACAAAAAAAACTGTCCCCAACAGATGTTGCCATAGAATTTGTAGCTATAAAATCGGAAGCCTTGGACCAAGACAATTATATGGTGGCGTTAGTTCTCGATTCTGACATGAAGACTCCTGTCTCAATTCCTGTATGTACTTTGGCTGATGCCAAAGTGATGCAGGCAGATCCGTCACTTTTCGACAAGTCTCTCAATTTGATTTGGGGAGGTATAGCCAATCATCTAGAAGGTAAAAAACGAATCTTTTTCTCTGCTGATGGCACATTCAATCACTTAGCCATTGAGTATCTTCTGTATAATGGAAAACCTATGGCTGAGCAAATGGAAGTGTACCGTCTTTCCACAACCAAGGAGCTTTGTTACAACCATCCGCATGCAGTGCCATCACGTGCCATGCTCTATGGCGGCATTGACTACAACATGAGCAATGCATCTGAAAAAGTGGTGAAACAGTCCTTAGCCGCCATGCGTAGTGGTGGCGAGGGAGGAGTGGTATATGAAACTTTAGGGAATACTCTGCGTGAGGTCAATGAAATAAGTATGGTACTTAAGCAAGGAAAGGTAAAAAATGTGGTCATTCTGAAAAATGACAATGCTAGTAAAAGCTCCTTCCTTCAACTGTCAGATACCAAAACAAATATTCTTCATTTGGCAACGCATGGTGCGTACAGAAGCCATAAGGGTATCACCGATGTTGAATCTATGAACAACAGTATTCTTGCTTTTGCAGGAGCTAATACAGAAGAGGATAGCGAGGTGAGTGCTTCTGAGATTGCTCAAATGAATCTTCGTACTTGTGATTTGGTGGTCCTTTCTGCTTGCGAGAGCGGCCTGGGAAAACTTGGTCAAGATGGCGTTTATGGTTTGCAACGTGGTTTTAAGAACGCGGGAGTAAATACATTGTTGATGTCATTACGTACAGTAAATGATGCCGCCACTGCTGAACTGATGGTGCAGTTTTACCGCAATCTGATGAGCGGGATGAGCAAACGCAAAGCCTTGGTAGAGGCACAAAAGGCCCTTCGGGCAAAAGGCTATACAGATGCAAAGTATTGGGCCTCATTCATCTTACTTGACGCTTTAGATTAAAACATATATTTTGTCGTGCAATGATAGAAATACTGCCTCTCTGCCCTCTATACAGGTATGCAACAACATAAAGACGTGAGCGATGAGTAAGAACATTTATATGCCCCATCCTATAGATACGAAGGAGGTAGTGCTGCCTAAGGAATTGGAGGCTTTGGCTGAAAACATTGCAAAGAATGTGCATGAGGTGTGGTCGGCTGGACGTATGAAGGATGGCTGGACCTATGGCGAGGAGCGGAATGATGCAAAGAGGCAGCATCCGTGCCTTGTGCCTTATGAAGAATTATCGGAAGAAGAAAAGGAGTACGACCGCAACACATCAATAGAAACGATAAAGCTCATATTGAAATTGGGTTTTAAGATTACGAAGGACTGAAACTGATGAAAACGGAGGATTGTTCCCGATTCTGGCTGGATGGAGTTGCGAACAACCTTTTTCATTTTTTGTACAGGAGTGATTAGGCTGGCTTTGAGCGATTGCTAAAAAATGTGAATTTTTATAGTTGGCAAGTTTTTCCAGTGATAGATGGGTTACTTTCATCCCCTCTTTGTCATAAAGGAGTGTGATAGCTTCGAGTGATGTTGAAATAACTATATGGATATAAAGAAAGGACAAGCAATGAAGATCAGGTATGCGACAATCAGTAAGGAGGGAAGGCGCTCTAACAATGAGGACTTCTTCGTGGTCATGGACCAGCAGGAGAGGGGGCGCTTTTGGGGTATCGTGTGTGATGGGATGGGTGGTCACGCTTGCGGGGAGGTGGCGAGCGAGACGGTGGCCCATGCTATGTCGGCATACTGGGAGCAGCATGCGGAGGAAAGGGATAGCGAGGCTAAGGTCGTGGAGGCTTGCCAGGAGGCGACGCGTGCTATCGAGCAGAAGGCGAGAGAGGTAGGACTGGCGGAGATGGGAACGACGATGGTGATGGCAAGTATCGAGGGGGACATTGTGACCATAGCTCATGTGGGAGACAGCAGGTGCTATCTGCAGCGGCCAGGCCAGGGAGTGGTGTATCAGACGCAGGACCATGTGAGGTTGAGCTTTGGGTATGAGATCGTGGCGCGTAGCTTCTTTAGTGGTCATCCGGAGGAGGCGATTGCCGACGTGGTGCAGTTTCCTGTTTGTTCGGGCGACCGGATTTTGCTTTGTTCTGATGGCATCCACAAGAGTATGGAGCCCGAGGACCTGGAGGCAAGGATGATGGAGGAGAAGTCGCTGGAGGAGATACTGCATGGTTTCGACCTTAGCTGCTGGAAGTATGGCGACGATAATTATACGGCTATTCTGATAGAAGTGGAGTAGCGAGGGAATAGAGCTTACTCGATGACAAAGTGAATCAATAAGATGACAAATAAAATCTATAAATCAAAACAAAGGAAATCATTATGATGAAAAAAGAAATTAACAGTAGTATGAAGAAGGCGTTTTATGGTTTGGATTGGACTATCTGCTTCTTGTGGGCAATAGGCGTGGTGGTGGTCGGCTATGGCTGGTTCCCGTACTTCCCTGTCAATCTAGTGGCATTGATGGTACTGTTTCGCATCGTGTGCTCGTTCGCCCTTTACAAGGGTGAGAAAAAGGCTTGGGCCTCGGGGCTGGTTGCTCTTGCACTGATGGCACTCAAATGGTTGATGGATGCTGATGTGCATATGTGGATTCTTACCTCGAAGGCGTATGCTATGATGGGCATGGAGACGGACAAGCCAAGGGAGGAAGTGTTCCCGTGGGTGCTGAAAGTATGGCTGGGACTGTTTCCTGTCGTTGCCTATGCCGTCAATGCGATGCGCAAGGGCGGTATGGTGGACAACTTGACGTGGAAGGAAGCGATGGGACTGTTGCTTTGGACGGACCGACGAGCCAAGACCTACTGCGCCCTGCTGTTGGTGGCGCTCTTTGCCTTGTATTTCGGGCTGGCCCTCTACGACCGTGCTTGCGCCTTGGCTTGTGTTGTGGCGCCCATGGTCAGTCTTTATCTGCTGCAAAGGCTCCGTGGTGTGGCGATGCGGAGACTGTGGGTGGTGGCCGTTGCCATGGTCACGTTGTTCTTGTCGCAGTTTGAGGCGGGGGTGGAGCGTGTGGCGATGCTCGGTCTCAGTCTTTGTGCGATGGCCTATGCTTGTGGCGGACTCCTCAGGAGCGTGAAGGACCTGCCTTTCTATGTAGTCGCTGTGGACTATCTGGGCGTATTGCTGCCCAGCATGGCTATTGGCAGCAATCCCTACTGTTGCCTGGATTTTGCCAGGGTGTACCGTCAGCGCCTTGATGCTTACCCGGGCATTCTCGTCGTCGAGGACCAGGAGACGGGGAAGGTGGGCTTGCGCGATCGTTACGGAATGCTGGTAAAACCGGAGTTTGACTCCTTCGCCTTTCACACGGCCAACAATCGGATTGGTGTGCTGGAGATGAGGCGCAATGGTTATTATACGCTCTACGACCTTTGGTCAAAGAAGCGCTGGGTGGCGGACAGTATTAACCATTCGCTGCAGGATCGGATCTGCAAGGTGGTGGAAGGCCATGCCAAGGTGTATGACTATGATAATTACGACTGCATGGAGATCAGAGTGACGGAGCTGGCTTCCAACAAACTCGATACTTGCACGGGACAGGTTTCCAACAACCAGCTCGATGCTTGCACGGAACAGGCTTCCAACAAACTCGTCGCTTGTGTCAGGGCCAAGAAGATGGAACCCGTCTATTACTACTGCGATCCTGTCCCGTTTATCCCCACCGACTCGATAGCGAGGACTGCGGGGGAGGTGGTCCGCGACACGGTGGTGACGCCGAATGAGTTTACTCTCCATTCGATCAGTTATGCTCAGGTCGTGACGGTCGGCAAGGTGCAGACCTACTTGGTGCAGGTGCTGCTGGCGCGGAAACAAAAGCCTACGCAGCAGGAGGCCGTGAACCTGGTGCAGAATGTTGTGGGCTTATTGAGAAAATAAAAGCATGGCGTGACTTTTATGCCTTTGTTCATAAAAGTCACGTCATGAGACGTATTCCATAAAAGTTGCGCCATGAGGCGTATTCCATAAAACTTACGCCATAAGACGTATTCCAAAACGCCATAAGACGCAGTTCATAAAGGTTACGCCATGAGGCGCAATACCTCCGCCACTTGTTCTGCCATGGGGCGCTGCGTGTCGATCCAGTGGATGGTGAGGCCGCGGCGCTCCATGCCCCGAAACCAGGTCATTTGTCGTTTGGCAAACTGGTGGATGGCGATTTCCAGGCGGCTGAACATCTCGTCGTAGGAGGTGCGGCCGAGGGCATATTCGGTGACAAACTTATATTCCAGGCCGTAGTAGATCAGGTCCTCGGCGGGGACCGTCTTGAGCAGACTTTTTATCTCCTCTACCATTCCTTCCTCCAGTCGTTGGTGCAGGCGGCGGGTGATGCGTGCGCGGCGTGTCTCCCTATCAACCCATGTGCCGATGATGGTGGAGGGGATGGGTGGCACCTGGCGGTTCTCTGTGGGCGTATGGAGGTTGTACTCCTCTATCTCTATCGCGCGGATGGCCCGCTGACAGGAGTCCACATCCGTGCGGTTGTGCATCGTGGAGTGGTTGCGCGCCTTCAGGTCCTGGAGGATGACGGTCAGCTCGTCGAGCGTCTTCCCCTCCAGTTCTGCCCGCAGCGTGGAATTCTGGGGCACGGGCGAGAGCTGGTAGCCTCGCAGTACGGCCTCGATATAAAGTCCTGTGCCGCCACAGAGCACGGGCTGGCGTCCACGACGGCGGATGTCTTCGTAGGCTTGGAGGAAGTCGCGCTGGTATTCGAAGAGGTTGTATTTCGTCCCTGGGTCACAGATGTCTATCAGGTGGTAGGGGATCGGCTTCTCCTCCACTACATAGTCGGCGAGGTCTTTGCCCGTGCCGATCGTCATGCCTCTATAGACCTGACGACTGTCGGCGGAGATGACTTCGCCGTCCAGCTCATAGGCAAGGCGGGTGGCAAGGGTGGTCTTGCCGCTTGCCGTGGGCCCAAGGATGGTCAATAATTGCTTCATGGATGCAAACTTACATAAAATTTCTGGAAAAAGCGAGTAGCAGGGAGAAAAAGTTCAGACCCTCTGTCCTCGCTCACAGTTTCAGACCCTTTGTCAGGTTCGTCCGGGACATGGAGTGATTCGACGTGGACATATAGAAAACAACTTGAACAACTTTTACAACAAGTTACAACGCTTCGCGGGGACATTGCCTCTTCGAGGTCCATGCAGACCCAAGGTTGCTTGTAGCGAAACAACTATATACAACGCTTCGCCAGGACAATCAGCAGGAAATTGCCAAGGCGAAAACGTGTCATTTATGGTATCCTTTCTCGTCATGATCACAGTTTCAGACCTTCTATCGGTTCGGTGCGCACGAAGGCAGCAGCGAGATAGGAGGTGAGGGAGAGGAGCATCAGTAGGGCGAAGTAGATGCGGTAGCCGAGATAGTCGGCGAGGATGCCGGAGAGTGCGCCCGAGGCCGTGATGCCGATGGCAGCGAGGGCAAAGCAGTAGGAGTAGAACATGACGGGATGGTAGCCCCGTGAGAGGTGGGCGAGGTAGGCGACGAAGGCCATGATGCCGAAACCGAAACCAAACTGCTCCAGGAAGACGCTGAGGGTGATCAGGGAGAAGCTGGTCGTCAGCGTGTAGGCCATCAGGACGTAGAACACTTTTGGCAGCGTGATGGCGAGCGTCATCGGCCACAGCCAATAGCGGAAGCCGTGGAGGTGGATGCAGCGTCCGCCGAGCAGGCAACCGAGCAGCATGCCGAAGGCACCCACCGTGCCCTGCGTGAAGGCCAGTTCTTGTGGCGAGAGGCTCAGTCCGCCATTGCTCCCGGGGTCGACAAGAAACAGGATGCCTACGCGGTAGAAGAAGCCTTCGGGGAGGAGGAAGAGCAGCAGGAAGAACATCTCGAAGCGGAAATAGCGACGGTCCGTCAGTTTGCGGAGGTCTTCGATCAGCAGCGCCTTGTAGTCGTTGCGCTTGCGCACCAGTTGCTCACCGAGCGGCACGAGGACCACGGCATGATAGACCGCCAGCAGGAGGATAAAGCCCCCCAGCAGTTCGCAGACCGTGCTCCACGCCATCGGTATGCGGCGATGGATCACCTCCAGGTTGCCTCCCACCATCGCGGGAATGCCCAGCGCCAGGGCAAAGGCGGCGCAGGTGGCGGCAGCCCGTGTGGCGGGCACCTGCTGGTAGAAGCGACGCTCGGAGCAGATCATGAAGTAGCGGCCGATTCCTACGTCGTGGAAGGCCGCCGCCAAGGCCTCGGCGTAGAAGAGGAGGAGGAAGGCGGGAAGCCATACTTTCAGCCGCAGCACGATCCCCATGGCCAGGAAGATCAGTCCCATCAGCACTTCGGCGTAGAGGATGAGATGGTGGCAGTCGGTCAGTTGGCGGGAGAAGCGGCCCAACAGTGGGCGGAGGATGAAGGGGATGAGGGCCAAGGAGCAGCAGAAGAGGTTGACCGCATTGCTCACCTCCATGCGGTTGAGCACGATGGGCACGAGAGCGAGGATGGCGACATAGGGTATGCCGCGCAGCAGATAGAGCGTGGAAACCCACGAGAGGTGGCGTTCCCAGGCCCTTGCAGCCCTTTCTCTTACCAGATTGCTTCCCTTTTCCATCATTGTACTATTTTCCCTTAGCCCTGCTGTTTCTTCTTGCCAAACTCAGGGTCGATCTTGATGAAGAGGCAGACGACAAACGTTGCCGCGCAGCAGAGAATCGTCCAGAGGAAGAAGTGGCGGTAGCCGATGAGCTCCTGCAGCCATCCGGCCATCATGCCCGGCAGCATCATTCCCAGGGCCATGAAGCCCGTGCTGATGGCGTAGTGGGACGTGCTGTGCTCGCCCTCCGAGAAATAGATGAGGTAGAGCATGTAGGCCGTGAAGCCAAATCCGTAGCCAAACTGCTCGATGAAGACGCAGGTGTTGACGATCCATAGCGCGCTGTCCTGGGCGTAGGCGAGATAGACATAGACGAGGTCGGGGAGGGTGATGGCGCAGACCATCGGCCAGAGCCAGCGTTTCAGTCCCCCTTGCGAGGCAGCGATGCCACCGAGGATGCCACCCAAGGTCAGTCCGATGATGCCCACCGTGCCATAGACGATGCCCACCGTGCTGGTCGAGAGGCCGAGTCCTCCCTTCGCTATCGGGTCGAGGAGGAAGGGGTTGATGATCTTGACGAGCTGCGCCTCGGGCAGTCGGAAGAACAACATGAAGAGCAGGGCGGGGACGATGTTCTTCTTCATGAAGAAAGAACGGAACGTCAGCAGCGACTCGCGCAGGATGCCACCCACCGTGCGGTCGGGGGCGTGGCGGTCGGAGGCAGGCCTGGGGAGCGCCCAGGCGTGGTAGAGGCTCGCGAGGAAGAAGAGGATGGAGAGGATGGCGAAGACCACCGTCCAGGAGAGCGGTATCTTGCCCGTATGGTCTTCTATCAGTCCAGCGATGATGACGAGCAGTCCTTGTCCCGCTATGGTGGAGATGCGATAGAACGTGCTGCGTATGCCGACGAAGAACGACTGCTCGTGGCTGTCGAGGCCGTGCATGTAGAAGCCGTCGGCCGCGATGTCGTGGGTGGCCGACGTGAAGGCCACCAGCCAGAAGAACGCCAGCGTGAGCCGGAAGAAAAACTGTGCGGGGATGAAGAAGGCGATGCCCGCGAAGGCGATGGCGAGGACCGCCTGCATGGTGACGATCCACCACCGCTTGGTGCGGACGAGATCGACCATCGGGCTCCAGAAGGGCTTGATGACCCACGGCAGGTAGAGCCAGCCTGTATAGAGGGCGATGTCCGTATTGGAGATGCCCATCTTCTTGTAGAGGATGACGGCTATCGTCATCACGGCGACGTAGGGCAGTCCCTCGGCAAAATAGAGGGAGGGCACCCACGCCCACGGGTTGATATGTCGCTTGCTATTCTCGGTCATAATCATTGTTCTATGGAAGGTTTGTAAAGCGTTTTCAGCGTGGCGCCAGGGTAGTAGTGGCGGAGGATGGCCTCGTGGTCGTAGCCCTTCTCGCCCATCATGGCCGCCCCGATCTGACACAGTCCCACGCCGTGGCCCCAACCTGCGCCCGAGAGGTGGAACGACTGCGGGATGCCGTCGGCGCCCTGCTGCGTCGTGACGACGAAGGCGCTACTCTTCAGGTGGCTCTCGCTCAGCGTGCGGCGTATCTCCAGTTCCTTGCCGATGACGCGCTCCCTTTCCGTGCCCACGATCTTCAGGCGCACGATGCGTCCGCTCTTGCCGCGCTCCAGGGGGACGAGGTCGAGGATCTTGCCAAAGCGCAGTCCCGTCTTGCGGGCGATGAGGCTGGCGAGCTCCTCCTGGGTGTAGTCGATGTGCCAGCGATAGAAGTCGGCGGTCTCCTGGTCGTAGCCGTTGAGCACCTGGCGCAACACCTGCTTGTCCTGCGTGTTGCAGAAAGCGGGCGGTGCGGAGAGAATCCACTTGCGGGCCGTCTCCTCGTCGGTCAGGTCGGGCAGCGCGTCTGCCGCCTGGCCTGCTTGCGCGGGGCGGTCGAGGAAGGCGGCGAGATAAGGTTTGTCCTCATCCTGCCAACAGGCGGAGAAGACCTCCGTGGCACCGCCGCAACACTTGCTGAAGCGCGCGTCGCAAATGCCCTTGCCGTCCCACAATACTTGTCCATAGGTGCTGCGTATCGCCTCCTCCACATGATCCGACACCATGCGGGTGATGCCCTGGTAGCGCTGGCAATGATCGTCGGCGCATACGTCGAAGCGCTGGTGGTCGTCGCGGTCGTACCAGCGCACCAGTTCCTCCTCCGTCTCCCATCCTCCACAGGTCGCCTCCGAGGGATGGTCCGCATTGATGTGATGCGCCATCTGCGTCAGGAGCCAACTGCGGGAGATGATGGCATGGGCCCGCAGGAGCGATGGCGACGAGGTGGCCCGCATCTCGCTGGAGATGACACTGGCGAGATAGCGCTCCACGGGCAGTTCGTTGATGACCCACACCCGATCGCCGTCGGCCTCCAGCCGCAGCATCCCCTCGAAGGTCTGTGCCTCCTGGCGCTCCCAGTGGAATCCGATGCCAATCGTGACCTCGGGCAGCGTGAACGAAGACTGAGGGGAATGGGGAGCGAACGTGAGCGTGTCGTATGAGTTTTCCTGCCAAAGGAGTCTTCCGTCCTTCGCCCTCACGGTCTGCGGTCCCGTCTGTAGCGTGCCATCGACCATGAAGGAGTCCTCCAGGACAAAGGCCACCTCTGGCCCGCTCGTGATGCCTACGGCGACCCTCGGTTCCTGCAGACGGCGCAACACCTTGGCGAAGGCCTCCTGCCCAAGCGCCACCTCGCCGACGGTCTTCACCAGCAGCGAGGGCGTCAGTCGGTCGAAGTCCTCCTTGCGCGGCGTGATGACCAGTCCTGCCATGTCGAGCGCACCCGGCGAGATGAGCATGCGGTCTGCTTCGCACGAGGCCGTGTAGCAGGCGGGGCGGTGCTTCTCCCGAGGCTGCAGGATGGTGACGACGCTGTCCTCCTGTCGCCATGCCAGCACGTTGAGCATCGGCTCGGTGTCGTCGGGATGGCAGGGCAGGGCGGCATAGGTCCTGCGGAAAAGCGTCTGCGCCAGGGATTTGTCGTTGCTGATCAGCACCAGGGTGGGGAAGGGGTAGTCCTCGATGGTGCAGAGGCGGTTGTCGGCGTCCAGCCGCGCCACCTCCCGTAGCCGCTCCCTCCATCCGCGCCAGTCGCGGCAGAGCGGCACTACGCTGCCGTCTCCCCCCTGGAAGTGGAGATGGTCGGGCGCACTGGCCCCACATTTCGGCCCGTTGTAGAAGAACAGCGTGCCCTCGAAGCGGTCAGCCAGTTCGTAGAGCGTGGCATAGGTGTCGAGGATCGTCTGGGGGCGGTGGCGCCTGGCGGCGATCGTGAAATGGGTCGGGAGGATGGGGAAGGGATTGACGAGCACGTCGAAGTCCTCGCCAAAGGCCCATTCCTGTTGAATCTCAGGACGATGGTCCTTGCAGAGGAAGCAGGGACGCTGGGCCAGCGTCTTCTTATCGACCTTGGCCCCCGTACTGACCATGCGAGCGGGGTTGTACTGGGCACTGACCGCACCGAAGTCTCTCACCTCCACGCGTGCCAAGTCGGCGTAGCGTGCGGCCGTCTCCGGCCATGTGGCCATCTGATTGTGGAAAAACTCGGAGAGCGTCATGCTTTGAGGTCGTTGTTGAGGCTGATGCGCGCCCGCAGTTCGATGGTGCGCAGTCGGTCTTTGTACAAGTTGTTGGCGTTGGTCTTCTCGATGCTCAGTCCGTGGTCGCTATTGCCCGTCCAGCGTCGGCAGAGGTAGATCGGATCGTAGATGCGGCCGATGCGATACTGTCGGCTCACGGCCAGTCCCATGGCATAGTCCTCGCCATAACTGGTGTTGGGAAATCCGATGCCCCTTGCTATCGCGGTGAGGAAGGCCCGTGGCGCTCCCAGTCCGTTGATGCGCAGGGCGTTGTTGGCCCCGTTGTCGTCCGTCCACTCCTTGTGGTCGATCACGCCCGGTGGAAGCGTCTGCAACTGGAAGTCGCACATGCGGTAGGAGCCAACCACCATGGCGCAGTCCTGCTTCTGGAAAGCATCGACTACCCGCTGCAGCGTGTGGCTGTCGAGATAGAGGTCGTCGCTGTCGAGCTGCACGGCGTAGCGTCCGCAGCGCGGGTCGTTGATGGCCCAGTTCCAGCAGCCACCGATACCGAGGTCCTCACGCTCGGGGATGATGTGGACGACGCGCGGGTCGCGGGCCGCCAGTTGCTCTATCAGGTCCGAGGTGCCGTCGGTGCTATGGTTGTCCACCACGAGGACGTTGAAGTCGAAGCCAGTCTCCTGTCCCAAGGCCGACTCCACCGCGTCGCCGATGGTCTTTGCGCGGTTGAGCACGGGGATGATGACGGAGGCCGTGACGGGGAAGTCGCCCTCCACGTCGGGCTTCTGGTAGCGGTCGGTATGGACGAGGCCACCGACTGCTCGCAGGTGCTCCGACACGATCTGCTCCATCTCCACCTGCACGTCGCGGTTGCGCGGATCGACATAGTCAAACTGTCGTTCGCCTTCTGCGCTCACGGGTTGCTTCTCCTCCGTGTAGAGGTATTCGTTGAGGTGGAAGATCGCGCCCTGTCGGCTCAGTTGCAGACGCAGGTCGTACCAGCCACCATACAGCCAGTTGGCGCCGAGGTCGCAACGCTGGATCGCATCCGTCCTGACGAGCACCAGCGGCCCGAAGTCGAAGTCGTCTCGCAGCGCACCCTCCTGGTAGTCTATCACGGGGTGTTTCGCCCGCTGGCCCTCCTCCGTCTCGTAGAAGTCGGCATAGACCATGACGGCCCCCGTGCTGTCGGCCACCTGGAGCAGCCTTTGCTCCGCGCCGTAGCCCAAGGAGATGGTGTTGTCGGTCAACTGTATCAATACGTATTGTGTGCGCGCTGCTTCCGCCATCTTTCTCACTGCCGCCGACGAGGGGCGGGGCGAGTGGAGGTCCACACGCGCTATTCTTTCTCTTTCCATAACGCTTCTTGATGTCTTGTTCTGCAAAGTTACGGAAAAAACGCTGATGCCCAAAATTTTTTCAGGTTAAACGCCCTTGCGAGGCGGATGTCCCGCCAAAACGCAACACCCGCCTCGCTCCACGGCTCCCTCCCCCGTGTGGGCAGATACTCCCCTGCTGCCGTCCGGTGTCCTCTCGACACGAGTTTGGCGCGGTTTCTGTAAGAGGTCTGCCCGCTGCTTGCCCTTCTTTTTTTGTTGGTATATATATAGTGTCTTAGTCAAAGTTGTTTTTACTCTCTGTTTGCTTGTGATAAGCGCAGCAGCTATTGGGTCGGGTCGTCCGTGAAGCGGGCGAGTTTGCCTTCGGTTCTTTCGCGCGTTCAGTTCGTTTCTTCCCGCGTGTTCAGTTCATATCTTTTCGAGACTTCGGTTCGTTTCTTTCCGCATGTCCGGTTCATTCCTTTCCGAATCTTCGGTTCCTTTCCGAGCGTTCGGTTCATTTTTCCTCCTTGATAGCGGAGGCCGGTCTCACTGGTTGGCCACAGTCTCGATGATGGATCTTGCCACCATGACCATCTGATACATGTCCTCGGCGCAAGTCCACTCGTAGACGCTGTGCTCAGCCTGTTGTCCACTGTAGAGGCAGGGACCGCCTTTCTGTCCCTTTGCCGCCAGCATGGCCGCTGTCGTGCCGCCACGCTCGCTGCGGGGCGTCAGTTTCACACCCTCTTTCTCTGCTGCCTCGATGATCAGGTCGCCCAGGCCGGGGTACATCGTGTAGGCCACGTTCTCATACTGCATCACCTCGGGTTCGGCCTCGGTCACGACATAGGGGAAAGCTTTGGCCGTGAGCTCTGCGGCTTCGTCCAGAAGCTGGCGGAACGCGTCGCCCTCCTGGGCGTCGAAATAGCGCAGGCGCACTTTCACGAGATAGTTCTGCGGTGTATCTTCGCCGTTCACGTCGATGAGGGGCTCGATCGAGTAGCAGTGGATGTAGCCCTCCTTGCCCTTGCTGGCCGAGGGGTGAGTCTCGGGCGGCAGTTGTCCGATGAAGTAGGAAGCGGCGGTCAGCGCGTCGCCATACTGGTTGTAGAAGCCGTTGCCGGGGTGAGCGTTCTTGCCTTGGAAGGTGTAGTTGCGTCCAACCGCGGTGAAGTTCTCTACCGAGAAGGCCGTGGGGGCGTCGCCGTCCACGTCGATGACGATATCAGGCTGTCCGTCCACATATTCCTCCTCGAAGCGTTCGGCGGCACGGCCAATGTCCTCGTTTTGCGAGAAGACGAAGTGGAGGTCGCCATGCTTCAGCTTCTTGTCGTTGAGGATGGTCTCGATGAGCGTGACGAGGATCGTGCAGCCCGTTTTGTCGTCGGCGCCCAGCAGCGTGTATCCGTCGCTCGTGATGATGGTCTTGCCCACACAGTTGGCCAGGTGCTTGCCCTGGGGTGTCTCGGGACTGAGGGTGATGCCAGCAGGCAGTTGGATGTCGCCGCCATCGTAGTTGCGGTGTACGATAGGAGTGATTTCGCCGCCGGCACACTCGGGCGTGCAGTCCATGTGGGCCATGAACATGATGCTCGGCACGCCTTCGCAGTTGGCCGGAATCGTGGCATAGACGTACTGATAGTCGCTACGGCTGACGATCAAGTCCTTGTCTGATCCGATAGTGCGCAGTTCTTGCTCTATCAGCTCTGCGATCTCTTCCTGTCCATCGCTGATAGGAAACTCTGTGGGGTCATAGGCGTCCCACGACTGGCTGTTGATGGTGGCGTAGGTCGTGAAGCGCCTGATGATGGTCTCAATCGTCTTTTTGCGTTTCTTCTCCTTGGCAGCTTTGGCTGCTTTGGGGTCGGGAGCCGGCGCGACCTTGAGGAGTGGGGAGGCTTTGACGGGCTTTGCAGTCTTGGCGGGCTTCGGACAGGGAGCTTCCGGCAGCTGCAGGATGTGTGTTCTTGAAGCCACGGAATTCATCTTGGGTTGGGGAACCGCAAAGTTGGGGATCTTGATCAGCTTTTCCACTCGCTTTACTGTTTGCGGGATTTTGACGATAGGGGGAATAAACATATCAGGCGACTTGAATTTTCCCACCTTAATTTTGCTAATTTGAGGTCTTGCCGAGGTAGGGAATCCCACCATCAGGACCAGTGCGAGCACGAGTGTGCTGGCGATGTAAATGTTTCTTCGTTTCATGACTTTGATAGTTTTGAGTTGATCATTTTGTTTATTGGTTCTCTCTTGATAGACCTCGTGCCGCTGGGCGGCCTTCGCTCTATGCTCATCCTTTATGACAGTCCGTCGCGCCTTTCTTGCGCTGCTGATGTCGCCAGAATTCGTTTGCAAAGGTACGGGTTTCGCAAGCCGTGGTGCGCACATTTTCATTTAGATCGCGGCCCATGCGATTTTTCTCGATTTTTCTCGTTTTTGCTCGCTATGCAGGCACGGCGTACATGACTACTGGCGTGGCGAGCACGGCGATCAGTTTGGCCCAATCCCTCACGTGCGTGTCCATGCGCGCATAGGTCAGTGAGGCTAGACACACCATGAAAAAGATGGATAGGAAGAAGCCCAAGAGGATCAAAACCTCCCATAGGTTCTGGCAGTTGGCCATACGGCGGAGTGCGAAAAAAAACAGGACGAGCGTGGCGGACCACTCTGTCGGAAACAGGAAAAGTCTGATGGTGTTCATACGTAGGTTTGTTTTGATGATTTGTGTACAAAAGTACCCATTTCCCTATCAAATGCGCGCACATTTTCATTTGGTTCGTCTATTGTGTGCGAAATGTTCGCCAAAAACGTGTCTTTCGGGCGGGCGCAGAGGGGCGCAAGACGCCAGTACGGGCTGCAATCGATACGCCGATCACAGCCCGTACTGTACTGACAGCGACTATCCAGTCGGTCCAACCAAGAAGTGGTGCTACAAATTGCTCATGGCATAAAGTGGCACAACGTCTATGTGGCGGAGTGCATTTTGTGCTTCTTTGTCAATATACTCAAACGTCCCAAAATTCTCCAAGGAAGTACGAACAGCATGGTGAAGGGCTTTCTTCCTCATAAATAGCCATAAGCTTTGCATACTGCCTTTGGTGGAAGCCTTCACTTCTATTGGTACAACCACCCCCTCTTTGGCCTCCAGGTAATCAATCTCCGCTTTGGAACCCCTTGACATGCTCTGCCAATAATACATTTCTGCCTTTTGGAAACAGTCATGGTTCTTAACGAGTTCCAAGCCTGCGAACATTTCCGAAGCAGCCCCTTTGTTGACAAAATCAACTTCCGAAGCCAAAAGGACATTGGCGGCAGGAGTGCCCAGCATGGTCTGCATCAGTCCCAAGTCTAAAAAAAGATATTTCTTGTAGCTATCATTCTCTTCTGCTCCCAGTGGAACACCATTTCCATCGCTATGCGTCACCGGCTTTATCAGTCCCGCCAATGTCAATAGATGAAGCGCGTCTTTGATGACCGAAGAGCGAACATCGTCGGCCACCTGTCTATAGACAAACTTTCTGCCTGCCTGCAAAGCTACGGAGCGCAAGACCTTTCTCAGCAAAGCTGGAGACACGCGCGACCTATACTTGGCAAAGTCATCTTGGTAGGTGTCCAGAATGTCATTGTGAACATGGGCGCACTCGATGTAGCTTTGGGACGCTATCCATTCTGTGACCGCGGCTGGCATACCGCCCACGAGATAGAACGTCTTCAATTGTTCCACCAGTTTGTTGTGGACGGCATCGGGAAGCGGAGAAGAAGGCGAAGCCTGGTGCTTGTAGCTGACCGTCGTTTCCAGTCCTTGCGCCATAAGAAATTCGTCAAAGGAGAATGGGTACATGTATAGTGAGCGTATTCTCCCCACTCCAAAAGAAGGCAGCTCCTCCAGGGTGAACTCCAGCAGAGATCCCGCGGCTATGACATGTAGCTCTGGATAATCCTCTTTGAAATAACGAAGCGACATGATAGCTTCCTGACTCACTTGTATCTCGTCTATGAAAAGCAGCGTCTCCCCAGGTATGATAGGAATGCCTGTGGTGGCACTGATTCCCTCACAAGTCCTATGCACGTCAATATCCTTTGGAAAAAGTCCTCGGATAGATGGTTGACTCTCCAAATTGATCTCCATAAAGTACTTAAACTCTTTGCCCAACTGGCGTACAGCAGACGATTTCCCCACCTGTCTTGCCCCGCGTATCAGCAAAGGCTTCCTTCTTTGGGATGTCTTCCATTCCAAGAGTTTTTTGTCTATGTTTCGCTTGTAATACGTCATTTTCGTGTAATTTGCTGATTCACAGTGCAAAGATACGATTTTTTGCTAAAAGTCAGGGCAATCGGAGGCTATTTTTTGCTAAAAGTCAGGGCAATAAGTGACTGGTTTTTGCTAAAAGTCAGGGCAATCGGAGGCCATTTCTGCTAAAAAGTCGGGTCCGTGTCCACGAAAGCGACCTATGCAACGCCATGGGATATCAGTTAAACGTCTTTTGCCATCCGGAGCAAGAATTTTCAACTGGTTAGTGACACTAACCAGTTCGTTTCCTTCCTTCTTCAGCTTCGTCTTCAGATACTTCCAATAGTTGCGGTTCTTGGTATAATCGTCTTGGTCGTTGAGCACGCCCACGACATCCTAAACGGAATACCACCATTTGGATAGCGTCTCGTCCCATACAGCACGCACTTCGCGGTCGTTGAAGAAACGGATAGAAACCTTCTGTATCTTGTTGTCGCTCGAATTCATATATAGCTGCAAAGATACACATTTTCCGTGGATTTTTATCCGCGCCGATGGCTATTTTTTGCTCCCTCAAGCTGTTTTCGTGATCGCCTCAAGGCAAATGGTGGATGCTCGGCGTCAAAGCCTCTCTTTTTTCCTCACTTCCCAATGACCGCTATAGCCGCTTCCAATATACACAATATGAGGCATTTTGGCGATACGACGCTTAATAGTAATAATGCTTTTCCCAGATTGTTGAGCCAGTTCACCAGTTGTTATTTTAGGATAAACAGCTACTTGATATTCTATCCATTTATCTAAATCATCGCCTTGAGTGCCAC
>OFMH01000355.1_pt1 | contig 34523 bp, 20 predicted proteins | sample 1541761 | NCBI WGS metagenome assembly OFMH01 (sample SAMN04209249, study PRJEB22552) | human gut metagenome | biome: gut; material: feces | host: Homo sapiens | place: USA: Oklahoma
TGGGATGAAGGCCCGGAGGCCGGCGGTGAATACGGTCCTTACTATCAGTCCGAGCGCTTTGATATTTACAAAAAATATGCTCAGCAGCTGCTGGACGAAGGCAAAGCATACTACTGCTTCTGCACTACCGAGGATCTGGCTGCACAACGTGAAAAACAACGCGCTGCTAAGCAACCGTTCCGTTATGCACGTACCTGCCGCGATATTCCGGCAGAAGAGGCTAAAGAACGTATCGCTGCAGGCGAACCGTATTCCATTCGTATCAAGATTCCTGCCGAAGGCAGCATCACCGTGCATGACCTGATTCATGGCGAAGTTACCTTTAACATGGACCAGTTCGACGATTTCGTAATTGTAAAATCCAACGGTATTCCTACCTATAACTTCGCTGTTTGTGTCGATGACCATCTGATGGGCATGACTCACGTACTGCGTGCCGAGGAGCATCTTTCCAACACTCCGAAGCAGCTGCTGGTTTACGAAGCACTGGGTTGGGAACCGCCTAAGTTCGGTCATATGCCGATGATTCTGGCTATGGATCGTTCCAAGCTGAGCAAACGTCACGGCGCAACCTCCGTTGAAGAATTCCGTAGCCAAGGCTATCTGCCGGAAGCTATCATCAATTATCTTACTCTGCTTGGCTGGGGCCCCGGCGATGAACGCGAAATCTTCACTCTGGAAGAAACTGTTAAGCTGTTTGAACTGGAGCAGATGAGCAAAAAGGCTGCTATTTATGACACCAAAAAGCTCACCTGGATGAACGGCCAATATCTGTCCGAGCTGCCGCTGGAAAAAATTCTGCCGGATGCTAAGCCCTTCTTCGTTAAAGACGGCCTGGTAACCGAAGAATGGTTCAACGATGCTGCCAACGAAGCATACTTTGAAAAGCTCGTAGACGTTGTACGTGTACGCGTTAAAACTCTGCAGGAGGTTGCCGATGCTTCCACCTACTTCTTCAAGGATGTTGAAGAATATGATGAAAAGGGTGTAGCTAAGCACTTCAAGGCAGAAAATATTCCTGTACTGGAGCAATGCATTGCAGCAATTAAGGCTGATGATGTATATGACCTGGCTTCTACCGAAGCAGCCTACAATAAGATTGCTGCCGACAACGGTCTGGCTTTGGGCAAGGTTATCCATCCGACTCGTCTGGCTCTGACCGGACGCACCGTAAGCCCCGGTATGTTTGACGTTATGGTCCTGCTGGGCAAGGAAAGAACTCTGGCACGTCTGGAAAAGGCTGTTGAGTTCATTAAAAGTTTATGATTGTAAAATAGCGATTGGCGCCTAGGTTTAGCGCGATTGCTTTAATTAAGCAGGAGGGCTTTCTTCCTGCTTAATTTTTACCAAGAGGTTCAAGGCTTGGGAAATGTTTTTGGAAAGGAGCTGCAGGCTATGAAAATCCTGTTGACAACATTATTATGCTTATGTTTATCTCTGCCGGTATTGGCAGACCAGCAGACTACGGTGCTTACCGAACAGACTTCTGTCGGCAAGGCAACGGCAACGCTGCCCTACATCGATGGCAGTAATTCCGCAGAGCTGGAAAAACAGGCCAACGCTTTGGTGCGCGACGCTGCAGCTAAGCTGGTCAAGGAGGTAGGCGGTCAGGGCAGTGTAACCTATAAAGTGATGCTGAACCGTCCGAGTATGGTGAGCCTGCTGCTGGAGGCAGACAACGGCGGACGCAAGGCATATGCTGGACTGAATCTTGATTTGACTACCGGCAAGGAGTTCGAGGTTACGGATTTCTTTGTCGATAATGATAACGTAAAGGCAGCTTTGGGCAATTATGATAATGTGCTCTTCGGCGAAGAGGGCTTGTTTGTGCGCAGCAAGAAAAATGCTGCCTACAGCAGCTTTGTGCCCTACAGGGATGTAGTTACCTCTCTGCGCATCGGCGAAGCAGGACGCCTGCTGCAGCTGGCGAAAATTACCGATAAGGCTGCAGGCAAAACACTGCGTCTGCCTGCAAGCGGACTGATGGCGCTGAAGCTGGACAGCAATCCTTCCACCGGCTACGGCTGGCAATTTGCCTGCAGCTCACCGGCAGTAAGCAAGGTAGGCAGCTCGTTCACCATTCCGCGTGGTGACGAGGAAAGAATGGGAGCGCCCGGCGTTGAAATTCTGGTGCTGGCAGTTACCAAGCCCGGTACCTATAATATCCGCATGGATTACAAGCGCTCTTGGGAAAAAATGAGCCTGCAGAGCTTTAACTTTACCGTTATCGCAGAATAAGCTAGAGGATGTGTTTATGGAAAAAGCATCAGTTTCTGTAAAAATATATAATAGTACCTATGCATTAACGACCTCTGCTTCCGAAGAACAGGTGCTGAAAATAGCAGCAGAGGTAGACAGAAGAATGCAGGAGCTGGCAGAAAGCAAAAAGCTGCTGCAGACAGATAAAATCGCCATCTGGACGGCGCTCGATCTGGCTGCAGACAGACTGGAGCTGCAGGAAAAATGCGTTGCTTTGAAACAGGAAATGCAGCAGCAATCCGTGGCAGCGGAGCAAAAAATGCAGGAAAAATGCGCTGCGATGGAGCAGGAGCTGCAGCAAAAGTGCGCAGCAGCGGAGCAAAAAATGCAGGAAAAATATGCTGCGCTCGAGCTGGAACTGCAGCAAAGAAATGCTGTGCTGGCAGAAGAGCTGCAAAGCCTGCAGGCCAGATATGACAGACTGCTGGCAGCAGTGCGTGAAAGGTAGATAACATATGGAAAAGAAAACAATAGAACTGCTTGCTCCCGCAGGCAGCTGGGAAGCATTGGAGGCAGCGGTAAACGCCGGCGCTGATGCTGTATATATGGGCGGTAAAGCCTTTGGCGCACGTGCCTATGCCAGCAATTTTGATGAAGAGGAAATGGCGAAGGCGGTGTATTTTGCGCATATGCACCATGTGCGCCTGTATATTACCGTCAATACTTTGGTTGATGACAGCGAGCTGGAGGCTTTATCTGCTTACCTGCTGTTTTTGAATAACGTAGGCGTAGACGGACTCATTGTGCAGGATTTGGGCGTTATCCGCCTGGCGCAGAAAATTGTGCCGGAGCTTCCGTTGCATGCCAGCACGCAGATGAGCATTACCAACAGCAGCGGTGTAGACTTCGCTATGGGTGCAGGCATGGAGCGCAGCGTATTGGCGCGCGAGCTGAGCCTGAAGGAAATCGGTGCAGCCTGCAGCCGAGGCAGTGAAATCGAAACCTTTATCCATGGCGCTTTGTGCGTATGCTACAGCGGTCAATGCCTGATGAGCAGTCTTATCGGCGGCCGCAGCGGCAACCGCGGACGCTGTGCCCAGCCTTGCCGTTTGCCGTATAAGCTGCTCAACGCGAAGGATGAGGATATGCTGCAGGGCAAGGATGCAGGCCAGTATCTGCTGAGCCCCAAGGATATGAATACCTTGAGCATTTTGCCGCAGCTGATTGACGCAGGCGTTGTGTCCTACAAAATCGAAGGACGCATGAAGCGCCCCGAATATGTTGCGGTAGTAGTAGATGCTTACCGCCGTGCGATTGACAGCTATCTTGCCGGTGACTACAACGTGCCGGAGGAGGATTTGGCGAATATCGAGCAAATCTTCAACCGTGACTTTACCACCGCTTATCTGGAGCGTCGTCCTGGACGCACGATGATGAGCGACCGCCGTCCCAACAACCGCGGCGTGCTTATCGGCCGTGTAGCGAAGCTGGATAAAAACCGTAATAAGGCAGTTATCAAGCTGGATAAGGAGCTGCATCTGGGCGATGGCTTGGAGTTCTGGGTAAGCGTGGGCGGACGTGTGGGCACCACTGTTACGGATATGCTGTGTGGCGGCAATAGTGTGCAGAGCGCTGCCCCCGGACAGCAGGTAACGATTGATGTGCCTAACGGAGTACGTTTGAATGACCGCGTTTTCCGTACGCTCGACAGCAGATTGATGAGCTATGCGCAGCAGTTCTTCGGACCGGACGCCAAAAAACGCATTCCGGTAGATGCCGTTGTTACTGCACGTTTGGGCGAGCCTATGACCGTTACGCTGACGGATGTTGAAGGCAACGTAGGCTACGGCGAAACCGATTTTATCGTAGAGGCAGCACGCAAGCGTGCGCTGGATGAGGCCGGTGTGCGCAAGCAGCTGGACCGCCTCGGTACGACTGAATATTTCCTGAACAGCCTGATCTTTGAGCATGATGAAAATGTTATGGTGCCGATGAGCGAAATGAACGAAGCACGCCGTATGGCATGCGAGGCACTGGATGCAGCGCGTCTGAATGCCTTCGCACCGGCGCGCACAGCGGTGCACAGCTTCAGCGAGCAATTAGTGCCGCAGGCACATAAGGCTAAACAGCATGAATCCGTTCTGGTAGTGCATTGCGACAGCGTTGAGAAGGTCAATGCTGCGCTGCAGGCAGGTGCTGAACGCATTCTCTTCGGCGGTGACTGCTTCAATCATCAGCTGCCGTCCGAGGCGGATTATGCTAAGGCTGCCAAGCTGGTGCGCAAGGCAGGCCGTCAGCTGGCCTTTGCTACTCCGCGTATCATTAAAGAAGCACAGCTGGCATATTTCGACAAGCTCTTCACTCTGTGGGAAGAGCTGCAGCCGGATTTTGTTTACATAAACAACAACGGCTTGTGGCCATTGGCGAAGAAGCATGCTGCACTCAATTTGGTAGCAGATATGTCTTTGAACATCTTCAATAGCCAGACACTGCAGTTTTGGCAGGAGCAGGGCGCTGCAGGCGCAGTGCTCAGCCCCGAGCTGACCATGGCGCAGGTTGAGCATCTTGTGAGCGTCAGCCCGCTGCCGTTGGAGTGCATGATTCAGGGACGTTTGGAAATGATGGTTTCCGAATACTGCGTAGGCGGCAGCTTCCTGGGTGCGCTGGATAAGGGTGCCTGCAAGTTTAACTGTGCAGAGCCTTTGTTCCTTGGTGACCGCAAGGATGCACGCTTCCCGATTGTTACGGACCAGTTCTGCCGCATGCATATTCTGAACGCACATGAGCTTTCGATGACTGCCAATGTGCAGCATATGGCGGAAGCAGGCGTGGTTGCGCTGAGAATTGACGGCCGTGATTACGATGCGGCGCGTCTGGGCGAGCTCGTGGCGCTGTACCGCAAGATTCTCGGCGGTGCGGTGGAGGCACCGGAAAATCTGCCAGGTACTACAAGAGGCCACTATTTCAGAGGCGTAATGTAAAAGTAAATGTCAGCTTGATAGGCTGAATAAATTGAATAAGTCAAGGCTCCTGTCAGCAATCGCCGGCAGGGGCCTTTTGTCACATGTACAATTTGCTTGTCTAAGCATTTTTATATGCTTAATTATAAAATCAGAGATAGTTCTCAGGCTATAGCAATCATATGCAGCAGAAAAATTTGCCTGCATCTTTCCGTTACTGCCTGATTTATGATATAATACTAAAGTTATAGAGAAAAAAGACCTTACGGTCAGAAGATAAATTTTAGAGGAAAAGAGGAATGTGAAATGACAAATGGATTTGCAGCCTTAAAAGTTTGCGCCCACACCGTAGAGCAGCTTCAGAAAATGGGCATCAAAAAGCCGATGCCGGTACAGGAGCAGGCTATCCCGGCGCTGTTTGCCGGACGTGACGTAATCGCCCGTGCGCAGACAGGTACAGGCAAGACACTGGCGTTCTTAGTGCCGCTGGCAGAAAAAATCGATACTGCCAAAAGCTATGTGCAGGCATTGGTAATTACGCCGACGCGTGAGCTGGCACAGCAGATTGCCACCGAAATGAAAAAAATCCTGGGCGAAAGCGATATCAAGGTGCTGGCTGTTACCGGCGGACGCGATTTCGAAACGCAAAAATATAAGCTGGAGGGACGCAGCCATGTGCTGATTGGTACTCCCGGCCGTCTGTTGGACCATATCCGCAAGGGCAACACCGACCTTGGCGGTGTGCGCTACCTGGTACTGGACGAGGTTGACGAAATGCTGCAGCAGGGCTTTATGGATGAAGCGCTGGAGCTGATTGCTATGACCGCGCCGGAGCATCAGACGATGCTTTGCTCCGCAACTCTGTCGGAAGAGGTGCGCAAGCTGGGACGCAAGCTGACGAAAAACTGCGCGCTGATTGATATCAATCCTGACCAGGCTACCGTTGAGAAAATCAAGCAAATTTGCCTGAAAACAACCGACGAATACAAGAATAAGGCTGTGGCAGCGCTCATTGACCGCCTGAATCCTTATCTGATGATTGTTTTCTGCATGAGCAAGGAGCGCACCAAGGAGCTGGGTGACTGGCTGGGCATGCAGGGCTACAACGTTGACGTGCTGCATGGCGAAATGTCTCCCGCCAAGCGCAAAACTGTTATGAAGGCCTTTCGTGATGCTAAGATTCAGATTCTTGTTGCCAGCGATCTGGCTGCCCGCGGTTTAGATGTTGAGGGTGTAACTCATGTTGTGAACTATGATATTCCGCATGATGTCGACTGGTATGTTCACCGCATCGGCCGTACAGGCCGTGCAGGCAATGAGGGCGAAGCAATTACGCTTTATACTGCCGATGAGGTTAAATGGCTGCGTAATATCGAAACCAAGCTGGGTATTCTTATGGAACGCCAAAATCTGGAGGGCGGTGTTGTGGCACGTCGCGTTGCTGTGGCTGCCAAAAAGAAAAAGCCCGCAGGGCCTAAGCGCGGACGTAATTCCGTTGTTGACAAGCGCAAGGCTCCCAAAACCGGCAGCAACCGCCGTCAGGGCACGAAAAAAGGCAAATAAGCCTGCTTAGAATTTTTAATCAAAGAATTATGGATGCTTCTCTTGCTTTACAGAGAAGCATCCATTTTTTCTTGTCCTGCAGAAGAATGTAACTTATGAGCCTATGTACATTTTTTCTCTTTTCAAGTATAGAAAAAATATGGTAAAATATAATGGAATAGGTATGCAATAAAAAAGAACAGGAGGGCAGTATATGTTGACAATTCGTGAATATAAGCAGGCAACAACCCTGGAGGAGGCATGGCAGCTGAACCAGAAGCGTCCTAACCGTGTGCTTGGCGGTATGCTGTGGATGCGCCTGAGCAAGGGCAATGTGCAGACGGCGATTGATTTGTCGGCTTTAGGCCTGGATACAATAGAGGAAACAGAAACAGAATTCCGCATCGGTGCGATGGTGAGCTTGCGCCGGCTGGAGCTGCATGCAGGCTTCACAGCTTACAGCGAGGGAGCAAATAAGGAGGCGCTGCGCCATATCGTAGGTGTGCAGTTCCGTAATCTTGCTACCGTCGGCGGCAGCGTGTTCGGACGCTTCGGCTTTTCGGATGTGCTGACACTGCTTTTGGTAATGGACAGCTATGTGGAATTATACAAGGGCGGTATTGTGCCGTTGGCAGATTTTGTGAATATGCCGTATGACAGAGATATTCTGGTGCGTGTTATCGTCAAAAAGACGGCAGCACATTACAGCTATAAATCCGTGCGCATCAGCAAAACCGACTTTCCGGTGCTGACCTGCGCGGCGGCGCTGACGCAGGAAGGCGTGCAGGCCGCAGTGGGCGCACGCCCGGCAAAGGCAGCGCTGGTGAAGGATGCAGAGCAGCTCGCAACTCTGCCTATGACTGCCGAGAAGGCACAGGCCTTTGCGGAATATGCTGCAGGCTTACTGCCGACGGAAACCAATCCGCGTGGCAGTGCTGCGTACCGTAAACACCTTATTAAGGTGCTGACAGCAAGATGTTTAACAGAACTAGGAGGTAAGGCCTGATGGAGATAACCTTAACCTTAAATGGCAAAAAGCTGACCCGTATGGTGGAGGCTGATACAGTTTTACTCGATTTTCTGCGCAAGGAAGGCTGCTACAGCGTAAAGCGCGGCTGTGACACTACCAACTGTGGCCTGTGCACTGTATTTATGGACGATAAGCCAGTGCTTTCCTGTGCTGTATTGGCAGCGCGTGCTGCAGGTCACAGCATCGTAACGATGGAAGGAATGCAGCAGGAGGCAGCGGAATTCGGTGCTTTTATTGCCGACCAGGGTGCGGAGCAGTGCGGCTTCTGCAACCCCGGCATGATTATGAACGCTATCGCGCTGCTGCGTGAAAACAGCGAGCCTACGGAAGCAGAAATCAAGGAATTTCTGGCAGGCAACCTGTGCCGCTGCTCCGGCTATGAGGGACAGCTGCGCGGAATCCAAAATTTTATCGCCTGGAAAAAAGCTCAGGCGCAGGCATAAGGAGGGGAGCTGCAGATGAAAATAGTTAACCAATCCTACCGCAAAAAGGATGCTATGCAGCTGGTGACAGGCCAGCCTGTCTACACCGATGACCTGGTGCCGAACGACTGCCTGCTTGTCAAGGTGCTGCGTTCTCCGCATGCGAACGCAATTATTGAAAGCATCAACACCGCGATTGCAGCCAAGGTGCCTGATATCGAAGCAATTTATACCTGGGAGGACGTGGACCAGGACGGCGAGCGCTGCACCTATGCAGGCCAGACCTATCCCGAACCGAGTCCCTATGACCGCCTGCTGCTCGACCGTCATGTACGTTTTGTGGGTGACATTGTAGCGATTGTTGCCGGCAAAACGGAAAAGGCTGTCGACAAGGCGCTGTCTTTGATTAAAGTAAAATATCAGCTGCTGGATGCAGTACTTGACTTCCGCACTGCGTTGGACAACCCTGTGCTCGTACACCCTGAGGATACCTGGAAGGCGAACTGCCCGGTTGGTGCCGACAATAAGCGCAACCTGTGTGCTCATGAGGTTATTGAGGATGGCGAGGTTGATAAGATTCTGGCGGAATGCGATGTTGTTATCGACCAGACTACGCATACCAAGGCTGTACAGCAGGATATGATGGAGCCGTTTGTAACCTACTGTTCTATTGATACCTACGGCCGTCTGAACATCCTCAGCTCTACGCAGATTGTTTTCCACTGCCGCCGCATTATTGCCAATGCGCTGCATATCCCCAAAACCATGGTGCGCGTGATTAAACCGCGTGTAGGTGGCGGCTTCGGCGCTAAGCAGAGCTGCGTTAGCGAAATGTATCCGGCCTTTGTTACCTGGAAAACAAAAAAGCCGAGTAAGATGATTTTCTCGCGTTATGAATGTCATATAGCTTCCAGCCCGCGCCACGAGATGGAGGTGCGCGTGCGTCTTGGTGCTACTAAGGAAGGCAAAATCCGCGCGATTGACTTATATACTCTTTCCAATACCGGTGCTTATGGCGAGCATGGTCCCACGACCGTCGGCCTTTCCGGTCACAAGTCTATTCCTCTGTACCGTACCGAGGCCTTCCGCTTCGGCTTTGACGTAGTTTATACCAACCTGCAGGCTGCAGGCGCTTACCGCGGTTACGGCGCTCCACAGGGCATTTTTGCCGTTGAATCCGCTGTGAACGAGCTGGCAGCACGTCTGAAAATGGACCCGATTAAGCTGCGTGAGATGAATATTACGCGTGAGGGCGATATTATGCCTGCTTATTATGGTGCGCCCAATACAAGCTGCGCGCTTGACCGCTGCCTGGAGCAGGTACGCGAGATGAGCGGCTGGGAGCAGAAGTTCCCGCTGCAGCAGCTGCCTGACGGCAAGGTGCGCACGATGGGCGTGGCTATTGCGATGCAGGGCAGCTCCATTCCTTACTGCGACGTCGGCGGTGCTACCCTCAAAATCAACGATGAGGGACATTACACACTGCTGATCGGTGCTGCCGATATGGGCACCGGCTGCGATACCGTTCTGGCGCAGATGGCAGCAGAGGTTTTGGAATGTGATTACGATAACATTACCGTATTCGGTGCGGATACCGACGCGTCTCCCTATGACTCCGGTTCCTACGCATCCAGTACAACATATATTACCGGCAAGGCCGTAGAAATCTGTGCACAGCGTTTGCGCGGCAAGATTTGCCAGCTGGGTGCACGACTTTTGGAGTGCGGCACGGACCAGGTTGTCTTTGACGGACGCGAGGTGCGTGATACCGTCAGCGACAAGGCTGTAAGCCTCTTTGATATCGCCACCGCTTCCATGGTGAATAACGATATCGCTTTGGAAGAAACCGTGGAGCAGAACAGTGTACTGTCCCCGCCGCCGTTTATGGCCGGTGTGGCTGAGGTTGAAACCGACCTGCTGACAGGTGAGGCACAGGTAGTAAACTTCTACGCATCTGTTGACTGCGGTACTCCGGTTAACCCGCATTTGGCGAAGGTGCAGACCGAGGGTGGCATTCTGCAGGGCATCGGCATGGCGCTGATGGAAAACGTAACCTACAGCCCTAAGGGACGTATTTACGAAAACTCCTTCATGCAGTACAAGGTTCCCTGCCGCGAGGATATCGGTCATATCTATGTTGACTTTGCCAGCAGCTATGAGGAAAGCGGTCCCTTCGGTGCCAAATCCGTAGGCGAGCTGGTAATCAATACTCCGGCTCCGGCGATTGCCGACGCAATTTATCAGGCAACCGGCAAGAGCTTCATGACGCTGCCGATTACCCCGGAAAAAATTGCCATGGGCGTTGACGAAGAATAAGATTTTTATTTATCTTTTTAGCCAGAAGACTCCTACCTCTTAGGTGGGAGATGAATGGCGGTTCGCCGAATTTGCATAAGCAATTGATGGCGAACCAAATGGTGTGTATGCTATAATTAGACTGTGGAGGTGATACAGTGAAAACATATAAATTCAAGCTATATAGGTCAAAAAGAAACAAGAAACTGCACAGACGGATTAATATTGCTGGAAGTATATACAATCACTGTATAGCCTTGCATCGGCGATATTACAGACTTTTCAAGAAAAGCCTGAGGGCCTTTTCCCTGTCAAAGCATTTGACAAAGCTGAAGAAAATTACTAAATACAGCCATTGGAATTTGGTTGGTTCACAGGCTATTCAGGACATAAGTGAGAGAATAAGCAGGGCGTATGCTTTGTTTTTTCGCAATTTGAAACATAATATTAAAACTGCTCCACCATGTTTCAAAAAAATTAGGAAATACAAATCTTTCACCTTGAAGCAAGCTGGGTACAAGTATACCAATCAGGACAATTCCATAATCATACAGAAACAGAAATACCGTTTTTTCAAATCCCGTGAAATAGAAGGCAAAATCTGTACTGTTACGGTCAAGAGAGATAGCCTTGGAGATATCTATATCTATTTCGTGTGTAGGAATGATGAGAACAAGGTCTTAGCCAGAACAGGTAAAAGCGTCGGCTTTGACTTTGGCTTGAAAACCTTTCTTACAGCTTCTGATGGGCAGGATATAGAATCTCCCTTGTTTTTCAGGCGTAATAGCAGTGCCATAGCCAAGGCAAACAGAAGGCTTGCCAGGAAGAAGCAGGGGTAAGCCAACAGGAAACGCATGAAGAATGATCTTTGCAGGCTGTATAAGAAAACAGCCAATCAGAGAAATGATTTCCATTGGAATCTGGCAAATAAACTCTGTGGTGAATATGCTGTCATATGTATTGAGGATTTGAATCTAAAAGGTATGCAGAAGCTGTATGGCAGAAAAATATCTGATCTTGGATTCGCAGAATTTTTGCAAAAGCTGGAATACGTAGCACATAAGACAGGAACAACCATCATCAAAATAGATAGATTTTTTCCATCAAGTCAGTTGTGTTCATGCTGTGGTCAGCAAAATCATCAGATGAAAGATTTGCGAATCAGAAAATGGCAATGCAGTTGCGGAGCAGTGCATCAGCGTGATAAAAACGCTGCAATCAATATCCTTAATGAGGGATTGAAATATCTGTAGTAAATAACATCTGGGTGGGACATCATCCAGTAGGAAAGAATCAGTAAGACCTATATCCTGCTTGCAGGAATGGCATGGTTCGTTTGTATCCTAGAATCCCCCACTTCAAATACCGCAGGGATTAAGTGGAGGGAGTATGTCAATACAGTTCAGGCAGAGAACAGTGAGGTTCAGACAAAAGTGTTGGAGAAATACTTTCATTTGTAATATAATTAAAAGAAATATAGCTTATGTTATTTGGAAAAAGCTTAGAGAAGGGCATTACTTTATAAACTAGAATCAGTAAATTTTAGTGACAAAGGAGCGGATAAGCATGGGCATATATAGAAAGGTATTACGCTATGGCTTGAAAAAGCAGGCGGAGGCTAGTCAGGGCAGCTTGGCAAGGACTGCTGACAGACTGAGGATTTTAAGTTCAGTGCTGGCAGCAGGCTTTGTTGTGCTGCCATTTTTTTGCGGTGAAGCATTCGCTGCCGGCAGCATTGTGCGCGTGGACAGCGACAAGAATCTTATGCAGTCGGGCAGAGCAGATATTTATGCAGAGTCAGTGCATGGCGACGTAGGCTTGAACCGCTTTAAGGATTTCAAGGTGGGAAACCAGGAGCTGGCAAATCTGTATTTTCAGCAGGCGAAGGACAGCGCTGCCTTTAATACCCTGGTCAATACGGTGGACAGCAGGATTGATATTAATGGTACGGTGAATGCCATCCGTGACAACAAGGTTGGCGGCAATCTGTACTTTTTGAGCAAGGACGGCATGATTGTGGGCACGAGCGGCGTGGTTAACGCCGGCTCGCTGACGGTGCTTGCTGCGGAAAACAGCTTTGAGAATGCGAAGGCTGCCAGTGAGGCCCTGCAGAAGCAGAATTGGGAGCTGAGCTCTAAGGGCACTATTGATGTAAGCGGCACGCTCAATACTGCTACAGGCATCGATCTGCGCGCGGCTTATATCAACGTGGCGAAGGCTAAAGGCTCGAGCTTTGCACCGCAGCTGCGTACAGGCATGCTTTTTTATACGACGGTGAATACCGATGGTCTGGTCAGCAATGCGGCCGTGAAGGACGGCAGGCTGACGGCGACGGTTGACAGCAGCGGCAATATTGTGATTGCCGACCCGAACGATGCGGATAATGCTGCGCTTAAGGGCGATGGCAGCATCAAGCTGCAGGCTTCGGCAACGAAGAAGAATGCAGCGCAGAGGTTTTTAAATTCTGATAGCCTGACAAATACCGTGGAGGCGAAGGTGAATATCGCTGAGGGTGCCAAGCTGGACGCTGCCGGTGATGTGCTGGTGAGCGCTGAGGCAACGCATGACAGCAACCGTAATGTGGTCGAGATTCTCGATATTGCGGCCTTCGCCAAGGCCGACGTAAAGGTTGACGGCGAGCTGAAGGGACGCAATATTACCGTTACAGCCAACGCTGTGAACAGTCTGGACAGCAAGAATTTGAAGAGCATTTACGACGGTCTTGACAGAACAGCGGAGGAGATTACCAACGCTATGGGCTATAAGATTACGGTCAACGATGCGTTGGCAGATGCGATTGGCTCGACGCTGGAGGACAGAGGCGTCTTTGGCAAGGGCGGCAAGTATTTCGATACTGTGAATAATGTTATCGAGCAGCTGTATATGCCCTTTGGCTTTGCTAATGCAGAAGCGACGATTAGCGTGGGCAGCGCAGGCAAGCTCACTGCGTCCGAGAATATCAGTGTAGCAGCGAACAGCTCGGCGAGCAACAATTTTAAGGTTGAGATTCAGCCGAAGCTGCAGCAGGGTGACGCCAACAAGCTGAAGTATTTTACTGGCGGCTTTGTTTATGTAGATACGGACAGCAAGGCGACGGTGAATATCGACGGCAAGCTGAAGGCAGAGAAGAATCTGGCAGTAACTGCCAAGGCTGTGGATACAAGCATCGGCACGATGGTGGTGAAGCCGCCGCGCATTCTGGATAACGGTCAGGGCGGTGACAGCAAGGACGATGGCTCGTTCTATACTGGACTGGCGATGGCGATGAACGTTCAGAACAGCGCTGCCGTGGTTAACCTTGGTACAACAGGCTCAGCGGCGAAGGATAAAAATAATCCGCTGCTCAAGGCCGGCGGTGCGCTGACAGTTAATGCAGTGAATGTGAACACCCTCGCAAGCACTGCTTCCATAACGGTTAAAGAAAATACGCCGCTCAATACGGCTATCAACATCTCCAGCACGCAGGGCAAGGCTGTTATCAATGACAATGCAGCGCTTGAGGGCGCACAGGTACAGCTGAACAGCAAGCATATGCTCAATAAGCTGAGCGTGACGGCAGACTCTTCGATAGGACCGGAGCTGTCGGGCAGTCAGTGGGTGGTCAACACGCCGCAGGCGAAGCATGGTCTGGATGAGCTGCGTAAATTCCTCTCCGGTGTCAACGAAGGACCGAAGGTCAGCGCAGCAGCTGGTCCCAATATCAAGAAGGATAAAAAGACCTGGGACCAATATTTCAATTTTGGTATGAGCTTTGGTTTGGCGCTGGTGGATAACGAGGCGCGGACGAATATCGCTGCAGGTGTGCCGATTACGGCTACAGGAGGCAATCTGGCGCTTACAGCAGCAGTCAGCATTGGAGATTCGCAATTTGCAACGAAAAACCTGCTCAATGCGGCGAACCGCGATGATCCCTTAGGCGTTAGTGCGGCTATAGGCGTGGAGGATATGCACAATACGGCAGAGGTGAATGCTGCGGAGGATAGCGGCTCGGAGCTGGCAGCTAAGGGCAATATCAATATTACTGCCAATGTAGATAATTCCTACCAGCGCGTCAATAAGCTGGTGGATGCTGTAAAGTCAGGCTGGGAAAGCTTCTATAACTATTGGTCGACGGGCGGCAAGCTTGAGGATGATGCTGCTAGTGATGCCAAGGCGAAGGTGCAGCAGATCGAGACGATTGTTGCTGATATCCTGACTATGGCCAGCAAAAACTCGGCGGAAGCTTTTGTTAAAGATAAGCAGTTTGCGATGAAATCAAAGGCTGCCATGGAAATACTGACGGAGCTGACAGGTGCGACCGAGCTGAAGAATGCGCTCGAGAATCTGCTCAATGCGTCTAATTATGCGAATATGTACGTTTCCGCTTCGACGGACAAGCCGCTCATGAGCAAGCCCGATATCACGACGATGATTACAGGCACTGTCGGCGTGCAGAATCTGGCGAACAATGCCAGGGTGAATATCGGTGCGCACAAAAGGCTGACGGCCGGGGCAGATGTGGCGCTGGCTGCGTCCGTAACGGAGCAGAATGCTCTGCTCGCAGGCAAGTGGCAGTTAATTCCCGATATTTTTACGAATGATGCAGGCCAAAACGGTCTGGGTGCGTCGGTGGGCGTGCAGAACGCTGCCAATAAGAGCGAGGTGCGCGTCAATAATGGCGTAGGCATCAGTGCTGGCAGCGGTGCTGTCGCTATGCAGACGGCCAACGATATTATCAATACCTCGCTCGTCATGGGCGGTGCGAAAACCAGCTCGCTGGGCATCACGGGCATGGTGAACTATGTAGGCGGCTCGTCGGCAGCAGAAACGCTGGTCGATGACGACGTCAGCTTAAGTGCGGCTAAAAAGCTGCGGCTGGCGGCAGCCAACGACACTGTACTGACAGCGGTAACAGGTGACTTTGGCTATTCCCAAGGCAGCTCTGTCGGCGTGAGCACGAGCGTTATTGATTATAATGTCAAGACGCTGGCGCAGCTGCGCAATCTTGAAGGCACGGACAGCGCAGGCAAGGGCAGCATCACTGCGAGTGCGCTGGACGTGAACGCGCATACCGACGGCATTATCAACAACTTTGCTTTGGCAGGCGTGGCGAGCAAGAGCAGCAACGCGAATAAGGACGCAGGCGGTGTGAGCACGTCTACCTCGGACGGCAAGGCTAAGGAGGGCGTGGAGAAGGCCGAGGTGAAGGCAGAAGAGAAAAAAGATGACACCAGTGCAGGCGGCAATGATAAAAATGATGATAAGGTGCAAGGTACCTTGCGTGCAGGCGGCGATAAAAAGAACGACAGCAAGAAGCTGGAGGAAAGCGTTATCAAGGTTGATGCCGCAGGCAGTGTTGCGTGGAACTACGTGAAGGATGAAACAGACGCTTCTATAGATAATGTTCAGATAGAGCTGCTGCGTCCCGCAGGCACTGATAAGACCACGAGCGTGGCTATTGCGGCAGAGGACAGCTCCTACATTGGCGCGTACAGCGGCTCTGCTGCCTTGAGCAAGTTTGGCTTTGCGGGAGAGGAAGCCAGCTCGACGAAGTTCGAAGGCATGCTGAGCGGTGCGATAGCGGTCAACGATGTGCATAAGTCGACCACGAGCGCTTTGCGCCGTGCCGAGCTTAATAATGCGGACAACGTGACGAATCTGGCGCAGAACAGCGGCGCACAGGCAGCAGCAGGCTTAGCCATGGGCGTGGAGCTGGGCAAGCGTGCAGGCAGCGTGGATATCAATCTTGGCGGCTCCGGCTCGGCCAACTATGTGGACAGCACGGTGCTGGCCGAAATGACGGGCAATGTCATGAAGAACGGTGCGCTGAACGTGAGCAACGTTGCCTATGACAAGGATGTGCAGGCTGGCGGCGGCATTAATTTTGAGTTTTCACGCGGCAATGCGGCGGCAGGCGCAGCCATCAGCATCAGTGATGTGGACAACAAAATCAGCGCCGTAATGCAGGACAACCGTATTGGCACGCAGGATAAATTAGCCGGCAGCATCAGCAATCTGGCCTTGAGCAATCTGGTGCAGGTTGGCACAGCAACGTCCATCGGCGTGCTGGTGGGCAGCAAGGCTTACTTCATGGGCGACGTGGCGATTGCCGTAAATATGGTGGATAATGATGTGCAGGCGCAGGCCGGCAGCAACACAATTTATGCGCAGTCCGTGGCGAATGAAGTACGCGATGGCAAGCTGCAGGTCAATGAAAAGCAGAACCAGTACATCGACGCTATCAATTCCACTGCGGATAACGGCATCATTGTCGAGGAGAAAACAGGCAAATTCTATAAGCTTGATGCCAATGGCAGCAAGCAGTACATCGTGGGCGAGGGCGCAAGCTATGTCTATGAGGACAATGGCGCGGCGGCAGACATTTACGATGCGAATAATAAAATTTCTTATGACGAAACGACAGGCAAGCTTACGGACAGCCACGGCAGAACGCTGGTGTTCAATAGCAAGCGTAGCTTTGTCGATGAAAAGACCAAGGCCGGCGTAGATGTTACGGCTGCTGCAGCGGCGAACATTCTCGACCTTGACGCACAGGCGGCGCTGGCGCAGGCCAACGGCTCGCAGGGCGTGGCGCTGGGCGCGGAGGCGAATAAGGACGGCTCTCTGACCTATAAGAGCAAGACGCTGACGGCGGAAAGCGCAGGCAATGTTATCGTGGGCAGCGCGATTGCCGTAGCAGCGAAGGCCAGTGAAGGCAGCTACGGCGGCAGCGCCGCTGTGGCGACGAACATCAATCATATCAAGAACAGCTTTAATGCTGCGGCTAGTGATAATAATATTACTGCATCCGGCAAGGACGGCGTGAAGATTACTGCTGCCTCCGACACACTCATGGTAGCAGTGGCGGCTGGTGCAGCTGCTTCCGCAGGCACGGATAAGGTTTCTGTCGATCTGGCAGGCTCGGGCGTAGATAATACGTTGCATAATGATACGCTGGCAAGTCTGACGGGAGGCAACATCAAGGCCGACAATGTGGAGGCTGTAAGCAGCACGAAATCCTTGCTGGTCGGCGTTGCCGGACAGCTTAGTGCAGTGATTACGGGCCAATATGGCGGCGCAGCAGGCCTGACGTGGGCGCAAAGCGATCTCGATAATACGACGGGTGCTTATGTAAGCGGTTTGAAGCTGACTGGCTATAATGGTAAGAATAAGCTTTTCAAGGCTGAGGCGATAAATGACAGCAGCATCGTGACGGTGGGCGCAGGCGTGAGCGCGGCGCTTGCCAGTGGCGCGGCGACAGGCGCTTATGCAGGCAGCTATGGCAAGAATGATACCAAGGCTGTTGTTGATGGTGATAGCAGCATTGAGAGCGCAGGCAGCATTGAGGTCAGCGCAAAGGATAACAGCAGCATCAATACGGCGGCTGGCAGCATAGAGCTTGCAGGCAGCAAGGATGTGGCAGTGACGGTAGGTGGCGCTGTAGTCAACACGCAGCTGGGCAGACATGTACAGGCACAGCTCAATGATACGCAGCTCGAGTTGGCGAAAAATACAACAATAAACGTTCTGGCTAACGATAAGTCGTCGACGCTGAACCTCGCCTTGGGCGGTGGCATAGCTATTGGCGGCGAGATGGCCGGCGTTGCGGCGCAGGGCAGCGTGGCTGTGCTCTCTGCTGACGGCGTGACGCAGGCGACCTTTGATAAGGTCAAGCTGCAGGCTGAAGCAGATGATGTTGCGGTAAGCGTCAAGGCCAACAGTGACAACAGGCTGACGAACAGTGCGGATGCTCTGGCTATTGGCGGCGGTGGTCTGGGCGGCGGCGCTTTAGGTGCGGCGGTCAGCGTGCTGACGAACAGCCGTGACACTGTTGCGCAGGCTAAGGGCGGCAGCTGGCGAGCAGGTGCTGCGCTGGTGCAGGCCAACAGCAAAACTAAGGTGGAGCACGTCACGACAGGCGTGAGTGCTGCCGCAGGCGCTGAGGGCGCAGGCGCACTGACAGCGTCCGTGCAGGTCAACGTGCTGGAGGACAAGACAGAGGCCTATGTGCAGCAGGTGCAGGGCAGCGTGAAGAGCCTGACGGTGAATGCCGACAGAAATATGGATATAGCTGCCTATAACAATGGCTTTGCGCTGACTGCCAGCATGATTAGCGGCAGCGTCGGCGCAGGCGTGACGACCGTTGATGATAAGGCCAGCATTTTGGCCGGCTTGGCAGATAGCAAGCTGCAACGTGCTGATAAAAGCGCGGACGTAAAGGTGACGGCGAAAAACAAGACCAGCATAGAGACAGAGGTTTCCAGCAATAATGTGGCGCTTTCTCTCGGTGCGGCCCTCGGTACGGGCGTTGAGGTGGTGAATCTTGAGGCGCAGACTGCTGCCCTAGTGAAAAATTCTCAGCTAGGCGATAGCAAGAATGCCTTCCATAATATCGACATTACGGCGGACAATGAGGTCAGCAACAAATTTACGAACGTTGTCGACAGCACTGCTTCGCTGGCAGGCGTAGCGGTAGGCGTGGGCGTAGCCAACATCAACACGCAGACAACGGCGACGGTGGACGGCAGCAAGCTCTATGCCGATAATATTAAGGTTACTGCTGACGAAAGGCGCACAGCAGATGCGCAGCTCGTTGGCGCAGCAATTGGCGGTTTGGCCGTAGGTGTGAACCTGATGTATACGAATCTGGGCGGAGAGCTGCAGGATGCCTATACCTATGATGTATGGAACGAAAATAAGCAAAGCTACGATACATATACAACGTATACGCAGGCTACCGATAGCGTGGAAAAGCAATACGTGACGGATATTCAGGGCATAGCAGGCGAAGGCCTTACCGGCACGAATGCGGCGCTCAAGGCGCTGCCTGCTAATTCCGTGGCAGAGGTGAAGCTCAATAAGGGCAGCGCAGCCGGCAAGGTTGGCGTAAATATCAAGGGCAGCACGCTGGAGGCCGGGCAGGCAGTGCAGGCTGCGGCACATGGAACGAACAATGTCAATAGCGATATCCGTCAGGCAGCAGTCGCAGGAGCGTTTGTGGCGGTGGCAGGCAATCGCACGAGATTCCGCGAGGAGCAGAGCGTGCAGCTTGCTGAGGCGATAATCAAGGGCAAAAGTGTGGACATCAGCTCGCTGACGGATGGCAATATCAAGCATTATACGGGACAGGGCGGCTTTAGCATCGAAGCCTACAGCGACACTGTTTCCTATATTAAGCACAGCGGTGCGAACAAGCTGCAAATCAACGGCTCAACAATTACAGCGACGGATAAAGCCACGCTTAGCGCACAAAATAAGGTGCAGCTGGATAATAAGGCGCTGGCTGTCAACATTGGCGGCGTCAGCGCAGGCCGTCTGGTGCTCGAAAGCAAGGATAGTCTGGCCGCCGGCGTGGAGCTGGGCAAGCAGACTGCCGGCAGCGTAGAAGGCAAGAGCCTCAGCATTACTGCTGAAAACGCAGGCAAGGTCAAGGACGAAATCGAGGCAGGCGTGACGGTCGGTGTGATTTCGATTCATGGCAGCAGTGCTGAATCGCGTGCCCTTGGTGCGGCGGACGTTTATGTAGGCGCTGGCAGCAGCCTTAGGGCGGACAGCGCAGAGCTGCAGGCAAAGATAGGCCGCGACAGCGATTATACGACGGAAGCAATCAACAATGCAGTGAGCGTGTCCGCAGGCTTGGATGTAACGGTTAACAGGGCGCTGACGGAAAACGCGATGCAGAGCAATGTTTACCTTGGCGACATCAGCGCAGACTCTAAGCTGGCAGCTTTGCGCGTGCAGGCGCTGAACAATAACAGCAGCAATGCTTACGTCTATTCCTTTGGCTTGGGCATTATAGCAGGCAGCGGCAACAACTTTGCGAAGGCGGAGGAAAACAGCACCGTCGCCATTTCTCTCGATGGCGGCAAGGGGCTGACGCTGCAGCAGCTGGACGTGCTGGCAGAGAATGTGCAGAGCGTGACGGCTAAGGCTGATGGCAGCGCAAGTGCCATGCTGGAGATTTCGCCCTATACAGCTAAGGCTACGCATGACGCTAAGGCGCAGACGAGCGTGACGCTCAAGGGCGAGCTGACAGCGGCGGACAGCATGAGCGTACAAGCGCTGCGCAGGGAGAATACCAACCTCAAGGCGGATGCGCTGACGAACTCTTTAGCCGGCGGCGGCGATGCTTCTGCGGATAATAAGAGCACTGGCAAAGCCTTTGTCGAAGCCTCTGCGGCTAAGCTGACCAGCGGCAGCGATATGCTGCTCAAGGCAGATAATAATGTCAAGCTGAACAGAGCAGAGGGCTATAACGAGATGCTGTGGGGACAGGGCTATTCCGACTTGGTCGGCGTCAATACTGCAGGAGTTGACAATAGCATTACGGCAGAGACGGCCGTAAGACTGCAGGACAGCAGCCTGCAGAGCAAAAAGGGTCACGTGCAGCTGGCCAGCCAAAGCGAGGAGGACCTGCTTGTTAATGCCTATGTCTATTCCTCAGGCATAATTGATGCCACAGAAACGCGCGTCACTAATAACATTAACAATGACAACCGTATTGAGCTGACGAACTCGAACATCAAGACAAGCACAGCCTATAAGGATATTACGCTGGCAGCAGCGGACGACCTCAAGCTGTACACCAGTGCTATTGCTGAAACGCCGATTGGCGTTTTAGCCGGCAGCAATGCTGTGGTGAAGAATGCTCTGCAGCGCACGAATGCGCTCGGGCTTTACGGCGCAGGCGAGCGGTACAGCATGAACGATATCAACTACTATGCAGGCAAGCATCTCGATGGCAGCTTGGGACGCATCGAGCTGGATGCGCAGGCGATAAATTATAATGGCAGCGTTATTCCCGTGGTGCTGAGTCCTTCGCTTAACAATGAGGTTACACAGCAGAACGAGCTCTTCATGCAGAGCGGCGCGAGCAACAGCGTGCGGCATACGAATATCTATGCTGACGCAGGCGAGGAGCTGGTATTTGTCCATACAGGCCGTGATACCAGCTATGGCGGTGATGAAGAGGGCGGCTATGTAACCGAGGATACCGGCAGCAAGCATTATAATAAGCTTGATAAAAACAGCGTTGATATCAACGGCAGCATGGCTGCAGGCATGGATAACAGGATTAACATCGTTGTCGGTGCAGCAGGCGATATCGCGCTGTTCGATGAGGACGAACGCAAGTCACTGACGAATAAAACGGCACTCAGCAAGGAGGAGCTGCAGGGCAAAATTACTGTTGCAGGCAGCGAGGTGCTTGATGCGCAGGGCAAGCCCACAGGTGCGAACAGCGGCCTGACTGAGGAAACGGCAGCGACTATTAAGGACAGCATTAAGCTTGGCTCTGTTGATTATGCGCAGACCTTGATGAACCGCTACAATGAAATCATGCTGCTGATAAGCGAATACGCCAGCGACGGCGCCGACAGTGCTTCCTATATTGGCTATAAGGCCGAGGCGGAGCGCCTGCTCAGTCAGATGGAAAAAATGGGCGAGGTTTCCTATGTCGATGGCAAATATGTGCTCAATGCCAGGAAGATGGTGGACTACGTGGAGATTCCAGAGCTGACGGCATCCGGCGGCAACATTGCTATCAACACGTCCGTCCTGAAGAGCAGCAAGGCGACAGGCTCGCTGGCAGCCAACGGCAGTCCGGAAATCAACGTAACCTATGCTGCGTCTGCAAAGAATCAACGTGGACGATGGCGGCGGACGATTGCTGTATAACAATGAGCAGCTGACCGGCAGCACGAGCAGCGATTTTAATAATAATATCAGCAAGCTCAATAAAAAAGCCAATGCGGCAAGCGGCGGCTTCCAAAGCGTGAAGTCGGAGACAGGCATTGGCGGCAGCATCAATATCAAGGGCAATTACAGCGGTGCGCCCTTAGATTATAGGGTTGTGGAGGACGGCAAGGCTTCCTATGGACAATATTTGCCGCAGGCCGATATTATCGTCAGCGGTGATGTGTATAATAAAAATGGTTCGATTAAGATTACGAGCCAGAATAACAATATCACTATCGCCGGAGCATCGGCGCAGGACAGCGTTTCTGTGCTGGGCGCGAGTGTTGCGCTTTCAGCAGGCGGCTCGATTACACAAACCTTCACTGATGGCATTGTGAATATCGACCACGATCCGCGGCAATTTTTTAATAAACAATATGATAAGCTGAAAAAAGATAAGGAAAATATTTACGATATCACAGGGCCCAATGGGGTGCCTTATGATGGCATGGAGCCCACGGGCAGCTTTATCGCCGGCGGCGTCATCTCCATCAACGCTACGGATATCAATGTCGACGGCATTGTCCAGAGCGGCTATGGTGATTATGGACTGTGGATGAGTAATGATAAAAACGTGGAAGCGGCGATAAATAAGATTAAGAGCAGCTATAAGGAGGGCGACAAGCTCACCGATGATTATGTCAAGGGCAACGATGCGTACCGGATTGTCAAGGGCTCTGCTTATTGGGACTATGATGCAAAATGCTATAAGTACAGAATTGGCGCCTACTACAATCCTGCAAGCAATACAATCATTCTGGAGGATGTCAATGCCTCAGGCGGACAGATTTATCTTACCGGCCGCATTTCCAGCATCGGTGCCGGCAGGCTTTACTGTCTTGATGGCACGAGCAATATTACTATAGAGTCTAACCTTCCTTATAACATGAAGCTGGGCAGCCTCATCACGAACGATGTCAAAGGACGCGTCAGCATCACGGATACTGCCGGTTATTCTGTATCTTATAATAATAAGAAAATTCCTGTGGCGAGGGTGACGGAGTACACCAATGGCATGATGGAGACCTATTATGTCAGCAGCGGTGGTACGAAGTATGAATATATGGCGAACTACTTTGATGGAGACAAAGGAGGCGAATATAAGCCTAAGGCCGGCTTGCGCTATACGTGGACAAGCGGCACGAAGAACACTGATTACAAGCGCTATACCCATGATGATATGGATGGCGGCTGGGGACTGTGGGACCTGGAGGAGAAGGATAAGGATCTGCAGGAGTGGTCGACGCAGGAGAACCTTACAGGCAGCGGCAGCAGTGCTAATGAGGCGCGCAAGGATGGCGTGGTGGTTCAGGAGACGAATGATACGCGCAAAACCTTTATGGAGTACGAGCATAACCAGCTGGGAGAAGCTGTGCGTACTATCGAAAGCGAGCGTTATTATAGCACCGGATTATTTGGCTGCCATAAGCACCATGAGGTGACCTGGAAGGAGGAGACGGGCAGTACGGATACGTATTTTGCCAGCGCCAAGGCAGATTATCCTATCGAAGTAAAATTCCTTGGCCAGAAGGCTGAGGAGTCGGCTGTCAAGGTGCACAATGTTATGGGCGGCATTGAGATGAGCGGCTCTATCGGCAACACGCAGCTTTATGAAGGTACGGATGCAGCAGGCAATATCACCCACAACACCAAGGGCACAGTACTGATAAATTCCGGCAGGATTGATGTCGGAGAGCCGGTGAAGCAAAGTGGCGGCGCTCTGTATGGCCGCATAATCAGCGTTGCCGGCACGGGCAATCTGGAGAATATCAATATTGCAGCTGGAGACGATGTTTACTTGAAGCTTAAATCGTGGAGTCAGGCTGGCGGTGAGGTCACGGTTAATGTCAGCAACCTCGCCGGAGCGAAGGGCAGACTGCATCTAGATGCGAATTCCGGCGAGCTGAGTGAAAGTGGCTACAGATGGAAGCTGCTTGAGATTACGAACAGCTCCAGCAACGGCGATATTATTTATGCAGGCAACAATGCTATCGAGGCGGATCGTATCAACCTGACAGCTGCTAATGGCAGCATTTATGGTGATGGCAGCGATGGTTCGGCTATGAAGATTAAGGCAGGGCAGAATGCTGCCGGAGATGACAGCCTCAGCGCTTCGATTAACGTGAAGGCGAAGGGCGATATCAATATTGAGCAGGTCGAGGGCAATCTGCGCCTTGGCAGAGTTTATTCGAGCACAGGCGACGTAACGCTGAAGTCGGCAGGCAGCATAATTGATGCATTGCCGGAGGAGGCTGCGGCCAAGGGCAGCGAGGAAAGCCGTCTGCAGCGCTGGAAAAATATCGGCCTCATCGAGGGCGGCAACAGCAGGCTGCAGGAAATCAAGAGCAGACTGAATCAGGAAAAGGGACTGGGCAGCTATGCTGCTTGGGACAAAACGGCATTGCTCTACGCTGTTTCTGAGAGCATTCTGCAAAAGACGGCAGAAAGCCTGGACCAGACCTCGACGAAGGATCCGAACGTCATCGGCAGGAATATCACGCTGACGGCGAACGGCAGCGTCGGTCAGCGCGGCGAGACGAAGGAAATTACGCTTACCGGGATTTTGGCGAAGAATGCTGACGGCAGCTATAAGAATGCCAATGCGCTTAATGATTTGAAGACCTTGGGGCAGGCAGATGTGACGAATGTTACGCTGCGCAAGGCTGCTGATGGCAAGCAAATCGCCGTGATTGACGAAACGCAGACCTTGGGCATCCAGCAGACGACGAGCAACGGTCAGGGCAAAATCAATATTCAGGCTGCGGCTAAGGGCGGCCAGGGCGACATCTTCCTGCAGGGACGCGAGGAGGTTAGCCTTGAGAAGAACTTCGCTGGCCGTGCAAGCAAGGACCTCAATATCGAGACGCTTATGACCGGCAACGGCAGGGCGACGGTTACGAGCCTCGGCAGCATCAACAAGCTGGCTGCAGAGCCGGAGGCTGTCAATATTCAGGCGCAGAGCCTGTATCTGACAGCGATTAACGGCGTTGGCAGCACAGGTGCGCTGAATGTCAGCCTTTACGGACAGGATGAGGCGAACGATGGCCTGAGCGTAATTGCGGGCGGCGCTGTGGCGATTAACCAGCTGGGCGACAAGCAGCTCGTTCTGCAGCATTTGTCGACAGGCAAGGACGCAGGCAGCTATCTTAAGATTTTGGCTGATAACGATATTGTGCTTCATGGAGACGCGCCTGACAGCGAGAGCATTACGCTGCAGAGCCGCGGCGGCAGCATCACTGCGGGCGAGCTGACAGGTAATGATATTACCTTGAGCGCACGCAGGGGCTCGCTGGACATCGACAGGCTGGAGGCGCAGGGATTGCTGCGTGCAGAGGCCGAGCGCATGCATTTTGGCGATGCGTCTATAGGTCATGGCAGCATCAGGCCGGGCAAGGAGGCAGTGTTTGACAGGCTGCGCACGAATGGCTTGGCTCAATTCCACAATGTTTCGCAATATCAGGTCTATGATTTGGGCGATGGCTTGCAGCTGCGGCTGACGGCTGGCGGCAGAAGTCCGTATGATGCGCTGGTGCAATTTGGCAACGCTCTGCATGAGTTCTACAGCCAGCGTCTGTATGCCACTGGCGTGCTGGAGAAAAAGCTGGAGTATGATGTGCATGAGAAGCTCTTTGGACCGCAAATCAGACCTGGGATTTTGTTCGACAGATATAATCTGATAGAGCAGGAGGAAGCTGAAGAGAAAAAAATTTAGACGGATAAACAAAATATAATTAAAATTTTTTTGGCAGCTGCTGTAAAAAGCAGCTGTCTTTTTTTGTTTGCAATATAATTAAAATAAATATTCTTGCATTAAAGGATTCATTCTTAAAAGCGTCAGGCGGAGGAAAAGCGGCTGACGCTTTTTTTAGCTTGCACGTGCTCGCATGCTGATGTCCCCAACGGCTGTTGTAACGGAAGAAATAGTGGACTTTTGCTTGACTCGGGGGGGCACGCTGCTGGATGAATTAGCAGTGAACGGCAGCTATTGTTTGAACGGGGAAGCGTTCGGCAAGCAGGCCGTGACCTATATGCTGGTGGAGCTGCCGATGCACTTTCTAACGCAGTATGCAGATGATTTTTGGTATGAGCTGCGCTTGAAGGGAGTTGCGCCGATTTTGGCGCATCCGGAGCGTTATCCGGAGCTGATGGCGCATACGGAGAGGCTGCTCAAGTGGTGCAGGGAGGGCTTGCTTTTGCAATGCAATGCAGGAAGCTTTGCCGGAAGGTTTGGCGAGAGCGCGCAGAGCGCGGCGAAGCTGCTTTTACGTAATCACTTAGTAGACTTCATTGGCAGCGATGCGCACAGAGCTGTGGGCAGGGATACGGATATGCGCGCAGGTGCAAGTGTTATTCGTGAAATCGCTGGGGAAGAGGAGTTCAAGCGCATCAGCGAGGAGAATCCGATGAGGGTTATTCATGGTGAGGCGATTGAGGTTGTGAAGCCCGAGAAGCTGGAGAGGGAGAAGAAGAAGGGGTTTTGGAGTCGTTTATCTTTTTAGCCAGAAGACTCCTGCCTCTTAGGGAGGAGATGAATGGTGGTTCGCCGAATTTGCGCAAGCAATTGATGGCGAACAAATGGTATGTATGCTATAATTAGACTGTGGAGTAATACATAACATCTGGATGGGACATCATCCAGCAGGAGAGAATCAGTAAGACCTATATCCTGCTTGCAGGAAGGGCATGGCTCGTTTGTATCCTAGAATCCCCCACTTCAAATACCGTAGGGATTAAGTGTAGGGAGTATGTCAAAAGCTGAAAACAAATGTGGTTGCAAGACCACATTTGTTTTGGCAGGCGTTATTCTCAGGCGAGAATGACGCGAGGGAATTGACCACATTTTGCTTCATTACCGAATTGAGCAATTAAAATATCGCAGAGTACAACCCTCAGTCAAAATCACTAGCGTGATTTTGCCAACTCCCTGACGCTAAGACCCAGTTTGTCGCAAGCTTGCGCAGCAAGAAACTGTTGGTCGTGCTAATGTCGCCTTGCGACGGCAGGGAGCATATAAAAGTTCGAAGTAATCACTGACTAAAATTTTAAAGATAGCCTATTATCTCTTCCCTGAAAGGGAAGGTGGATGCGAGCATAGCGAGCAGACGGAAGGGTTGGAATACGCTTGGCTCACGTTTAAAGCTAAAATCAGTTTACGTAATAAAAAAGGACTACCATTATGTATGACCAATACAATCGCAAAATAGATTACCTGCGCATCTCTCTTACCGACCGCTGCAATCTGCATTGCCGCTATTGTCAGCCGGAGATAAGCGAGCATGTGCCACATAATGAGATTTTGCGTTATGAGGAGCTTTTGCGTATTTGCCGTGCTGCGCTGCAGCTTGGCATCCGCAAATTCAAAATCACTGGCGGCGAACCGCTATTACGTAAGGGCTGCAGCGATTTTATCGCCGGCCTGAAGCAAATGGAAGGCGTAGAGCAGGTAACGCTGACGACGAACGGCACACTGCTGTCAAATCAACTGCCAGCGCTTATTGCGGCAGGTGTAGACAGCATCAATGTGAGCCTTGATACGCTGGATGCAGCGTATTATACAGAGCTTACCGGCGGCAGCCTTGACAGCGTCCTGAAATCATTGCAGGAGCTGCAGTCTGCAGGGATTCCGTTTAAGCTGAACTGTGTGCCCTTAGCAGAAAATTGTCTGGCCGATATTATGCAGCTGTTGAAGTTGGCGCACAGCTATAATGCGCCGTTGCGCTTTATCGAGCTGATGCCGCTAGACTGCAACACTAATCTGCAAGGCCTGAGCGGCAGCGAAATTCGTAGCCAACTGGAGCAGGCAGGCCTGCAGCTGCAGCCTGACGCACAGCGCTACGGCAACGGTCCCGCAAGTTATTGGCGCATCGGCGGCTATAAAATGCCGGTGGGCTTTATCGAACCGCTGCACAATAAATTCTGCGCTGTCTGCAACAGGGTACGCCTTACTTCCGTGGGCATGCTGAAGCCCTGTCTTTACTGTAACGAGGGCATGAACCTCAAGCGCTTGCTGCGTGACGGCGCAAGTGATGCGGATTTGCTGCAGGCGATGCAGGAGATTATTTACGCTAAGCCTGCGGGACATAGCTTTGAGGTGGAGGCGGCAAGCTTTAATATGAGCCAGATAGGCGGATAAATACAGGCTTTGAAGGAGCAGACAATGAGTGAATTTACACATTTTGACGCTGCCGGCAATGCTCTGATGGTGGATGTCAGCGATAAGGCTGATACCGCGAGGGTTGCCGTGGCGCAGGGAAAAATCTGCGTAAGCAGAGAAATATATGAAAAAATTGCTGCCGGCAGTATGGCCAAGGGTGATGTGCTGGGCGTAGCGCGTGTTGCCGGAATTATGGCGGCCAAGCGCACCAGTGAGCTGATTCCGCTGTGTCATCTGCTGCAGCTGACGAAATGCACGGTAGATTTTGAGCTGTTGGCGGAAAACGGCAGCTATGCCGTACAGGCACAATGTTTGGTAAAAACTACAGGCAAGACAGGCGTGGAGATGGAGGCGCTGACAGGAGTACAGATTGCCTTGCTGACGATTTACGATATGTGCAAGGCCGTGGACAAGGCAATGGTGATTACAGATGTGCATCTGCTTAGTAAGGCAGGCGGAAAGAGTGGTGATTTCGTATGGAAGCAAGCATAAAGGGTATAATCAAAGCTGTATGTATCAGTGAAAAGAAGGGTACGGAAAAGCATCCGGTTAATGAGATTGTCCTCAAAGAAAATTTCGGAATCGAGGGTGATGCCCACGCCGGGAAATGGCACCGTCAGGTGAGTTTGCTGAGTGCGGAAAAGGTAGATGAGTTTAATGCACGCGGCGGTGATGCCGCTATCGGCGCCTTCGGTGAAAATATTCTCGTAAGCGGTATCGACTTCAAAAAGCTGCCGGTAGGCAGCATCATGCGCAGCGGTGACGTAGTGATGAAGCTGACGCAGATTGGCAAGGAATGCCACAGCCATTGCACGATTTTTGCGCGTGTGGGCGACTGCATTATGCCACGTGAAGGCGTTTTTGCGACGGTAGAGCATGGCGGCGTTCTGCGCAGCGGCATGGAGCTGGAGGTGACGCTGCCTGCAGCTGACGCACCCTTGCGCGCAGCGGTAATGACGCTTTCTGATAAGGGTGCAGCGGGTGAGCGTGTCGATACCAGCGGTCCGCGGGCAGCACAGTTGTTGGCGGAGGCAGGCTACGAAATTGTGGAGCAGGTTTTGCTTCCCGATGCGCAGAAGAAAATCGAACGCGAGCTGGTGCGTCTGGCGGACAGCAGACAGGTTGATCTGATTATCACCACAGGCGGCACGGGCCTTTCGCTGCGTGATGTTACACCGGAGGCAACTATGGCGGTGGCTACACGCAATGTGCCCGGTATTGCGGAGGCCATCCGTGCGGAATCACTCAAGATTACGCGGCGGGCAATGCTGAGCCGCGGCGTGAGCGTAGTGCGCGGACAGACGCTGATTGTGAATCTGCCGGGCAGCACCAAAGCAGTGGAGGAAGCACTGGCAATCGTTTTGCCGCAGCTGGAGCATGGATTGCGTATCCTGAAGGGCAGCGCCCATGACTGTGCGAGAAAATGAGCGCAATTGACTGGTCACCGCTATGGATTTCATTACACACTGCGGCAGCAACAATCGTCATAGTTTTCTTTATCGGCGTAATTATTGCCTGGTGGGTGGAACGGCTGCAGAGCCAAAGCCTGAAGATTTTTGCTGATGCTGTAATAACGCTGCCGATGGTGCTGCCACCTACGGTAGCAGGCTTCTTTCTCTTATATTTCTTTGGCAACAACCGCTTTTGGGGCCAGCTTATTTATCAGCTGACGGGCATAAAAATAGCCTTCAGCTGGTTGGCGACGGTGCTGGCAGCAGCGGTGATTTCTCTGCCGCTTATGTACCGCAGTGCGCGCGGAGCCTTGTCGCAGGTTGATAAGGGCATGCTGGAGGCGGCGCGTTCGCTGGGCATGACGGAATGGCGCATTTTTTGGCGTATTCATCTGCCGAATGCACTGCCGGGTATTATTGCCGGCGGTCTGCTGGCCTTCGCCCGCGGTCTGGGTGAATTCGGCGCTACGGCAATGATTGCCGGTAATATCGCAGGACGCACACGCACACTGCCGCTGGCAGTTTATTCTGCCGTCGCGGCAGGAGATTGGGAGGCCGCAGGCTGGTATGTGGCCGTAATTGTGGGCATCTGCCTGTTAGTAGTTATCGGTCTTAATGTTTACTTATATAAAACAAAACAACAACAGGGGGAGTAAAATGAAAAAACTCTTATGCTTAGTATTTTCTTTGATGTTAGCTGTTATGGCTGCAGGCTGCGGTGGCGGTGATAAGCAGGCTGTTGCTCCGCAGGCAGGCAAAACACTGCGTCTGGCAGCTGCTGCCAGCATGGAAAAGGTATTTACGCAAAAGCTCATTCCGTTGTATCAGCAAAAGCATCCGGAAATCAAAATTGAAGGCGTATATGATGCTAGCGGCAAGCTGCAGGCACAGATTGAAAGCGGCCTGGCAGCGGACGTATTTATTTCTGCGGCCAACAAGCAGATGAATGCGCTGAGCGACAAGGGCTATATGGATAAAAGCACGGTGAAGCCGCTGCTGGAAAACAAGCTGGTGCTGATTGTGCCTAAAAGCGGCAGCGAAATCAAAGGCTTCAATGATTTCGGCAAGGCTAAGCATCCTGCTATCGGCGATCCTGCCAGCGTTCCTGCAGGCCAATATGCCAAGGAAGCGCTGACCAAGCTGGGCCAATGGGATGGTATTCAGTCCAAGGTAAGCCTTGGTACTAACGTAACACAAGTGCTGAACTGGGTCGCCGAAGGCAGTGCCGATGCAGGTCTTGTTTACGCTACCGATGCAGCACTTTTGAAGGACAAGGTAACTGTTGTTGCCGAAGCTCCGGCAGGCTCCTTAAAGAAGCCGGGAATTTATCCTATCGGCGTGCTGGCGAAGGCTCCGCAGGCTGAGGCTGCCAAGGATTTTGCTGCCTTCCTGCAGACCGAAGAAGCTATGAAGATTTTTGCCGCCTACGGCTTTGCGCAGGCTAAATAAGAGGTAGATAAACATGAAATTAATTCGTACTGAGGATGCGGTCGGCAGTGTTCTCTGCCATGACCTGACACAGATTATCAAGGGTGTTACCAAGGATGCCGTGTTCCGCAAAGGACATGTGGTGCAGCCGGAGGATATTCCGGTGCTGCTTTCCATCGGCAAGGAGCATTTATACGTGTGGGAGGCAGACGAAAGCATGCTGCACGAAAATGATGCTGCACGCATTTTGTGTGACATCTGCAAAAATACCATGATGGATGAATCGCCTGTGAAAGAGGGCAAGATTGAGCTGGCTGCTGCTGCCGACGGTCTGTTTAAGGTGGACAGCGCGCGTCTGCGTCTGGTGAACAGCTTCGGACAGATGATGATTGCGACGCGTCACGGAAATACGCCGGTGAAAAAGGGCGATAAGCTCTGTGGTACGCGCATTATTCCGCTGGTTATCGAAAAGGAAAAGATGCAGCGTCTGCGTGAGCTGTGCGGCGAAGAGCCTTTACTGCAGCTTTTGCCGTATAAAATCAAAAAGGCTGCCGTACTGGCGACCGGCAGCGAGGTATTCCACGGACGCATTAAGGATACCTTTACGCCCGTGCTGGAGGAAAAGCTGGCCGAGTTCAACGTAGAGGTAGTTTATAAGCAGGTGCTGGATGACAAACCGGAGCAGATTACCGCTGCGATTAAAACCGCGATTGAGGAAAAGGGCGCGGAAATGGTGCTCTGCACCGGCGGCATGAGCGTTGATCCGGATGACCGCACACCGCTGGCAATAAAAAACACCGGCGCACGCATTGTGTCTTACGGTGCGCCTGTGCTTCCGGGGGCTATGTTTTTGCTGTCCTACTACGGTGAAAAGCAGGTGCCTGTTCTTGGCTTGCCGGGCTGTGTAATGTACGCAAAGCGCACTGTTTTTGATTTGGTGCTGCCGCGTGTGCTGGCCTGTGACCTTGTTACTGCCGACGAGCTGGCAGCCTTGGGTGAGGGTGGACTTTGCCTGAACTGTGGCGTTTGCACCTATCCTGCCTGCGGCTTTGGCAAGGGGTGGTAAAATGACCTATGCAGAGCCGCAGCATTATCATGTGAAGGTGCGCGTTTATAACGAAAGCATTGATTTCGGCAAGGGCGTAGCGGAGCTTTTGCAGCGCATTGAGGCCACCGGTTCGCTGAGTGCTGCCTACAAGGTTATGGGTATGTCGGCCAGCAAGGCGTGGAAGATTTTGCGGCGTGCGGAGGCAGACCTGGGCTTTGCGCTGGTCAGCAGCACGGCAGGCGGCAAAAGCGGCGGCAGCAGCGTGCTGACGCCGGAGGGACGCCTGCTGCTCGAGCGGTATACAGCCTTTAATGCAGAGGTGCAGTCGGCGGCGGCGCAGGCCTTCGCCAAGTATTTCAAATAACATAAATCTTTGGGCAGTACGGGGAATTTTTCCTGTACTGCCTTTGTTTATATAGTTTGTATTTTCTTGACGCAGATTAGTAAAGAGACTATAATATAAATATCTAGTAAATAGCAACAAGTATCAGATATGGGAGCTATGCCGACTTCCTTCCGCTGTGTATAGGCGGATGATGAGCTTGCGATTTGCCGCAAAAAAATTGCAGCGTTATTTTTTGAAAGAAGGTTTAAGTATGAGTATTTTTGCCGGAGCTGTTGATTATTTTGTTAAGGGTGGTCCCTGCATGTGGCCACTGCTGATGTGTTCCTTTGCCGCTATTGCTATTGGTGTGGAACGATATCTTTTCTATAAGAAGGCTATTTCCGGAGAAAAGTTCGCGAGCAGCTTCTGCCGCATGATGAATGACTTTAATCTGGTTGGCGCCAGTGAGCTGGCAGAGCAGAGCAAGGGCGAGGCTGCTGCCATGGCTAAGGAGATTTTGGATATTAAGGGTGACCTCGGCCAGCGTCTGGAAACTATTGTCTATACTAAAGCAGACCGTATTATCGACAGCCTGGAAAAAAATATCAACTATCTGAGTGTTGTTATCGGTCTTTCGCCGATGCTCGGCCTGCTCGGTACTATTACCGGTATGATTTCTTCTTTCAACGCTTTGAACGAAAGAACGCAGAACCCGATGGCCGTTACTGCAGGTATTGGTGAAGCGCTGATTACTACCGTTTTCGGCCTGTGCATTGCCATTATGGGTATGTGTATCCATGCTTATCTTACAAGTAAAATCAAAACCGAAACTCTGAATATCAACGAGGTCGCAGATACGTTGGTTGATATTTTCAAAGCTAACGAGCAGAGCAAATGAGGGGCGGTGTTGAAAAATGCGCAGACGTCGTAAAAGAGTGATGAAGTCACCGGAAATCATGCTCAGTCCGATGATTGATATGATTTTCCTGCTGCTGGTATTTTTCATTGTCAGCACTATGTATATGAGCGAGGTCAAGACGATTCCTATCCGCCTGCCTGTTGCTCGGCATTCGGAGAATGTCAGCAAGAGCAATTTTAATGTAACAATCAAAAAGGACGGTAGCCTTTATCTTGATGAAAATAAAATCGAGATGGATATGCTGGTTCAGAATGCTGCGATTGAAAGCAAGCATGATTCCTCCTTCTCGGTTATTATCAGAGCGGAGGACGAAGCGCCCTATAAAACTATTATCCAGCTGATGGATAAAATGAAGGGAGCAGGTGTCACACGCTTCGGTTTGGCTACGGATACAGGTGAGAGCAAATGAAGGATGAACAAAAGCGATTTGGCAAGGGCTTTGCCGTAGCTCTGGCTGTGCATCTTGTTCTTGCCGCCGGCCTTGGCATTTTTGGCTACCGCTTTGTGCATACGCCTCCGGAAATTTTGGAGGTTTCATTGGAAGCCGGTGGTGGCGGCGCTGGGACTGACGGAAGGAACGCTGGACCCGGACGAGGATGTGAAAAATGACGGCCTGAAATGGCAGAAGGATAGCAGTTGGGGCGACTACTATGTGACAACTCTGGTGGACTACCCGGTGAAGAACCTGGAGAACGCCCTGGTTCACTCCGATAATATCTATTTCGCGAAAGCGGCCTGCGCCATGGGTACGGATGGCTTCACAAAGGGCCTGGCTTCACTGGGCTTTGGCGAGGAGCTGCCCTTTGACTTTACGGCGACGACTTCCAGCTTTGGCAGCGACGGCAAGATAGCTTCCGAGACGGAGCTGGCAGACAGCGGCTACGGGCAGGGCAAGGTGCTGGTGAATCCGATTCATCTGAGCGTCATCTACTCTGCCCTGGTAAATGGTGGAGATATGGTGAAGCCCTGTCTGCTGGACAGCGAGAGTGCCTCCTATTGGAAAGAGGGCGTATTCACCAAAGAGGCGGCGGATAC
>OFMH01000361.1_pt1 | contig 34363 bp, 35 predicted proteins | sample 1541761 | NCBI WGS metagenome assembly OFMH01 (sample SAMN04209249, study PRJEB22552) | human gut metagenome | biome: gut; material: feces | host: Homo sapiens | place: USA: Oklahoma
CTGCTTTCTAAACAATAGGTACTGTCTCTATTATACGACGTCTGCTTCAAAAAGGGGAGCATGTTCACAAGTTGTTGGCCGCAGGTCAAAAAAATATCCCTTGAAAATATAATCGAATAAAAAAGAGAAGGAAAAAACGAATCCCCTCAGGTTAGATCAAAAGCTGACTTGAGGGGATTCGTTTCTTTATGATAGGGAAATATGCAAAATTCTTGTGCATTATAGAATTTTTAGCTGTGTTGATTTTTCCAGGCTTTCGGGATGGGGATGAGGAAGGAGAAGATGGAGCCGATGACGGCGGCGATCCAGAGGATCTGCAGGGCTGTCGTAAGGCCCCACTGGTCAGCACCCCAGCCGACGAGAGGCGAGACGAGGCCGCCGATGGTCGTCGTCAGGCCTAGGGTGACGCCGGAGGCAAAGCCGACGTTTTTCCCAAGATAGGTCTGTCCTAAGACGACGATGGGGCTGTAGGCCGCAAAGAGGGAGAAGGCGACGGGCAGGAGCAGCAATGTCGCCGTGACGATGTTGGTGGTGTTGACCAGGAAGAACATGGACGGAATCATGAGCAGCATGGCCCCGCGCAGGACGCGGATGAAGCCGAAGCGGTCGGCCAGGATGCCGCCGAGGAAGGTGATGACGACGCCCATGGAGAAGAGAATCGACAAGGCCAGACTGCCCGTCGTCGGGGCGGCGTGGAGGACGTTGATCCAAAAGAGGGGGATGAAGGCGTTGCAGAGTGTAAAGCCGATGGAACGGACGAAGATGATGACCGACAGGCGGCTGAAGGCACCCCATTCGTTTTCTTTGACTTCGCCGGGATGGGCTTTTTGTTCTGCTTTTTTTGATTCCTGTACGAGGGACAGGATGTGGGGCATGCGGTGATAGATGATGAGGGCCAGGATGGTGTTGACGACGCCGAAGATGGCCAGCCCCCGGATGTCAAAGGCGTAGGCGCAGGCACCGGCGACGATAGGGCCTACGGCAAAACCGGCGTTGCCGCCGACGGAAAAGGAGCCCATGGCCTTGCCTTTTTGGCTGCCGGAGATGTTGTTGACCATGCGGGCTGCTTCGGGATGGTAGACGGAGGAACCGAAGCCGCTGAACATGGAGAAGAGGAAGATAAGCCAGTAATTCTGCGTAAAGCCCAGGAGGGTCAGGCAGATCCCGCAGAGGATAGGCCCTAAGGGAACGAACCAGGGTTTTGAAATCTTATCGGAGTAATATCCGAAGATCGGCTGCGACACGGAGGATAAGAGCATGTTGGCAAAAATGAGGGTCGCGCCGTCCTGGTAACTGAGGTTGCAGGTCGTAATGAAGTAGGGCAGGAGGGCCGGAATGGCGCCTTGTGCCCAGTCGACGGAAAAATGGCCCATGGCAAAGAGATAGACATAGGGACTTAGTTTTTTCATGAAGGTCTTCCTTTCGTTTTTTTGTCTTCATTATTATAACACAAGATTGTTTTCTTTTTGGGGGCGATATATAATAGAATATATTTATTGTTAAAGGAGTTGTTTGTATGGCATCGAAAGAAATGTACGCCCTCGGTTCCCAAGCTTCGGTCATCCGCGACCTCTTTGCTTACGGTCAGGAACAGGCGGCTGTCGTCGGCAAGGAAAATGTCTTTGACTTCAGTATCGGCAACCCGACCGTTCCGGCCCCGGCCTGTGTCCGCAAGGCCATTGAAGACATTCTGCGTGAACGCGAATCGGCAGCTATTCACGGATATACGGCGGCTGCCGGCGACGGTGCAGTCCGTCAGGGCTTGGCTGATTTTATGAATAAAACCTACGGCGCCGATGTACGGGCCGATAATTTCTATATGACCTGCGGGGCGGCAGCTTCTTTGGTCATCAGTCTCAAAGCCATCGTCGAAGACGCTTCTGATGAAGTCATCTTGGTGGCTCCTTTCTTCCCGGAATACACGGTTTTCGTGCAGAATGCCGGCGCAAAATCGGTCATCTTGCCGCCCGATACGGAGCATTTCCAGATTTCTCTTGATGCCATGGAACAGGCCATTACGCCGAAGACGCGGGCCGTCATCATCAATTCGCCCAACAATCCGTCAGGTGTCGTCTATTCGGCTGAAACGTTTGAAAAGCTGGCCGCTCTCCTGGAACGAAAATCGAAGGAAATCGGCCATCCGATTTACCTCATTTCCGATGAACCGTACCGTGAAATCATTTACGACGGCCTTCCTATTCTCTACGTGCCCAAGTTTTACCGCGACACGATTATCTGCTATTCGTACAGCAAATCCCTCAGCCTTCCCGGTGAACGCATTGGCTACATCCTCGTTCCCGACTGCGTTACGGCTGCTAAAGAGGTCTATACGGCAGTCTGCGGTGCCGGCCGCTTCATGGGCTTTGTCTGCGCACCCCATCTGTTCCAGGACGTCGTCTTGAAATGCATGGGCCAGACCAGCGACGTCGACGTCTATGATCAAAACCGGAAGTTGTTATATAATGGTTTAAAAGAACTGGGCTATGACTGCGTCTATCCCAGTGGTGCCTTTTATCTCTTCGTCAAATCGCCGGAACCGGATGCCAAGGCTTTTTCGGACAAGGCTAAGAAACTCAACCTCCTCATCGTGCCGGCTGACAGCTTCGGCTGCCCGGGCTACGTCCGCATTTCCTACTGCGTCGATCCCGATATGATTCGGCGTTCCTTTGCGGCCTTTGAAAAGCTCATGGCCCAGTATCGCTGAAGACGGCTGGTTATCTAAAGGGGAAAGGGCGTTTTACGAAACTGTATAAATAAAATGTAAAGGATTTGGAATAATTTTCTTGACACGTTCTGTATCTGTGGTATACTAAACAAGTCGTTAGGAAATGGGCCTATAGCTCAGCTGGTTAGAGCGCACGCCTGATAAGCGTGAGGTCGGTGGTTCGAGTCCACCTAGGCCCACCACACAGACCATCGTTTGGAATTATTCCCGAACGATGGTTTTTTTTGAATAATGGGAAGGAGGGACTTAATGACTGAATGTGAACGGCAGCTCCAGGAAATGGCCTTGTCCATTCAGGAGGCAAGGCGGGAAGCCGGCTGTGAGATAAAGAAAACCGTGCCGGAACCGTCAATGGATGCCATCCCCAATCTCGGCGGCGAAGCTCGGTCCGGCGACTGCCTGGTCAGTATGCTGGCCAGCGGCAGCAAGGGCAATGCGGCTTATATTCGCTGCGGAAAGACGAATATCCTCATCGATGCCGGTATCAGCTGCCGCCGTATTGAGAAAGGTCTCAAGCGTTATGGCTGCGCTCTCGGCGACCTCGATGCTGTTTTTATTACCCATGAACACTCAGACCACGTGGGAGGATTGGCGACGCTGTTAAAGCGGACTGATATGCCAATCTACACGACGGCCGAAACGTGGCAGGCTATGGGACGGAAGACCGACGGTTTTGACCATCGCTTCGTCCGCCTGACGCGGCGCGTGGCCTTGAAAGATATAGAGGTGACGCCTTTTGCCATCTCCCATGATGCGGCCCGTCCCGTCGGTTACAGCCTTCGTCATGGCGATGCCAAGATTACCCTGGCGACGGATTTGGGCTACGTCAGCCCCGATGTGGCAGCGGCTGCGGCTTATGCCGACATCCTGGTCTTAGAATCCAATCACGATGAAGAGATGGTCCGGAACGGTCCTTATCCCTATGCCCTTCAGCAGCGGATACTCGGGCGCTGGGGCCACCTGTCCAACAAGACGGCGGCGGCCTTTTTGGCATCCCTTCCGACGAAAGGCCTCATGCGGGTCCTTCTGGCTCACCGCAGTGAGAAGAACAACACCCCATCTCTGGCTCTCCATACGATGCGGACGGTGCTCGCCCAGTCCGGCCGCGTCGTGGGTCAAGATATTTTATTGCGGCTGGCCTGCCAAGACGGCAGCGTCCGCTTTCAGGAAAGGAGTAGTGACTAATCATGCAGCACAAACGAATCCTTACGGCCATCGTTGCCGTAATCCTCATCGCCGGCGGCGTCTTTGGGGGCTTTAAGCTTCGCGATACCTTTTTTTCACCGAGCGGGACCTATCAGGGGACGACGAACCAGCTCCAAGAACCGGAAAAGTCGGAATCCATTTCGAATGCCCGCAATACGGCTGTCGTTCAGGCGGCTAAGAAAGTAAGCCCGGCTGTCGTCGGCATTACGACCAAGGTTTATAACCGCGACATGTTCAACCGTAAAGTCCTCGTCGGCGAAGGCGTCGGCTCCGGCGTCATCTTCGATAAAGCCGGTTATATCGTTACCAATAACCACGTCGTCGGTACGGCTAAGACGGTCATCGTCTCCCTGGCTGACGGACAGAGCACGGAAGGCACCGTCGTCGGCCGCGATGCCAGAACGGACTTAGCCGTCGTAAAAATCAACATGGAAAACCTGCCGGTCGCTGAATTTGGCGACAGCGATTCCCTTCAGGTCGGCGAACCGGCCATTGCCATCGGCAACCCCTTGGGCCTTGAATTCCAAGGAACGGTTACGGTCGGCGTCATCAGCTCTCTCAACCGTACTATCGGTGCCGAAGGCCAGAGCATGAAGCTCATCCAGACTGACGCGGCTATCAATCCCGGCAACTCCGGCGGCGCCTTAGTCGATGCTGACGGCAAAGTCATCGGTATCAACAGTGCCAAGATTTCGCAGGAAGGCGTCGAAGGCCTGGGCTTTGCGATCCCCATTAACGCAGCCCGTCCGATTTTACAGGACCTCATCACCAACGGCAAAGTCGTTCGCCCGTACCTCGGCCTGTACGGTCTTGACCAGCAGATGGCAGCTCGCTTCGGCATGCAGCTCAATGCCCAGGGCATCTACGTCTACCGCGTCGTTCCCGGTGGTCCTCTCGATCAGGCCGGCCTCCAGCACGGTGACGTCATCGTTAAGTTGGACGGCACGGACGTGAAAGACTTCGCATCCCTCCAGAGCGTCATGGATAAGCATAAAGTCGGTGATTCCGTCACCGTCGACTACACGCGTAACGGCATGAACCGTGAAGCCACCATCGTCTTGCAGGAAAGCCCGCAGACCGATTCGGCTGACGACGATTTGAGCGGCAACTGATGAAGTACCATCTCATTACCATCGGCAAGATCAAGGAGAAGTACCTTACGGCAGGCATCGATGAATTCTTGAAGCGCCTCCGTCCTTACGGCGACGTCACAGTGACCGTCCTGCCCGAAGAAAAGATGCCTGACAATCCGTCGCCGGCCCAAAAGGCGCAGGTCCTCGACAAAGAAGGGGAGAAGATGCTGCGCCACGTCCGCGAAGGGTCGCATCTCATGGCCCTCGACGTAGGCGGCAAGCTCGTATCGTCAGAAGAACTGGCAGAATCCTTTTCGGAACTGGCCCTTTACGGCTGCAGTGAAATCTCCTTCATCATCGGCGGCCCCTTCGGCCTCAGCGACGTCGTCCGAAGAAAAGCCGACAAATGCATCTCCTTTGGCCGCATAACCCTGACCCATCAGATGATACGTCTGATCTTGGTCGAACAAATTTATCGGGCTATCAAAATATCCCGACACGAACCGTATCACCTATAAAAGATTGCGAAAGCAGACATCCCTCACTAACGTTTGAGTAGTGAGGGATGCTTTTTTGTATTTTTCTTTAAAAGATGGGTCAAAGGGACCTACCTTTTGACGGCAAACAAAAAAAACAACCTCTGCTGACGCGATGGTTGCCTGTTTTATAAGTTACAATACTTTTTAGATACGGGAAGTGACCAGCTTCTTCCTTATCAAGAAATAATAGCAGCTAAGTTATAGTATAAAACGCTTTTCTTCTGCGTTTTCTACGGCATAGCGTCATGATGAGTGGTTGTTGCGATTTTTGCAACAACCACTTTTTCCTTTGAATATGGAAAAAGATAAAAAATAAGGGACATGTCGTAACACGTCCCATCTAAAACCATATATAATATGGTTTTCAAGCTGATTGCAGTATAAGATAGGGTGAGTGAGTTGTCAATAGATGGAAAGAATATCGAACAAGTTTTAGTGTAAAGATGTAAGCGTACTTGACATAATCATTTTTGAAAAGTATTCGGGGGGGGCTCTGCCATTCTCCGGTAAAATAGACCATATAGTTTCCTGCACCGCTTTTTTTGCAAACGCTGACAGCTAAAATGGTTCCAATCATGTAAATTATAATTTTATAATTATTGCTATCTTATTCAGTTATAAAATAGTATTTTACAACTGAATCCTTAAGTTCTACAGCGCGCCGTAGAAGCCCTGTACACCTAATGATTACGTGAAATAGAAAAAATCCCGTCAGGTCAGGTAACTGGCTTGGCGGGATTCTTTTATTATATAGTCATTGTAATATAAGGAACTAGTGTCCTGGTAGTTTTACGTGTTAAATGGCCATGCATTGGGAGATGATTTTTATTCAGGGGGTCAAAAAGGGGTCAAAAGCACCTGACTTTTGGGGGGCAAACAAAAAATAGCCACCGCACAAATGCGATGGCTATCCGCTTTTTCTTATGGTGGACCATCAGGGGATCGAACCCTGGACACCCTGATTAAGAGTCAGGTGCTCTGCCAGCTGAGCTAATGGTCCATGTTTGTTGTTGGTGTGCTGACCTTGTGAGCACATTTGTTATAATACACCAAATGTAAAATAAATGCAAGCTTTTTTTTCGTGAATTTTTCCAAAGAGGCCGAAATCCGTGATAAATACGTCGAGGCCTTCTACAATAGGGCGGTTATTAAAGATTTCTGAGAAGGACCTCGCAGTTGGCAGGATAATTCGATTTTACAGCGAAATATATAATTATCGGTTGTAATGTAAGATAAAAAATCGGATTCGTGTTCATAAATAAGTTTTGACATCTGAATCGGCGTGAAACATGGGGCTAAGGGCCATTGCTCGGCCTTCGTGTTCGATGGATGTCCAATATTATTATAGATATATACAGTTATGAAAGGATGAGGCTGATGGAAAGTTCAGATAGAAATTTAAAGTTATATGAGGAGGCCACGGAAAAACTCTGTGCCGGAGATTTTGACGAGGCTTTGAAGTTATATGCCATATCCATGCACGATGAGGATATCTATGGCTCGATGAAAGGCTACAATGCCATGGGAATTACCTTTTACTTGAAAGGGGATATTTCGATGGCCATCAAGTGTTATGCCGTCTGCAGCCGCTTTGCGGCCTTAAGCATCCCCGAGATTCTGCAGGATTATCAGGATATGCTGAACGATAAGGCCGAGGCCAAAGACCGCTTATTGGCCCGGTGTTCCTATTTGGCAGCCGATTGGGGCTGGAGTGAGTCTAAGCTGCAAATGGATGAAAAAAGTCAGTCTTTGAACGAAAAGAATGAGCAGCTGTATCGGGACCTTTTGATGGGAAAAAGGGAGGAAGACTCCTTATCAAACAGCGAGAAACTTTCATACAGCCAGTATCTGCTGGAGTGCAGAAAAATCGGCTATGATCTCATTTTTCATGATTTTCAAAAAATGCTGGATGATCAGGACGGCACGACGGCAGAAATGAAACGATGGATCTCCGATATTTTTGATGTCGTTAAAAAGCTGGTCATGGCGGCCGATAAAGCTGAATAGATAAGAAAAATTATATGGCATAGCTGATGGATTGTCTGTCTTGTATACCGGAACAGGGCGTGTGTTCGTAAAAAAACTGTCGGTTGAACGAGGTTTTTCAGGCCCGTTTAACCGGGAAACGGAGCGGCATATGGTGAAGGGCTGGAGTAAGGGCAAGAAGATGGAAATGGCCGAGAAGGCTGCGAAGACCGTGGCCGGCGTATCGGTAGGAGCGGCGCAGAGCGGAGTGGATTTATTCAAAAATACCCGCGGCGTCTTTTATCGTCAGAAAGATTTTGACGCCTTGCTGACGGGCATCGAGCAGCAGGCCGCGGCTTATGCTAAGGTGCGGGAGGCGTTGGCAGCGGCTGAATTATCGGTTGAAACGCGAAAAAACCTGTTCCTCGATTCGCTGGGCCTGGCCATGGGCAGTATCTTGAGCCGCCTCATGGGCCGGCATGTGCCTTCCGATGTGCAGCAGGCCTATGAAATGGCGTATCCGCAAAAGGCGGCTGCCATGGATTTTAAGGAGGCCGTGAACGATCTCGATGAAGACCAGCTGGACGGCTTTATCAGCGGCGTCAAGGGCAAGCTCTTTGAAATCAAGTACACGGATTACCTCAATGACGGGAGACTACCGGCGGGTTACCATGCGGAAATGGCGCAGTCAGCGACCGAACCCGGCTGGGATATTGCCATTCGCGACGCCGACGGCAACGTCGATGAGGTGCTGCAGCTGAAGGCGACGGAGTCTGCTGAATACATCGGTCATGCGCTGGAGCGTTACCCTTACATCGATATCGTCTCGACGGAGGAGGTATACAGCGAAGTGACCATGGGCGACATGGCCGAACACGTCATTAACAGCGGGATATCCAATGATGAATTGACCCGGTACGTTCAGGATACGGTCGTGGTCGGCGCCGATGTCAGTCATGAAGGTTTCCTGCCGTCCATCATACCCTATGCCATCATCGCCTATTCGGTGGCCAAACAGAAAGATCTGTCTGAGTACAAGAAGGGAAAAGAATTTGGCCGCCGCTCTCTCCTTTCTTACGTCTGTCATGTATTGGGCGTGACCGTCGGCGCTTTTACCCATACGTGGTGGCTTATTCCGGTGACGTCTGTCGGCCTGCGCCTTGCCAATCGTCACGGTGCCAAAAAGTATGCGGCCTACCGGTCCTTAGCCCGCTATGCCAGGAATAATGAACGCGTCCTTCATCGTTATACAAAGAAGCCGCGGTGGCGCAGCATTTTGGAAGAGAGGCTCCTGGCACAGGAGTAATTCTTGAAGAGTCAGGGAAGGCCTGAATTTAATAGGAAAAAATATTTTAAGTACATTGCAGGAATCGTCGACGTTATGATTCTGACCGAGCAATGTACTTAATTTTTATTGTTTTTACGAATTCTTGATTTTGTCAATAGGGCGATTGTATAATAATAGTGGCTAATAATATCATTATGATTAATTCTTTAATATATGGTGACTTAGAGTAGTGTGAAAGTGAGCGATGTGCATGATTACTTATAATGGCAAAGGCGGCATGAATACGCTGGCCGTCGGCCTCGATAAGAGGCTGTTGACCCTGCGTCAGCTGCCACAAGATGACGCCGCCCTGATTCGGGCCTATACGGAGCAACACCCGGAACTTTTACAGCATACGTCTCTCCACGTATTTCACTGCCTGTCGGACGGGGCGGCCAAGACTTATTTCCTCATCGGTCTCGACGGAAAGCCTGTCCGCTATTCGACGTATGAGGATTTTCGCATGGCTCAGCGGCTGATGGCGGCTGCCATGAAGGAAGGCGTCCGCGAGCTGGCCATCATGGCCGATACCCTGGAGATGGATATGGCATCTCTCCTCGACGGATTGTTGTACCGGAACTATGAATTTACCCATTACAAGAGTGATAAACATAGTCGGACCGTCGGCAGCATCAATATTTTGTCGCACAGCATGAGGCCTCAGGAATTTAATTCCATGTGCTATATGTACACGTCGATTTATGAGGGCGTCTATGAAGCCCGCGACTTGATCAATATGCCGTCCAACGATTTGACGCCGAGAAAGTTTGCCGATATCGTGGCCGACACGCTGAAGGGCGATCACATCCTTATTGAATCGCTCAATAAGTGGGCCTTGGAAAAACGCCATATGGGCGGCATCGTCGCCGTCGGCAAGGGCAGTATGAACCCGCCTCAGATGGTGTCCATTGCCTACCAGGGCGACCCCAACAGCCGGGAAGTCCTGGGCATCGTCGGAAAGGGCGTCACCTATGACAGCGGCGGCTTGTCCTTAAAGAGCCACAAGGGGCTGGAATTCATGAAGGACGATATGGCCGGGGCGGCAGCTGCCGTCGGCGTCATTCGGGCCCTCATGCTCCTGCGCTATCCGGTCAATGTACTGGCCGTTTTGCCGCTGGTTGAAAATATTCCTTCCGGCATGGCTTATCACGTCGACGACATTTTGACCATGTACAATGGAAAAACCGTCGAAGTCAAGAATACCGATGCCGAAGGACGGCTCATTTTGGCCGATGCCCTGACCTATGCTCAGGAAAAAGGGGCGACGCGCCTCATCGACCTGGCGACCCTCACCGGGGCCTGCGTGACTGCTTTGGGCTCGGTGCGGACGGGCATGGTCGGCAATGATCAGGAGTGGATGAACCGCTTCTTTAAAGTGGCGACGGAAGCCCATGAAAAGATTTGGCAGCTCCCGGCCGATGAAGAATATGAAAGCCTTCTGAAAAGCAGCGTAGCCGACATGAAGAACGTCGGCGGCCCGGAAGCCGGTGCGATTACGGCCGGTCTCTTCCTGAAGCAGTTCGTAAAGGACGGGACGCCGTGGATCCACCTCGACATCGCCGGTCCTGCTTTCCGGGAAAAGGCCGATGAAACGGGATTTATCGGCGCTACCGGCGTCGGCATTAAATCGATTCTGCACTTACTGCAGGGAGGTGTACAGTGATAGTCGATCTCCATATGCATACAACCTGCTCGGACGGCGTCTATACGCCGGAGCAGCTGACCAAGATGGCCGTCGATGCCGGGCTCGACGTCATTGCCATTTCGGACCACGATACGGTGGCGGCTTACGACGGCAGTCATGAGCTGAATCCGGGCGTCCGCATCATTCGGGCCATTGAAATAAGCTCGGAATGTGACGGCGAAGATGTCCATATTTTAGGCTACGGGATCAATCCCGATGATGAAGCCATGCAGGAATACTGCCGCGAATTTAAGCAGCGGCGCTTTGACCGGGCCATGGAAATCGTCGACCGCTGCCTGAAACACGGCTACGAAATCGACCGCAAGGTCGTCGAAGACATGGTTCATAAGGGCGGTACCGTCGGCCGGCCGCACATCGCCCGCATGCTCGTCGAAAAAGGCTATTTCCCCGATGTAAAGACCGTCTTCGACAAGGTCCTCTATCACGGCGGCCCCCTTTACGTGCCGTATACGCGGCGGACCATCGATGAATGCGTAGCCCTCATCCGCAAGGTCGGGGGACTGGCCGTCTTAGCCCATCCGGGCCTCTTGAAGCGGACCTTGGATGAAGTCCTGACCCACGATTTCGACGGCGTCGAAGTGTACCATCCGAAGAATCGCGGCCGTTTCGACGAGTTTTTGGAATTAGCCAAGAAGCGCAATTGGTATATCAGCGGCGGCTCCGATTTTCACGGGACCGTCGGCCGTTTTCCGGAAAGCCTGGGAATCTTTACGGTCAATGCTGAAAAGGTACAGGCTTTGTTGTCTCACGTACCCTAATAAAGGCAGGTGACACTGATGGAAGTTTTCGGTTTTATTGGCGCCAGCGGGACCGGCAAGAGCCATCACGCCTTGGTCGTTGCCTACGATCATGATATTCAGACCATCATCGACGACGGGCTCCTCATCGATCACAACCGCATCGTCGCCGGCCGGTCGGCCAAGGATGAAACGAATCGCCTCAAGGCCGTGCGCCGTGCCGTCTTCAATAACCCCGATGACGCCGCAGTCATGAAGGCGGCCTTAGCAAAAGCGGCACCGGAAAAACTACTCATCTTGGGAACGTCGCGGCACATGATCCACCGCATCTGCGAGGCCCTCAATCTTCCGGAACCGTCGCGGTTCATCCGCATTGAAGACGTGTCGTGCTCGGAGGAAATTGAAAAGGCTCAAAATATCCGCATCAAAGAGGGCAAGCATATCATCCCCGTGCCGACGATGGAGCTGAAACCCCATTTTCGCGGCTATCTGCTGGATTCGATCCGTTCTTTCTTTTACGACAACAACGGCAAGAAGCTGTCGCCCTTTGAGCGGTCCGTCGTTCGCCCCATCTTCAGTTATTACGGGAAACTGACTTTTTCCAACGATGTTCTCGAAAGCCTGGTCCGCCATGCCCTCAGCCAAAGTGAAGGCGTGACCAAGATCAACCGCTTGAAGGTGGCCATCAACTATAACTCGACGCGCAACGGTCTGGCCATTATCTTGTCCCTGACCATTGCCTACGGAGAAAATATAAAGAAACTCATGAGCCGTATCCGCCGCGATATCCAGCACGAAGTGGAATATACGACGGGCATGGCTGTGGAAATCCTCAAGATTACCGTGCGCGACATTTCGCCGCAGCCTCCGGAACAACAAGAGAAATCATAGATGGTATCACCTGAAAGGGGCTGCCGTAAGGCGGCTCCTTTTTCTTGACAGCCTGAATCGGCGGACGGTATAATAAGGTGAAGCATGTGACTGACGGAAGTGGAGTTACCACGGGGAGCATGATTCATAAGAGCCGACCGTCTGGGCGAAACGTTCCAGAAGTGTCGGTATTTTTTTATTTTGGGTCTATCAGGAGGAATCACGATGAACGAACTGAAATTAAAATACGGCTGCAACCCGAACCAGTCGTCGTCCCGGGTGTATATGAAGGATGGCAGCGCCCTTCCTTTTACGGTCCTTTGCGGCCGTCCCGGCTATATTAATTTGCTCGACGCCCTCAACAGCTACCAGCTTGTCAAGGAATTGAAAGAAGCGACGGGTCTTCCGGCAGCGGCTTCCTTCAAGCACGTCAGCCCGGCCGGCGCCGCCGTTGCCACGGAGATGAGTGATACCCTGAAGAAAATATATTGGGTCGACGATCTTCCCTTGTCGCCTTTGGCTTCGGCCTATGCCTGCGCCCGCGGTGCCGACCGGATGAGTTCTTACGGCGATTTCGTCGCCCTCTCCGACGTCTGCGACGTCGAAACGGCAACCCTCTTAAAGCGCGAAGTATCGGACGGCGTCATTGCTCCCGGCTACAGCGACGAAGCCCTGGCCATTTTAAAGACCAAAAAGAAGGGCAATTACTGCGTCCTTCAGATCGATGCCGACTATAAGCCGAACCTCGTCGAATCGAAAGAAGTCTACGGCGTCACCTTTGAACAGGACCGAAACGAAGCTAAGATTACGGCCGATCTGCTGCAGAACATTCCGACGCAGAACAAGGCCATTCCGGAAGCGGCTCAGCGGGACCTCATCATCGCCCTCATTACCTTGAAATACACCCAGTCCAACTCCGTCTGCTACGTAAAAGACGGCATGACCATTGGCGTCGGTGCCGGGCAGCAGTCTCGCGTCCACTGCACCCGTTTGGCCGGCAATAAGGCCGATGTCTGGTGGCTCCGTCAGAACCCGAAAGTCTTGAACTTGCCCTTCCGCGACGACGTCCGCCGTCCGAACCGCGACAACGCCATCGACGTCTACATCTCCGACGATTACGAAGACGTCTTGGCCGACGGTATCTGGCAGGATCTCTTTACGGAAAAACCGCAGCCCCTTACGCGGGAAGAAAAGAAAGCCTGGATTGCTCAGCTCCACGGCGTAGCCCTCGGCAGCGACGCTTTCTTCCCCTTTGGCGACAACATCGAACGAGCTCATCGCAGCGGCGTCGATTACATCGCCCAGGCCGGCGGTTCGATCCGCGACGACAATGTCATCGAAACGTGCGATAAATATGGGATTGCCATGGCTATGACCGGCCTGCGCCTCTTCCATCATTAAACCGAATACCCTTGCAGCCAGTGTAAGATCGTGTGCTTGTAACCCTTGGGCCCATGGTGAGACTTCACGTCGTCACCGTGGGCCTTTGTGGTATGTCACATGATCTTTTGGGGATGAATAAGGGGAAATCGTATTTTTTTAGATAATTTTGCCAAGGTCCCTCGGTGGCGATATAATGAACATATATTATATAGATAAATAAGGAGGGAATTCTATGACACAATATACATCGGTCTGTCCCTATGACTGCCCCGATGCCTGCGGCCTCGTCGTCACCGTCGATGACGGGCGCGTCGTCTCGGTAAAGGGCGACGAGAACCATCCTTTTACGCGAGGGACCATGTGCCCCAAGATGGCCCATTATGAACGGACGGTCTATTCGCCGCGGCGGCTGAAGACGCCACTCAAGCGGACGGGACCGAAGGGGAGCGGTGAATTTGAGCCCATCTCCTGGGACCAGGCCTTGGCGGAAATCGCAGCTTCGTGGAAGAAAATTATCGCCGAAAAGGGACCGGAGGCCATCTTGCCGTACTCCTATGCCGGCACCATGGGCATCGTCCAACACGACGCCTTGCATGGCTTGTTTTATCGGCTAGGTGCGTCGGAACTTGACAGGACGATCTGCGCTCCGGCCAAAGGGCAGGGCTTTAAGGACGTCATGGGAGGCACCTTGCCGACGGCACCCCAGGAAGCACAAAACAGTGACTGTATCTTCTTGTGGAGCATTCACATGATGGCCACCAATATCCATTTCAAACACGATGTGGATGCTGCCCGGGAAAAGGGAGCCGCTGTTTGGTGCATCGATACGTATCGTACCAAGACGGCAGACCTTGCCGATCACTTTGTCGCCATCCGTCCCGGTACCGACGGGGCACTGGCGCTCGGCATGATGAACGTCCTAGTCCGCGATGGCTTGACCGACGAAGCCTTTCTGTCCGCAAAAGTGCTGGGCTGGGATGAACTGAAAGAAAAAGTCATTCCTCGCTATACACCGGAAGAAACGGAAAACATTACTGGCGTCCCGGCAGCTGTCGTCGAAGCATTGGCTCAGGCCTACGGCAAGGCGCGGGCACCCTTTATTCGCCTGGGAAGCGGCCAGTCCCGCTACCGAAACGGCGCCATGACGACGCGGCTCATCACCTGCCTTCCGGCCGTCGTCGGTGCCTGGGGAAAGAAGGGCGGCGGTATCTTGACCTCAGCCGGCGCGTCTAAGGCCTATCATAAGGATATCGTCACTCGATCCGATTGGAAGAAGAAGGGAACACGACTGGTCAACATGTGCTGCATCGGCCAGGCCCTTACGGAAGACGACAGCATCCAGAGCCTTTTCGTCTATTCATCGAACCCGGCCTGTACGGCGCCGGATCAAAATAAGGTCCTCGCCGGCCTTTCTCGGGACGACCTGTTCACTGTCGTCCACGAACGCTTCATGACCGATACGGCACGCTACGCCGACATCGTCCTGCCGGCGACGACGTCCTTGGAACACGACGACGCTTACTATTCTTACGGCAACTACACGATTCAGTGCGGCTATGCCGTCATCGAACCCCTCGGCGAAAGTCGATCTAATTGGCACGTTGCCTGTGACCTGGCCAAGGCTCTCGGCATTACCGATCCCTTTTACGACCAGTCCGAACGGGACCTCGTCAATCAGCTCATAGCCTCGACGGTAACATGGCCCCTTCCCGTTGACCGGGAACTGCTGGCATCGGGCCGGCCGACGCCCCTTCCCATGCCGGAAGATTATCAGACGGCCTTTGCGACGCCGTCGGGGAAGATAGAAATTCGAAACGACGCCCTGACACCGGCTCTTCCCGATTACATACCCCTCAATCCCGATGAGGGGAAACTGGCTTTCGTCAACGGCGCCGACATGCGCATCCTCGACTCGTCCTTTAATGAACGGGATGAATTGACGGCCAGCCATACGATGGACCTCTTCGTCCACCCTGAAGACGCCGACCGCTACGGCATCGCTGACGGTGAGTCCGTGACCCTCAAAAATAAGCGGGGGCAGGCTGATTTTACCGTCTGCATCAGTGACCGCACCGTACCGGGCTAGGTCGTCAGTGAAGGCGTATGGTGGCGCGAACGGGTCAAAGACGGCGGCGCGTCGGTCAACGTCCTCACCAGTCAGCGCCTGACCGATGAAGGCCGGGGCAGTACCTTTTACGACGTCCGCGTCGACCTGACAAGTAAAAATACTTGACAGGGCATCCCTTTTCGGGTATACTGTCACAGTACGCTGTTTGAAAGGCGGTGAAGCCATGCTTGAAGACGTAGTCCGCAAGGGGCGGCTCCTCGATCTGTACGGGCCGTTATTGACGGAAAAGCAGCGGCGCTGTATGGAAATGTATTTCGATATGGACCTGTCCTTGAGTGAAATCGGGGAAGAACTGCAAATTTCCCGTCAAGGTGCTTACGACATGCTCAAGCGCGCTTCCCAGTCGCTGGAAAGCTATGAACAGCGGCTTCAGTTGCTGGCCCGCTTCGATGCGGTCCGGGAACAGATCGATGAAGTCCAGGGCTTGCTTGAAAGTCAGGGGCTCAGCGATATTGAAAGAGCTAAACAACTTTTACACGAAATAGATTTATAAAAGGAGGCCCCTCATGCCATTTGAAAGTCTGTCCGAACGATTCCAGGCGGCCTTTAAAAAGCTTCGCGGCAAAGGGAAGCTTTCTGAAGAGGATGTCAGTGAAGCCCTGAAAGAGATGCGCCGCGCCTTACTCGAAGCGGACGTCAACTTTGCCGTTACCAAGGACTTCATTAAGAAGGTCAAGGAAAAAGCCGTCGGTGAAGAAGTCTTCGGCAGCTTGAATGCGTCGCAGACGGTCATCAAAATCGTCCGCGATGAATTGACGGAACTCCTCGGCGGGACCCAGAGCCGGATTACCATTGCGCCGAAGCCGCCGACGATCATCATGCTCGTCGGTCTCCAAGGTGCCGGTAAAACGACGACGGCAGCGAAACTCGCCAAAAAATTGAAGTCCCAAGGCAAGAGCCCGCTCATGGTAGCCGCCGACGTCTATCGCCCGGCAGCTATCACTCAGCTGCAAGTCCTCGGTCAGGAACTGGATATGCCCGTTTATACCGAAGACGGCAGCAAGGACCCCGTTGCCATTGCCCAGCACGCCATTCCCTATGCGACCAGCCATCTGCGCGATGTCGTCATCATCGATACGGCCGGGCGGCTTCATATCAACGAAACCTTGATGGATGAATTGATTCATATTAAAGAAAATGTTCATCCTCATGAAATCCTCTTAGTCGTCGACGCCATGACCGGTCAGGATGCCGTCACGGCGGCATCGGCCTTCGATAAAGCCCTCGGCATCGACGGCATGATCATGACCAAGCTCGACGGCGATGCCCGCGGCGGGGCCGCCTTGTCCATCAAGGCCGTCACGGGCAAACCCATCAAATTCATCGGTGTCAGCGAAAAGCTCGACGGCATCGAAGAATTTCATCCTAACCGTTACGCGTCGCGTATCCTCGACTTAGGCGACGTCGAAACGATCATCGAAAAAGCCCAGGCTGCTTTTGACGAAGAGTCCATGGAAAACATGAAGAAGACCATGAAGAGCGGGTCTTTTACCTTCGATGATTTCCTCTCCCAGCTTCAAATGATTAAGAAGATGGGCAACATGGGCAGCATCTTGAGCCTCATTCCCGGCATCGGGAAGTACAAGAAAGAACTCGACAAGGTCGACATGGACGGCAAGGAATTCAAGCGAATCGAAGCCATCATCACATCTATGACGGCTCAGGAACGGTCGAGTGCCAACCCTAAAATGCTGATCAAGGACAGCCGCAAACGCCGCATTGCCAAAGGCAGCGGTACCCGCGTCCAAGACGTCAACCGCCTCATCAAGCAGTTCACAGAAATGCAGAAGATGATGAAGCAGGCTAAGAAAGCACAAAAGAGTAAACGACGGGGTTTTATGCCGCGTCTGCCTTTTTAAATGGATTTCCCGACTTATCGTGGAAATAGGATATTCTGACAAGGAGGTGATTTTCAATGATTAAAATTCGTTTGGCCCGTTTAGGTGCTAAAAAGAAACCGATCTACCGCGTCGTCGTTGCTGATTCCCGCAATGCTCGTAACAACGGTCGTCCCGTTGCAACCCTCGGCATGTACGATCCGTCCAAAGACATGGATACTCGTCTGACCGTCGATGCAGAAGCTGCAGTAGCTTGGCTCGGTAAAGGCGCACAGCCGACAGATACGATCCGTTCTATCTTCAAGAAAGCTGGCATCATGGCCCAGTTTGAAGCATCCAAAAAGTAAGTGAGGCTGGATACTATGGAAGAATTGATTGCGTGTATCGCCCGGTCTCTGGTAAAGAATCCGGAAGCGGTTACAGTTACCAAGATTCAAAAAAAAGGCCTCGAAGTCTATCAGCTTCATGTCGCACCCGAAGATATGGGCAAAGTCATTGGCAAGCAAGGTAAAATTGCGAAAGCATTGCGCCTTGTTGTCAAGGCTGCGGCAGTGAAGGCGAATAAGAAAGTATCAGTGGATATCGTATAGGAGGTACCATGGATCAGATTACATTGCGCATTCCCGTTGCCGTTAAGGCAAAAGTCACACAGTCTCTTAAGGACCGTATCCTCAAGAATGCCGATCAGGCCCTGAGTGATATCGATCGGGAAATGCAGAACCTGGAATTCCAGGCTAAACGCATGATGACCGAACAGGCCAAAATCGATGCCCAGGGACTTATTTCCCTGCGTGCGCAAGTAGAAGAACAGAAACAGCGTCTCGTCTCGGCTCGAGCTAAAGCTCAGCACGACCGCGAAGAAGCAGAACACCTTACAATCGATTCCGAAATCAGACAAGGTACACTCGAACAGACTGTCGTTGTCAATGTCGGCGATGATTTGGAAAAATTGATGGGAACTGAAATCTTGCTTGAAGACGGCAAGATCATTTCTATCCGCCAATAGAATACGATGGCTGACTTAGATCTTTTTACAATCGGTCAAATCGTTGCCCCGCACGGCGTGCGGGGTGATGTTCGTATTTATCCCGATACGGACTTTCCGAAACGATTCCTCAAGATGAAATACGGCTATATCGACGGCAAAAAGTATGAAGTCCAATCCGCTCGTCTTCATAAGCGGGTCGTTCTCATGAAATTTGTCGGCGTCGATGACCGCAATGCCGCTGAAAAACTCCTCAAAAAAGAGATTCAGGTACCGCGGGAAGATTTGGTACCCCTTAAGAAAGGGCAGCATTACATCTACGACATCATCGGCTCCGTCGTATACGATCTCGAAGAACATGAACTGGGAAAACTTACAGACGTCCTGCGCACGGGCAGCAACGATGTCTACGTCGTCACTGCTGATGACGGCAGGGAAACCCTTTTTGCGGCTATCCCCGACGTCGTCAAATCCGTTGATGCTGAAGCAAAACGCATCGTCGTCGATCCGCCGGAGTGGGTGGACGAATGAGAATCGACATTATCTCACTCTTTCCGGAGCTGATCGAAGCTTTCTTTCAGCACAGCATCATCGGCAGGGCCCGAGCAGCCGGTCTGTTGGAACTGGATGTGACCAATCCTCGCAACTTCACGTATGACCGCCATCACATGGTAGACGATACTATTTACGGCGGCGGCTGCGGTATGCTCATGAAGGCGGCTCCGCTCTATGCGGCCGTCGAATCCGTGCGGCGGCAGGTCCCGCGGCGGCGCGTCATATTCATGGGCCCGGCGGGAAAGCCTTTTGATCAGGCGAAAGCACGCGAGCTGGCGACATACGACCAGCTTATTTTGCTATGTGGCCACTATGAAGGCGTCGACTACCGCGTCGAAGAAGACTTGGCCGATGAAACCATTTCCGTCGGTGACTATATCCTGACCGGCGGCGAACTGCCGGCCATGACTGTCACCGATGCCGTAGCCCGCATGATACCGGGCGTCCTCGGGGCTGCGTCGGGAGCGGCTGACGATTCCTTTTACTCGTCCCTTCTCGAATGCCCGCAGTATACGAAGCCGGCCGTCTTTCGCGGCATGGCCGTGCCGGAAGTCCTGCGAAACGGCGATCACGCCAAGATCGACATGTGGCGCCGAAAGGCGTCCCTTTCAAGGACGTTGAACCTTCGGCCGGATCTTCTCGAACACTGCGACTTGTCACCGAAGGACGAGGAAATACTGGGAAAATTAAAGGGAGAAAAGCGATGAAAAAATCCCCTTTATATGTAGGATTGGTTCATTATCCCATATACGATAAGAACTTTAACGTCATTACGACGGCCATTACCAACTACGACCTGCATGATATTTCGCGGTCGGCAAAGACCTATGGCATAAAAAAATATTTCATCATCCATGATGTGCCGGGGCAGTTGGATATGGTCCGCAAAATCATGGGCTTTTGGGAAAGCGATACCGGCCGAAACTATAACGGCTATCGCACTCAGGCCTTTGACATCGTCGACATCCGCCCTTCCATCGGAGCGGCTGTCGCGGCCGTAACCGAGGCGGAAGGCAAGAAGCCTTACGTCGTTACGACCGATGCGCGGACTTATTCCAACACCATTTCCTATAAGGCCCTGCGCCAAAAACGGGAAGAAGAGGACACGCCGATTCTCCTGCTCTTTGGCACGGGTTATGGCATGACGAAAGAAACGATGGAAAAATTCGATTTTATCCTGGAACCAATTTACGGCGCTGGGGAATATAATCACTTATCCGTCCGTTCGGCAGCGGCGATCATCTTAGACCGCCTGGCCGGCGAGGATTGGTGGACATAAAGGGAGGCATTTGAATGTCTGGACATTCTAAATGGGCAAATATTAAACGTAAAAAAGGGAAAAACGACGCCATCCGCGGCAAGATTACGACTAAGATCGGCCGTGAAATCACGATTGCTGTCCGCATGGGCGGTCCCGATCCGGTCGGCAATATGCGTCTGAAATTGGCCCTCCAAAAAGCAAAAGAAAACAACATCCCGAAAGATAACATCAAGCGGGCTATCCAAAAAGGCGCCGGTGCTACGGAAGGCCAGAACTACGAAGAAATCGTATATGAAGGCTACGGCCCGGCAGGCGTTGCCGTTACGGTCAACGTCCTCACGGATAACCGCAACCGCGCCGCTGCCGACGTTCGCCACGAATTCTCCAAATCCGGCGGCAACCTCGGCGCTACGGGCTGCGTCAGCTGGATGTTCCACAACACGGGCCTCTTCGTCGTCGCCCGCGACAAGGCTGACGAAGACCAGATCATGGAAGTCGCTATCGAAGCCGGTGCCGATGACGTAAAAGTCTCCGAAGAAGACTACGAAATCATCACCACGCCGGAAGCCTTCGATGCCGTTGAAAAAGCCTTGGCTGACAACAACATCGAAACGGAACACGCATCGATCACCATGATCCCGGAAAACACGATCAAATTGACCGGTGAAGATGCCGAAAAAATGGAACGCTTCATCGACGCCCTCGACGAAATCGACGACGTCCAGGACGTGTACCATAACGCAGAACTTCCGGAAGACGAAGAATAAGAATATAAAAACAGCGCTTGTCCCATTGATAGAAATGAGACAGGCGCTGTTTTTTCGTCTGTAGATTTTTGTAATGGACGATACATTGGACGGGAGATTGTAGAAAATCACTGTTTCGATAGCCGAAGGGCGGATGATTATTTTTGATTTAGGCTGTTTAGGTTCAGCCGATAATGGTAAGGACGAGTGCTTTTTGAGATGATGTACCGTTCTGTAGGAATCGTTTTGAATCTTGAATAAACGGTTGATTTTGTTTTTTGAATGGTAGAGGCGATTTCATCAATGGTAGCACCCCAGGTGGAGAATACCGCAGCCTGAAGCAGGATATCATATATTTTATAGGTTGTTTCGTTATCTATTTTCCAAGTGTCTAATTTCTTTTGATAAGACAGATATAGTTCTTGTTTTTTTTGCAAAATGTTCGTCGTATAGGAAATGGCAGTGCAGATCAGGGTCAATGTTCCGATGATAAAGGGTGTCAAATCCCCTCGATTTATTTCCGAATCAGCTTCTTCAAATAGGCTATAATAGGACTTCCTGTTCTTTTTTATCAAAATAGATACCTGCAGTCCAATCGTCGGATGTAAGTGCTTGGAGATAAGATAGGAAGTAATAAAGCGGGACATTCTGCCGTTTCCGTCATAAAAGGGGTGGATATAGCCAAATAAATAATGGAAAATAGCGATGCGAATAAAATTGGGGACCGATGAAGCGTGCAATAGGTTCAATGCTGACTCCAAGGTCGTTATGATGTCGGATTCGGGATACAGGCCCCGATGCAGTATTTTCTGAGTCTCAGAAACGACATCGACACTGTTTTTCCTGAATAAAACCCCATCCGGCAGATTTTCCGGATCTTCCATCTTGATTTCATCAGCCAAAAAGTCGTTATATAAATTGCGAATATCTTGGCAGGTCTGCAAGGGAATATCTTCATTTATGATGATCTTTTGGTATTTATTTACGATGCCGCTTAGTCGTTTTTTTTCATTGCTGTCTAAGGCTGATTTAATTTCTTTCCGAGTGCTGTGGACACCTTCAATGTCGTTGCTGGATTTTATTTCTTCAATCAGTCGGTTATAAAGAAACTGGGTTATGCCGGCCCCGGGGATTACTTCAATCAGTTTATATAGTTGAAAAAATTCAGTCATGATTTTATCCTGAAGGTTTGCTATTTCCTCTGTATAGCAGTAAAAAACAGGGTAAGATTGTTTGTGGCCGAATTGCTTTATAGAAATCGGAACATGTCTGGTAGAGGGGCTATTAAAGCGCGATTCATATTCCGATTCATATGAATCGGGTGACTTATAGTATATTTTCGTTAAGCTGACATAGTCCATATCAAATCCTCCAAATAGTAAAAAGTGCGTTTTTTATAATTTCAAAATCATGAGATTATAAAAATGGCGATTTTTACAATCTCATTTTTTGGAGACCGTAAAAAATGTACAATTTACCATCTTAATTTTTCTGTCGTAATCCGGAAAATCGCTGCGTTCGTAGTGAAGAATTTCGGCTTTTCCAATGGCCGTTTCTCCTCGATGATTTTTCTAGAGCGTCCGTGCAGGCCCTTCTATGAGTCCTTAGAACATTGGAGAATCGATGGCGAGCTAAGGCTTACAGATGCCGCAGGGCGTATAGCCGGCACCGATGGCTTCATCGCGGGTGTCAAAGTGGACTCGATGGTCGGCACGAATCTTTTGCTCAGCCCGGCAGCCTTCGCTGTGAAATTTGAAGCTGTTGGAATTACCCGTGTAGGCCAGGGCCGTTATGGCAGTCAGGGTGAAAAGGCAGACGAGCAGGATGGTCGATAGAATTTTTTTCATGATGGGCCTCCTTTTCAGGTGCAGAACCGGCGTTCCCAATGTAATGTAATTTAAGGATAGAGTGTTTCTCCTTTCTTGTCAAATAGGGCGAGTGTACCGCCCGTTCTTGGAATCGTCTATTTTTTTGGCTCATGCTGCCGGGGCTCACTGCCGACTTCAATCTGCTCCGATATATAAAGAAGGTCTTGTGAACGAGGTGTCCACAAGACCACTGTATTCATGATAGACTTTTCAAGGGGAAGGAAGATTTACCATCTCCAAGGCATGTTGTAGGCGGCTTCCCAAATAATCTTTGCTACTTCTACCGGACGTTGTTGATAAGCTGCATTGGAATTAGGGCGGTCGTATAAAGGATCCCCTCCATCACTGGAAATGGCGCCGGTAGATGTATTGTAGCTGTAATGTACGGTTTTGGTTTGGTAGAGCGTGCCTTTATCGATATTATAGATCAGTATATTGGCAGCCAATCTATAATAGGGTGGATTATAATATTCGCTTACGACTGAAGTTTTGTCGACATAGGTACCATGTCCCATATGTCCATATGCCAGGACAATTTGGCTGTTTCCGTAAAGATACCGTGGGTAGTCTTCGGCATAGTTGGTAGTGGGAATTAGAAAGAGACTGACTGCGAAGAACAAGGCCATCATCATTTTTGACAAGTGTTTCATGACATCACATTCCTTTCAAAATAATGATTACTTGGATAATATATGACTATTATATCACAAAATAAAAGATTTGAGCTTTTTATTATTCCATACGGTGAGGGGCTTCCCTTGTTTTGGAAGTAAGGTGGTCTCCATTTGAGTCTTATGTCAGTTGATTCAGGAAGCAGTTTCGATCTGTCTGTATATACAAAAAGGTCTTGTGAACGGAGTGTCCACAAGACCGCAGTATTCAGTATAGCTTTTTTCGGGTAACGTCATTTTAGGAATCCCTTACCATCTCCAGGGCATGTGATAAGCGGCTTCCCAAATGGTTTTAGCTACGTCTACCGGCCGTTGTTTGGCCATGGGATTGGTGGAACGGTCGTATAAGGGGCCGTAGTCACCAACGTAGATGGCGCCGGTTTCGATGTTGTAGCTGTAATGCTGCGTCCTTGTGCCGGCGAGATACCCTTTCTCGGCATTATAAGTCAGGACATTGGCGGCCAACTTATAGTAGGGCGGATTGTAGTATTCGACGACGACGGACGTCTTGTCGACATAGGTTCCATGCCCCATATGGCCGTATACCAGGACGATTTGATCATTGTCGTAAAGGGTAGGCGGGAAATAGAGGGCCTGGTTGGTGCCGGGAATCAGAAACAGACTGATTGCGAAAAACAGGGCCAGCATCATCTTTGATAAATATTTCATGACATCACATTCCTTTCAAAATATATTCTATTAAGGCATATGTATTATACCATAAAGTGAATAATGTGAGAAAGGTGTCCCTGCGAAATAAAGATGGGGCGATGTTTCTGACCAGCGGCAAAACGGCAAGGGGCTAAGGGCTGACGATGGCGATGTATCGTTCCAGCTCTTCTTGTTCGTAAGCTGAGATGAGGGCGGCCATCTGTTCCGGGTCATTGGCGTTACGGTGGTAGGCGTCGAAGCAATCGTAGTATTTACGGCGATCCGTAAACTTGATGTCGACAGGGAGAAGTCCGGCCTTTATGAGTTCCAAATTCAGCAGCAGTCGTCCTGTACGGCCGTTGCCGTCGATAAAGGGATGAATGGATTCAAATTCAAGATGGAGTAAAGCTGCGGCTTTCAGTATATGTTTTTCTGCTTTCCAGACGGCATACTGCTTAAGCAGTCTGTCGATGGCAGGCTCAATCATATAAGGCTGGGGCGGCGTGTGGAGGGCGCTGACGATGCGGACCGGTACTTTTCGGTATTTGCCGCGGTTTTCCCGGTCATTCATTAATACCAGGGAATGGATGGTCTTGATCGTTTCTTCTGTAAGGAGCGCGTTGTGGGACGCCAACTCGATGATATAGTAAAAGGCATCTTTAAAGCCGATGACGTCGAGATGTTCACGCAGTGGCTTTTCGGCGATGGTAATGCCTTCCTGCAGAATCAGGTCTGTTTCACGGAGCGTCAATGTATTGCCTTCGATGGCATTGGAATTGTACGTCATCTCAATGATGAATTCTTCGCGAAGCCGCTGCCGCTCTGCCGGTTTCAATGGGGGCAGGCGATTCAATCTGTCCTTCAGAAAATCGATTTTGGTAAAGAGAGGATTCATGGTGAAACTCCTTTCGAGACGCTGTCTTTTCCTATATATGACTTTACTAGGAGACGCCTTAAAAAGCAACAAATCCCGCTGAAACAGGTGCGCTGTTGATTGAAAATCACTTGGAACCGATTTATTTTTAAAAATTTTTCTACGCGTTGGAATAACAACGGATTATCTCTTGGCCTTCATGATATACTACGTTCAGAAGTTGAGAAAAGCGTCTCTGACATAGAGATAGATGAGATATACAGGAGGTAATTACTATGGCAAAAATTACGACAGATATGATTATGGGCGATATCATCCGCCAGTACCCGCAGGTTGTTGATACCCTCGTGGCTCAGGGCATGCACTGCTTAGGCTGCCCGTCGTCCCAGCAGGAAAGCCTGGCTAATGCCTGCTTCGTTCACGGACTCGACCCGGAAGCTGTTGCCGGTGCCGTTAACGCTGTTTTAGATAAATAAGAGGAGGGGTAGACGATGAGTGCATTCTTAGGACCGATCCATTTTTGGTTATACAATAAAATCCAGTTTCAGGAAAATCTGATCGACGAACTCGTCGCTTACGTTACGGCTAAGGGCTGGAGCGATAAGGCTGACCAGTACGTCAGCACGGATCGCCGCAAACTCGACGAAGTCATCGACGAAGCCAACATCCACGGATGGCTCCAGTCTCGCATCCACGATGCTGAAGGCCGCTATGCCGCTCTGGTTCTCGATGCAGCCGGCGACGATGCCGAAAAATTCGACGCTTTGAAACAGGCTGCTCATGATTTTGGCGTTAAACAGGGCCTTCAGGCCGCAACGGCACCGGAAGCCTTCCACCGTCTCGACGATCTTCTCCTCGACGGCATGCCCTGCGACCAGGTCAACCGCGTCCGCGAAAGCGACGATGCCCGCATTGCCTGGGATCGTACAATCGATCTTCACAGTGAATTTTGGCAGGGTCACGGCGACCGCTACTATGCCCTGCGTCAGGCCTTGGTCGACGGACTCCTGTCGGCTACGGGCTACGCCTTAGAAAATCCGGCCGAAGGCCAATATGAAATCGTAAAGAAATCTGCTTAATAAGAAAGAGAGGGATGCATTATGATGTACTGCACGGAAGTCATGGTCGAACAGCACGCCAATATTTCCCGTATGCTTAAAATCATTCAGGCCGCTTGTTGTGCCATCTTAGAAGGCGGCGAAGTCGATCAAAAGGAATTTGCCGACATCATCGACTTTATCCGTAACTACGCTGACAATCACCACCATCGTCGGGAAGAAGAAGTCCTTTTCCCGGAAATGGTCGATAACCTGGAAGAAGTTGCGTCAATCATCATCAAACACGGTATGCTCGTCGAACACGACTTGGTCCGCGCTCATGTGCGTGCCCTCGAAGAAGCACTGAAGCTTTACGACGAAGAACCGAAAACGGAACATAAACTCCAAATTCTGGCAGAAGCCATGGCCTATGCCAATCGCCTGCAGATGCACGTCGAAAAAGAAAACAACGTCGTCTATCCCCTGGCTGACCGCAGCCTTCCTGAAAATATCAAGGAAAAAATCGATAAGACGGTCAAAGACTTCGAAAAAGAAGAAGATCCGGCCTTCGTACAAGGCTACCTGGACCTCTTAGACCGCTTAGAAAAGAAATATCATATTGCTGCCTAACGGAGATACGAAAAGACCGATGAAACTGCACGATAAATGCAGTCTCATCGGTCTTTTTTATGTACTCATGAAGGTGCATGCAGAGGAGACGCTTTACTGACCCCGGCATGACAGGCCTTCAGCGTTATTTCTTAAGGGGAAAATCGTATATGCCGGTTTTAAAGCCCTTTCAGGCATTCGATGAGTTTATCCGTGTCTTCTTTGGTCGTAGCCCAGCTGGTTGCCAGACGGATGACGGTATGATTATCGTCATAGGCTTCCCACGTGCTGCAGGCGACTTTTTTACTGAGGGAGGTTAATTTTTGATTGTCCATGATGACGAAAATCTGGTTGGTCGCTGTCGGAAAATAGAGGTCGAAGCCATTTTCTTTCAAGGCCTTGCGGATGGCGTCGGCGTGTTCGATGGCTGTCTTGCCGATTCTTTCATAGCAGTCGTCGCTGAATAAGACGTCGAATTGCGTGCCTAGGAGCCAGCCTTTTGCCAAGAGGGCGCCGTGCTGCTTGATGGTCGTGAAGAAATGGGGAATGAGTCCCTTTTTGGGAAGGACGACGGCTTCGCCGATGAGGGCGCCGCATTTTGTGCCGCCAATATAAAAGGCCGTGCAGTACGTCGCTAAATCGGCTAAGGTGACATCGTTTTCCGGCGTCGACAAGGCATAGGCCAGGCGGGCGCCGTCGGCGTAGAGGGAGAGACTGTATTTTTTGCAGACATCGGAAAGTTCTGCCAATTCCTGTTTGGTGTACAGCGTGCCGTATTCCGTAGGCTGGGAAATGTAGACCATGCCGGGCTGTACCAAATGATCTTTGGAAGCGTCGGCCTCAAAATTTTCCATGAAGCGGGCGACGTCGGAGGCCGAAAGCTTTCCCTGATGCTGGGGGAGTTCGATGACTTTGTGTCCTGTATATTCAATGGCCCCGGCTTCATGGATGCTGACGTGGCCTGTCGAGGCGGCGATGACGCCTTCGTAGCGGCGTAAGATGGCATCGATGACGACGGCGTTAGTCTGAGTGCCGCCGCTTAAAAAGTAGACTTCTCCTTCCGGGCAGCGGCAGGCATCGAGAATTTTTTGGCGGGCTCCTTCACAGATGCCGTCGGTCCCGTAGCCGTCCTGGGGAATCGTATTGATGGCTGTCAGCCTTTCTAAAATGGCCGGGTAGGCGCCTTCCATATAGTCGGAAGCAAAGGGTAATAAGGTATTCATAACTAACCTCCTGTGGATGATTGTTTTTTACGGATGGCCTCATTATAAGCTACAATAGGGTATGACACAAGCTGTAATTTATCATATTCGTCATGAGAAAATGGGTGAACAACATGGACAGTATCAAATGCCAGGCCTTGCTCCTGGCCATTCAACACGGAAGTTTGACCGCAGCCGGTAAGGAACTCGGCTATACGCAGTCGGGCATAACCCGCATGATTCGGTCGTTAGAAGAAGAAATCGGATTTCCCCTCTTAGTGCGGAACAATCAAGGCGTCCAACCGTCGGCCAACGGCCGGCAGATGATGCCCGTCTTTCAGGAAGTCGTCCGGGCGTCCCAAAAGGCCGTCGACCTCGGCGCTGCCATTCAAGGCGTTTTGGCCGGTGTCCTTAACGTCGGCTGCTACTACAGCATTGCCGCTGCCTGGATGCCGAAAATCCTCAGTAAGTTTCAAGAACTCTACCCCAACGTATCGGTCCATCTCATGGAAGGTACTAATCAAGAATTGGCTCAGTGGCTCGATGAAAAGACAATCGACTGCTGCCTGTCGGCAAAGTTCGGAAACGACGTGACCTATGACTGGATTCCCTTATATGAAGACGAACTCGTCGTCTGGCTGCCGCCGGATCATCCCTGGACGGCAGAAGATGCCATTACCTTGGCACACCTCGACGACGCGCCTTTCGTCATCCCCCTTCCTAATCGCGATACCGATATCGACCGCTTTTTGGCGGCCAACTTCCTCGAACCGGATATCCGCTTCACGACCAGTGACCCCTATACTGCCTACTGCATGGTCGAAGAAGGCCTGGGCATCAGCCTGAACAATCGCTTGACGACCAAACGCTGGAACGGTCGCGTCGTCCTGCGCCCCTTTGAGCCGGCCCAGCATATCTCCTTGGGCATTGCCGTCCCCGACATCCAAGAACTGTCGCCGGCGACGAGCAAATTCATCGCCCAAGTCTGGCAGACTGTACAAGGCGAAACAGCACAAGATGCTGGAGATGGGAAAAAACAAGGCGATGCCTGAAAACCGTCAAAGGGATTAGACTCGGTTTTACCTGATTATAACTGCATAGACTGCATGGTAAAGGTCATGAATCTTAGTTTCTATAAGGTTCGTGGCCTTTTTTCAAATCGATTTCGATATTCCCCTCTTGGAACCTTTGATGATAGCCAAGAGGGTAAGTGGACAATGAGGTGCCCAATCGAAGACGGAGTCTGGGGCAGGTCATGGAATGGGAGCCGAACAGATCGGAATGGCGGGCAGGGAGCTTCAGTCAAGAAAACGCCAAAACAGATGAATCTATTTGTATAGACAAAATATGTCGTTTTTAGTTTGTATAATATAATTAATAATTTATAAAATAATATGATATAAAAATGTGTTTATTTTATAACATATGGTATAATATATATTATAATTTTAAGGTAAAAGAAGCGGACGACGTGATAACGGTAAGATTCTAAACATAGATGTATATAAGAAAATAGGTAAAATGTATATTGTAGAATGACTCGTCAAAAAGCTATTCTGTGAAACTATGATGATTTCGTAAACGAGCTGCTTTGACAGGACGGGAAAAATAAGCAGTCGGCAGACATCATAGGATAATGAGTTTTGTTGTTGTTAGATCTACCCAGTGGAGATGAAATCAATTATGAAACCATCGTTGAATCGGATATTTCAGAAGGGGAATTCAGAACGGCAAGAGCGCAGACCGAGTAAGTGCATGAATCAGGAAGATGAATATAAGAAAACCGGTTCTCAGATCGGCAGTACGATAGCCGGGGCAGGTACGGCAGAACAGGTACGGCAGCATGCAGTGCAGCAATTCGTCCCGGATACGTACACGGGACATCGAAAGGTCTATGATGATCCCAATGCCAAATTGCCGCCCAAAAGGCTCTCTTTACAGAGGGAGCGGTAGTAAAAGATCCCTACACCGGGGAAGTGCTGGTACTGACGAAAAAAGAGGCGACGCTCCTCTACGGTAAAGATTGGGCCAAACATTTAGCGGAAAGTGATCAGATAAAGCCCTTAGAAGAAATCTATAATGAAACCAAGGACAATCCTTGGCGGGCCCATGAAGACCGGAAGGGTATCGCCAATTCAAAAGAGCATATCCGCGTGACTTCGCGGCAATATAATAATGCCAAGGAGAGTCGCACGAATACGGATTTGGTAGAAAATAAACCGTACCGGAAGAAAACGGGCGTCAAAATACCCCGAGGCGGGGGCCAACGGGCCGTCCGGGATGATGACAATGCATCGACCGGCATTCATCGTCAGGTACGCCACAAATCAATTGAAAATATCATTTCTACGGGACACCAAGCAGGCCTGCAAGTCGGTGCTTCTGCCGGGGCCACGGCCGTTTCCATTGCAACGATACAGAATATCGTGTTGGTCATTAGAGGTGAAAAAGAGCCAGGCGATGCGATAAAAGATATTGCGGCAACGGGTGGGCAAGCCGCCGTTACCGGCTATGTGACGGGAGGAGGATTGACCGTTCTGTCCCAAACCTTATCTCAATCTTCCTCCGGCTTTATCCAGGGCCTGATGAAATCGAACGTTCCAGGTCTCGTTATTACCTCGTGCATAGCTTTTGGCAATACGCTGAATCGCTACGCCTGTGGAAAAATATCTACAAAAGTCTGTTTGACGGAATTAGGCGCCGACGGCTTTAAGATGTGGAGCGTCGGCTGTTCGATGGGCATGGGTCAGGCCCTTATCCCCGTGCCGGTTGTGGGCGCTGCCGTCGGGGCGGCCGTGGGAGCAGTCATGACGGGATCCTGTTACACGATGCTTCTCGGGAGTCTGGGTGATACGGAAGAACTTCGCTATCGGCAAAAACTTATATGTCAATGCCAGGAAGCGGCAACACAGGCCCATCAGTATCGAAGGGAACTGCAAGCGCATATGGATGCCTATTTTGCCGATTACGGCCGGTGCTTTGATGAAGCCTTGGCGGGAATTCGTTTTTCCTTTGCCGCCGGGGATACGGACGGTATCATTCGAAGTGCCAATCAAATCACGCTTAAAGTCGGCGGTGCCGTTAAATATGAGTCGTGCGATGAATTTAAAACCTTCATTGACGATGAAGCAGAAGACCTGTTTTAACTGGGGAGGGGAGTTTCATGCCGATACCTTTATTGATTGCCGGAGCCGTTACTATCGCTGGCGTTGCGGCACATAGCAAAGCCAGTGACATCAATGAAGAAGCGAAAAGTATTGCCCGCCGCGCAGCATCTATATATAACCGTCAAAAGGGGCGAACCGAAAACGCTCAACAGCAGGTCCTACAGGGGCTTGAAAAAGTCGGCCGGCAAAAACAAATGATTTTACTGTACCCCATGAAGTCCTTTTTGGAAACCTATGGCAGACTGAAAAAGGTAGGGCTTGTCAAGTCTCAGGGAATTGCAGAGCTGGAAAATCTGCCTCAATTTAATTTTGGCGATCAAGACGTACTGCAGCTTGAAAAACTGACCGACATCTACCAATCTGTTAAGTCCAGCGCAGCAGAAGGAGCGGCCGCAGGAGCTCTGGCGGGATTAGCCGTTACCAGTACCGGCGGCCTTCTCACGGCAGCGGCAGCGGGGACGGCAGGGACGTTTAGTGCCGTCGGAGTGGCCGGAGCTGCCCTCGATGTAGCCGGAACGGCCATCGGAGCCGTGGCGGCAGCGCCTCTTGCATTGTTTGTTGCACCGGTCGCTGTTTTTACGGGCTTATCGGCCCTGTCTAATGCCAATGAAAACTTAAGCCGGGCGAAAACCAGCTTAGCGCAGGCAGAACAGGCCTGCGAAGAAATGGAGAGAACGGCCGTTCTCTGCGAAGGGATTGCAAAAAAAGCGGATATGTTTGATAAGCTCATGATGAACTTAACGGAATTATTTTCGCAATGCCTTGTCCTGCAGAATGCGATTATACAGAAGAAAGATAAAAAGCAGCAAAGGCTCAGCCGGGACGCTTTTACCGATGAAGAACTGAAGGTCTTTGCCGTTTCGCGGTCTCTGGCAGGAGCCTTGAAGGCTTTGATCGATGTGCCCATACTGGATGACGGAGAGATTTCTAAAGACGCAGAACAGCAATACCGGACGGTCATGAAAATCCTGCCTTCTTATGAATATAATGTCAAAGAAATCCAGACCGTCGCCAAGGATTTGAATGTAAATGTTAAACAAGAGCAAAAAAATTTGCTGGGCCCTGTAGCCGGCATCATTATAAAAGTGGCTCCGAAACAAGCGGTAATCAATAAAACGACGGTTTTGTTGACCAAGGGGTCGTTGAATAAGCCCTTTATCTTAACCATTAGGCTGGCAGCCACCGTTTTGATGTTCCTATCTTTGTATTTTGGAACGGATTCGATTTTATTCCAGTTGGTGTTGTTTGGCCTCATGGTTTACTTAGGTACCCTTGACGAAAAATACTCGTCCGGGCATAAGCGGCAGGTACAGCTTATTTGGCGAATTTCGCTGGGCTTAGCCGGCCTTTATCTCATGGGCCGCGGCGCAGCCGTATTTTGGAATGAAAGCCGGTATCTGGCCAGTTTGGGATGGATTCTATTGGGCCTTGGTTTGGGGGGCATCAGTCTGGACTTAAAAGGCCGTGATGCGGAAGACTATACAACGACGGTTGCCTACATTCCTATGATGCTCTTGGTTTTAGGCGCAGCCGGAAAAGTGTTGGGATGGATCTTTTGATGGAAATAGGGAATCCCTCCCAATAGAATTTTCGCTGACGATAGTAAGGAGGTAACCATGTATTTAGCCATATTGACGGAAAAAGAAAAACAATTGTTCCTAAACCTGGCGTATACCTTGGCCTATAGCGACGGTGAATTTGGCGACGAAGAACAAATGCTTTTTGACGCTTACTGCAATGAAATGGGGACGACCTTTGATCGCCCTGAAACCGCGGTCAGTCTGCAGAAATTATTGGAATCCTTAAAGATAGATATTCTTGAAAATAATAGAAAAGTCGTCTATTTTGAGTTATTAGGCTTAGCTGTGGTGGACGGTAAATACAGCGAAGAAGAAAAAAAGGTAATGGATACGATCCGTGAAATTTTCGGACTGACCTGTGAATTCGCAGACCAGTGCTATGATTTCCTTCAACGGTATATTCAGATGCAAGAGGAGCTTACTGCATTATTACTTGGATAAGCGTAAAGGGTGCACGATTGTTTGACGAATATGACCTATAATTTAAATTACTATTCCTGTGAATAAATCGGATAGGGCGGGATGCGTTGTGAAGAAGGATAAGGTTTCAAGGGTATTAGCCCTCTATTCGCAGTTGTTGGCCGGACGGACGGTACAGAAGTCGACGGCAGCGCAGCTTTATGAGGTCAATGAGCGCAGTATCCAGCGGGATATTGAGGATATTCGCTCATTTTGCCGGGATGACGTGGCAGTTCATGACGGCGTCGTCTGCGATGTTGTTTATGACACTGGCGAAAAGGGATATCGCATGGAAGGCGGGCAGGTGCCGAAGTTGTCCAATAGTGAGGCTCTGGCCTTATGTAAAATCCTCCTCGACAGCCGGGCTTTCGTCAAGACTGAGATGGAAACGATGCTGCACAAGGTCATCGCCTGTTGTGTGCCCGAATCGAATCAGGCCTTGATCAGTAAGCTGGTCAATAACGAAGCCTTCCATTACGTCGAGCCGCGGCATCGGACGAGCTTTCTCGATACGATGTGGAAGCTTGGCGAAGCCATTCAGAAGCACTACTATGTCGACATTACCTATGGCCGTCTGAAAGACCGAAAAGTCGTTAAACGGCGGCTGAAGCCCTTGGCTCTGCTGTTTTCGGAGTATTATTTTTATCTCATCGCCTTCATTGACGACAGTGACATCCAAAAAATTTATGAAAGCGCTCGCGATATAACGCCAACTATTTATCGATTGGATCGGATCAAGACCTTGTCCGTAGAACAGGAAAATTTCCGCATCCCCTATAATCAGCGTTTTCAGGAAGGTGAATTCCGCAAGCGCATTCAGTTCATGTATGGAGGCCGCCTGAATCGCGTGACCTTTACCTACACCGGCGGCGATATCGATGCCATCTTGGATCGCCTGCCGACGGCTAAAATCTTAAATGAAGATAAGGGCAGCTATCAAATCGAAGCCGAAGTCTATGGGACGGGGATTGAGATGTGGCTCCGCAGTCAGGGCAAATACGTCAAGAATGTCAAAATCGTCCAAGTGTAATGGCGGGCTGAAATCAGCGAAGTACGGATCCTTAGCCTGCTGAAGGGCTGACCGCCAAGGGGTTACTCGAAAAATAGCATAGCCATTATGTCTGCCGCCGGTTTCCGGTGGCAGTTTTTTTGGCGCCGAATAGGCATGATAAAACCCCCAGTTACACTGGGGGTAAGTAAAT
>OFMH01000369.1_pt1 | contig 33865 bp, 30 predicted proteins | sample 1541761 | NCBI WGS metagenome assembly OFMH01 (sample SAMN04209249, study PRJEB22552) | human gut metagenome | biome: gut; material: feces | host: Homo sapiens | place: USA: Oklahoma
GGTGACTCACCAGCACCACGGTTTTGCCCTTGCGCTGGCGGTGCAGACTCTGCAGGATCACCGCCTCGTTCAAACTGTCCAGATTGCTGGTGGGTTCGTCCAGCAGAATCAGCGGCGCGTCGTGCAGGAACGCCCGGGCAATGCCCAGCCGCTGCCGCTCGCCGCCGGAAAGGGTATCGCCCAGCTCGCCCACGTTGGTGTCGTAGCCATTGGGCAGGCTCATGATGAAATCGTGCACCGAGGCCTTTTTGCAGGCTTCCACCACCTCTTCGTGGGTGGCGTCCGGCTTGGCCAGCTTCACGTTCTCTTCAATGCTGTCGTGGAACAGGTAGGTTTCCTGGGTCACATAGCTCTGCAGGTTGCGCAGGCTGTCGGTGCGGATGTTTTTCACGTTTTCACCGGAAATGGCTACCGCGCCGTCACCCACGTCCCAGAAGCGCATGAGCAGCTTCAGCAGCGTGGATTTTCCGCTGCCGCTGCGCCCGACAATGCCGACGATCGCATGCTCCGGCACCGTGACCGACACATCGGAGAGCACCGTTTCCCCGCCATACGAGAATGTAACGTGCTGTGCATCCGCGCCGGTAAATGCAATGTCCGGCCGCCCCGTCACTTCAGCGACGGCAGGCGTCTCGTCGAGGATGTCCAGCACGCGATTTCCGGCGGCAAACGTGCTCTGAAGCGTGCTGCCGAGATTCGCCAGTGCGACCACCGGCCCGAAGGACGAGAAGAGCGCAAGCGTCGGGATGAGCACACCGTCGAAGCCAACTCGCCCGGTGCGGCAGAGCGCCGCCGCGGTGAAGAGCATCGCCAGATCAAACAGCAAAATGACCGTGTTCGCTGCCGCGGCATTGCGGCCGGAGATACGTTTGAGACGTGCGGCGTCCTGCGCAAGCGCGTCGGTCTGCGCATTCATCTGCGCCAGCCGCTGTGTCCCCTGCCCGTACTGTACCGTCTCCGGCAGGCCGCACAGACTGTCGAGCACAAACGCCGAGAGCTCGCCCGCTTTCGTGCGGCAGCGCAGGCCGGTGTCCTTGCTGCAGCGCGACGTGACAAGCGGGACAATGATGCCGACTGTCACATACGCCGCCAGCGCCAGCAGCCCAAGCGCCCAATGATAATGCCCGATAAACAGGCTCATGCCGGCACTGAACAGCAGCGCGATTGCCGCCGGGGAGATCGTGTGCGCGTAGAACACCTCAAGCAGCTCGATGTCCGACGTGATGACCGAAATGAGATCGCCCTTATCGCGCCCCTCAAGCTTGGCCGGGCAGAGCCGGCGCAGCGCGCGGAACACCTGATCGCGGATGCGCGCGAGGAGCTTGAAGGCGATGAAATGGTTGCACGTCTGCTCCGCATAGCGAAAAGCTCCGCGCAGCACCGCAAATACGAGCACGCACGCAAACAGCGCCCCCAGTCCCAGCGGTATCGGAAAATGCAGCAGCTCCAGCAGTGCATAACCGCCAAAGACCGTGATCAGCGCCGCGCAGGTATGCCCAAGCAGGCCCATTGCGATGGCAAGGAGCATATATCCTACCAGCGGACGGACAAGTCCGACGAGCCGGGTCATAACGGAAAAACCGCTTCTCTGCTTCATAGCGCAGCGCCCTCCTTTGCGTAGTTTTCCAGCGCCTGCTGCGCGTCCCACAGCCGGGCGTAGGCCCCGCCTGCGCGCAGCAGCGCATCATGCGTACCCTGCCCGGCGAGCGCGCCGCCGTCAAGAACGTAAATATTGTCCGACACCGTAACATTCGCGAGCCTGTGCGAAATCAGGATCACTGTCTTGCGCCCCGCGAGCGCATGGATCTCGGCCATGATGTCGTTTTCGCTCTCGACATCAATGTTCGATGTGGCCTCATCAAAGAGGTACACCGGTGTGTCATGCAGCAGCGCGCGGGCCAGTGCCAGCCGCTGGCGCTGGCCGCCGGAGAGGTTGCTCCCCTGCTCGGTCAGCGGTGTATCCAGCCCCTGCTCCTGCTCGAGAAACGCTGCGAGCTTCACCTGCCGCAGCACGGCCCAGAGTGCGTCGTCCGGTGCATCCGGCCGTGCCATGCGCAGATTTTCGCGCACGGTGCCCTTGAACAGATAGCTCTGGTGGCTGACGTAGGTGATGTGCCGCATGAGGCTGTCCTCGGAAATATCCGCAAGCGGCACACCGCCGACCGTGACCGCGCCGGTATAGCCGCGGCTGCGTCCCATGAGGATGGACGCGATCGTGGACTTGCCGCAGCCGGACGCGCCGACGATCGATGTGAACGAACCAGCCGGGAACGCGAGGTCGAGCCCATGCAGGATCTCCCGCTCCGGAGTGTAGGAAAAATGCAGCCCCCGACAGACGATGTCTCCGTCCGGGCAGGCCTGCGTGCGCGCCGGCGGCTCCGGCAGATCGAGCAGGCGAAAGATCTTTTCGCTTGCTGCCATGCCGTTCATGGCAATGTGGAAAAACGAGCCTAACTGCCGCATGGGAATGAAAAAGTCCGCCGACAGCAGGATGATCAGCAGCGCACCGGAGAGCGCAACATGCCCCGCGCGGTACTGCGTTGCTGCGAGAATCACGCCCAGCGCTGCACCGCCATAGGCAATGACGTCCATGATCGTGACGGAATTGAGCTGCATGGTCAGGACCTTCATGGTGATCTTGCGGAATTTTTCCGCTTCCTCATTCATGACGTCGTTGCGCAGGCCATCCGCCTGATAGATTTTCAGCGTGGTCAACCCCTGCAGATTCTCCAGAAAGGTATCGCCGAGCTTTGTATACTGCCCCCAATAGTGCGACAGGAGCTTTTTTGCCCATGTCTGCACCGCCGCAATGGCGACCGGGATCAGCGGAACGCACACGAGCAGCGCAAACGCAGCCGGCATATTGACAAAACACAGTACGGCAAAGAGCGTCAGCGGTGCGAGCATGGCGTAGAAAAACTGCGGCAGATAAGCGCCGAAATACGTCTCAAGCTGATCCACGCCCTCGACTGCGACCTGCACGACCTCCGCCGTGGAGACCTGCTCGGAATAAGACGCGCCAAGGCGCAGCAGCTTTTCGTAGATCTGCGTGCGCAGCGTTTTTTTCACCGCGCGCGACGACAGGTCGCTCATGCGCGCGGCGCCGGTCGTGCACAGCCAGCGAATGAGCACGGCCGCGGCCGCAACTGCCGCCGTTGTCAGCAGCCGTGCGCTTGAGGCACGTGCTGACAGCTGTGAGGCAAGCAGCGACGCGACGCTCATCATCATGGCGACATTCGCTACGAGGCCGCACCACTGCAGCGTCACGTTTGCGGCAATGTATTTTCTGCTCTCCGGCACCGTACCGATCAGGCGCTTGTCGATCATCATCGGCAGCGCCTCCCGTCGGGTGCGGCAATACGGCAGGTGCGCGCCGGCATCTGGTCAAGCTTCATTGATTCTCTTCTCCTTCGTGTTTGTTATCGGGCAGGAGCCGCTGCTGCGCGGCAAAGCTTTCCTGGCTGACCGCATGCTCCGTCTCGCAGGCATCGTGCGGAAAAACCGGTTGCGCGCGTATGTCGCCTCCGCGATTTCCTGTCTGGAATCCGTCAGGCGCACCGCATGGTCGACCATCCGATGTCAGGCAGAACCATAACGATCGTCTATATCCTCCTTTGGTTTCGAACGATGCGGAAAATTCGTGTCTAATCTGCGGGCAGCCAGCCAGAAATACGCGGTCTGATACAGACGCTTCCGGTTAGTTTCAGCTAATTTGCGTTAGACTCGGCTAACTCATGCGGCAGAAAAACGCCCTTTTCAGGGCTGGGCTTCCCGAAGGGGACACCGTACGGGAAGTGGTATTCTGCCGGCTGCTCAGCGGCGCGTCCGGATCCTCGATCTTTCAGCGGTTGTACTATAGCAAATTCGGATTTTTCGTGCAAGCGGTCGTTTGTCCCGCATGCGTTACAAAAATGGCCGCTCCGCCGCAAAAAGCGGCCGAATCCGCGATGACGCCGCCGTTTTTCTGTCACGCGGGCGTGACAAAAAACTTTTCCGCGCGCACTGGCGCCGCCCTCAGATCAGGATAGTGAAGATGGCTGTGGATTCCGGCATATGCTTCGTACCGACGGAACACTGCATACGCAGACAGACGCTGCCGTGCAGGATCTGCCCCACGCCGGAGCCGATGTTGAGAAAATGCAGCGTGCGCGCGGGGAACGAGATCGCCCTGCCGTCGTCATATGCCGGCGCAAACGTGCTCCCGTCGAGATACATGAGGCGGCGGACACGGCCGTTCATCTCCCGTCCGGTCATCTGCGAGCGCGCGGACAGATCCACCGGATGCAGGCGCACCACGCCGATGCCATTCGCCACAGCGAGCGTGCACGGGTGCGAGAAGGCCTCGTTGGCCATGGACAGGTTCGTGCCGCCGGAGACATACTCCCTGTAGATCAGAAACGGGAAGCAGTATTCCCCGTCCCCCAGTCGGCGGCAGAGCTCCGCCCCGTCAAACTCGCTCTGGCGGCGCAGCTCATACTTGGCGCGGTAGCGCTGCTCCGAGCTGCGGATGAGCGCCATGCCCTCGTCGCTGCTCATGAGCGCCCATGCATAGGCGTCGTGCAGAGCGCTGTCAATGTCCAGCCCCTCATAGAGCAGGTGGTTGAGCACGACATTAGTGCGCTCCTCATAATAGGCCGCGCGTGCACGACCTGCCTCAGTCAGGCATGGGCGGCGCGGGTTGCTCCGGTCGAGCAGCCCCTCGCGCTCGAGCGCCATGAGCATACGGCTGACCTTCTGCTTCCCCTCCCCGAGCACACCGGCAAGGCCCGTGACCGTGCAGGTTTTCTGCTCTTCATTGAGAAAGCAGAGCAAGACGCGAAGCTTCAAAACATCCAGTGATTCCGGCATAACCAACTTGACTCCTTTTCAGATACACTTCACAGCAGAGCGCATGCCCGGCAGAGAGTTAGACGAGGCTAACTGAGCATACTGTGCCACAACTCTTCCGGTTTGTCAAGCAACAGCAGCTGATTTCCATCGCCTATTGCAAAATAGGAAGAAGTGCAGTATAGTGTAATCGTGTACCTACACGCGGCGTCTCCAGGCTGCCGCAACGGCGAGGGCAGATGCTGATCGTTTTCCGCAAGGGGTAAACAGGTGCTCCAAGCGCTGGTGTACAGCGCTTGCAGGGCGTTATCTGAATAAGTAGAAGGCCGCAGAGATGCGGCTTTTCTCCAGCACAAAAGTTAGCCATCTCTAACCGTATAATTGTATGCGCAAGTTAGACGGGTCTAACGATAAGAGAACATTTAGAATGAGCATCTTTGCATCTTTCCTGCGCGGCGCATACAAACTCTCCGGCGCGAAAAAAGGCGTTCGCCTTGCCGGAGGATCAAACACCCAGTGTTCAAATCGTTCTGCCGATGGCAGCTTGCAGTAACGATTAGCCGGTAAACATCGCCTTCCGTGATAAAGGAGATTTCAACGACCTGCTCTCCAGCATCCCCATACTGATTCACCTTCTGAACGACCCCCTCGCGTTTCGTTAGGAGGCCTCTGCAATGGCGTTTCACTGCGGCGTAGGGATTCACATACTCCAACGCTTTCGCCACGTCGCTTGCACAGAAGAAGGTCTTGCCTGCCTCCTGTAACAAACGGATTGAACCAAACTCCTGGTTCTCAAACACCTCCATCATCTGCCCCGACTGTCCGCCATGACTGCCCACATTGGTGTCATGGGTCTTCTGATTGAAATCCGTTATACCTGTTACCTCCTACTCAAATTTGTCTCGCCGGATTTCGGGCGAAAAAAAGAGCCTCGACCCATTCTCGTTTTCAAAGAATGAGCCAAGGCTCTATGTAAATCAGTCAAGTATGTGTTCGTCCGTCGATGGCAAAATTGGACTTCATTTGCTCCTATTGTCCACCAGTAATTTGACCACGATAAGCCCATAAATTCCCGTTCAATTCCATCAAAACCGAACAGTCCAGACAGAATTATGGGTATAGAAAAAGCCCGGAAAATGGCGTATTCCGGGCTTTTTTAGCATTTTTAAGCTGTAGATTAGCGCTTGCTGAACTGCGGAGCGCGACGGGCGGCTTTGAGGCCGTATTTCTTACGCTCTTTCATTCTCGGGTCGCGGGTCAGCAGGCCGGCGGCCTTCAGGGGCGCACGGTAGCTGTCCTCGACCTGCAGCAGCGCACGGGCGATACCGTGACGGATCGCGCCGGCCTGACCGGTCACGCCGCCGCCGGTGACGGTGGCTTCGACGTCGAACTTGCCCATGGTGTCGGTCGCAGCGAAAGGCTGACGAACGATGAGCTTCAGGGTCTCGAGACCAAAGTAGTCATCGAGGGGACGGCCGTTGACGGTGATGCTGCCGGTGCCGTTGGGGAACAGGTGCACACGCGCGACGGAGGACTTTCTGCGGCCAGTGCCGTACATATAGGCTTTTTTGCTCGTATAAGTTGCCATGTTCTATTTCCTCCTTCTCAGCGATCCCAGACTTCGGGCTTCTGTGCCGCATGGGGATGCTCGGCGCCGCGATAGATCTTCAGGCGCTTGAGCTGCCACTGGGCAATGGTGTTCTTCTGCAGCATGCCGCGAACAGCCAGACGCATAGCCAGCTCCGGCTTATCCTTCATGAGCTTCTTGTACTGCGTCTCGTGCAGGCCGCCGGGGTAGCCGGAGTGCGTGCGGTAGTACTTCTGCTCGAGCTTCTTGCCGGTGAGCACAGCCTGCTCGGCGTTGATGATGATGACAAAGTCGCCGCAGTCGACGTGCGGGGTGTAGTCGGTCTTGAGCTTGCCGCGCAGCAGATCGGCAGCGAGCGCTGCGGTCTTGCCCATCGGCTTGCCGGCTGCATCCAGAACGTACCACTTGCGGGTGACGGTGTCCTTGTTCAGCAAAGTAGTGGACATATTTGTGCCTCCAATTAGAATGTGTTGAAAAACATTTTGACATTTTTCAGGCGCGAACGTAGAATAGTTCTCACATCCGTGCCCTACTTTTATACCACAACCGCCGGAGTCTGTCAACGGAATTTTCATTTAGATGTCTCTTTGCTTTTAATATCTCCGTTTTTCTCCGTTTTGCTCTTGATTTCGCATTTTCTATTTTCGTTTTCGGAGGGCTGCTATGAACGACCTGAATGCTTTCACCGGTCTCGTGCGCCGGTGCGTAGAGGATTATGACATGATCGCGCCGGGCGACACCGTCGCCGTCGGCGTCTCTGGCGGCAAGGATTCACTCGTGCTTCTGCTCGCGCTCAACGAGCTGCGGCGGTATTATCCGAAGCCGTTTTCCCTCGAGGCGATCACGGTCGAGCTCGGCTTCGAGGGCATGGACTTCGCGCCGGTGGCAGAGCTGTGCACGTCGCTCGGCGTGCCGTACACGCGCCTGAAGACCGACATCAAGGAGGTCGTGTTCGACGTACGTAAGGAAGATAACCCCTGCTCCCTGTGCGCCAAGATGCGCCGCGGTGCACTGTGCACGGCGCTCAGCGAGCGCGGCATCACAAAACTCGCGCTCGGCCACCATTTTGATGACGCGGTCGAGACGTTTCTGCTCTCGCTCGTGTACGAGGGGCGCATCAGCTGCTTTCAGCCGGTGACGCACATGACGCGCACGGGCGTGGATCAGATCCGGCCGATGCTCTATGCCGGCGAGGGGCGCATCACAAACCTCGCAAAGGCGCTGGCGCTTCCGATCGTCGAAAATCCCTGCCCGGAGGACCGCGGCAGCAAACGGCACGAGGTCAAGGAGCTCATCCGCACCATGAGCCTCATCTACCCCGATCTGCGCAGCAAGGTGTTCGGTGCGATCCAGCGTGCGCCGCTCGACGGCTGGGAAAAGGCACGGTAAACTCGCGCGCGTTAAACAGGACAAGCCCGGTGGGGATTCCCCACCGGGCTTGTGTGTTGAAATGAAGTCTCAGAGGACGTTCTGGCAGAAACGCATGACGATCGCGGCAGTCTGTGCGCGGGTCGCATCGCCCTTCGGTTCGAGGGTCGTGACACCGTTGGCATTGCCGACACCGCAGATCACACCCTGTGCGACCGCCCAGGACATCGGCGTGCGGGCATAGCCGGAGATACTGCTGTAATCCGGATAGCCGGTCAGATCCGCAGTCTGGAACACGTTCAGGTCGAGGACGTTCTTGGCGTAGTTATAGAGGATCGTCGCCATGTCCTGACGCGTGATCGTTGCATTCGGGGAGAACGTGGTAGCACTCGTACCGCTCACGACACCCTTCTCCGCGGCCCAGTTGACCGCATCGACATACCAGCTCTCCGTCAGGTCCGTGAAGGGACTGGCCTTCGTGGCCTTCGGGCTGCCGGCCTGGCAGTAGAGCATCTCCACCAGCTGCGCACGCGTGGTCACGCCGTCCGGCGCGATGGTCGTGGCGCTCATGCCGCTCATGATGCCGTTCTGGATGCAGTAATCCAGGCCTTCATGCGCCCAGGAGCTGTAGGCCGGCATATCCGTAAAGCCGGCGCCCGGGCAGATGTGCGTATCGGAGGCGCTGGTTCTGACCGGGATGCTGTTGAGCATCTTGGCAAGCTCGAAGAATTTCTCCTGCAGCATGGCGTGCGTGGACTTCTGCGTCTGACCAACCATGTTGATGTGATCGGTGTTGTCGATCTTCTCAATGTAGTTCCAGACACCCATCTTGGTGCCGGACTTGAAGGTCATCTTGCCGTCAGCACCGACGCCGTAGTTCTCGTTGTACTGATCCGTGGAGTTCTCATGCGGACGGATGGCGGAACGGACGGAAACAATGCCGTCATTCTCCCACCACTCCGGAGTGATGTTCACATGGCCGACCGCATAGTTGACGTGTCTGCCCATGTAGGTGCCGCTCTTGATCATCATCGGGTTCATGCTGGCATTCGGCAGATAGTGGCCGGTCAGCGGATCGCGGTGGGTGTTCGAGCAGGCAATGGAGAAGTAATAGATATCATCCTGCGCCTTGGCGTAGCCGTTGAGCACGGCCGCACCGTCGACGTCGAGGTCATAGACGCTCAGGTCATTGGTGTGCTGCGTCCAGATCTTGCTGTTGATGACACGATTGAAGTAGCTGGAATAGGACTCGTTGGGCTGGCGCACCAGGCCCCACTGATCGAGCTTGAAGTCCAGGCCGAAGTTGTTCTCGTTGACGTTCGAGCCGGTGACCGTGCCGATGATGCCCATGGCATACTGCGCCAGGTCGCCGATGTTCTGATAGACCTTGGTGTCATACTGGCTGCCGTCGTGCGGCGTGCACAGCGTCGTGATGCTCTCAATCCAGTGGCGGCACTCGCCGGTGAACAGCGGGCTGATATCGCCGCCGCGGCTGGCGTTGCGCTCGTCGGCGTCGCCGTTTTCAAGCAGCTGCGCCAGCATACGGATCGTCTCGCCGCCCATGCTGTGGCCGATCAGGTGCACCTTGAGCTCGCTGTCCGGATTGTTCAGCTCCGGCAGGACGCCCGGGAACGTGCGGCCGTAACGGGCATGACCGTTCGTGGCAGAGTGATACGCACCGTAGTCGACTGTGCCGCCGACGAGGTAGGCGTACAGCTCGCAGGCGCGGTCCCAGTTGCTGGCGACGGGGCCGATCGACGGGGTATAGACCTCGTAGCCAGCGTTGTTGAGAATGTCGCGCAGGCTGCTGAAGCCGCCCCAGTAGTTCAGGCCGAGCACCTCCGTGCCGCCCCAGCCGAACAGGCCGTGCACCATCACGATCGGATAGTGGTTGCCGCTCGCCGACAGCAGCTCCGGCAGGTCCGCGTCCGTCAGTTCGTCAGCAGAGGTCGCATGGTCGGCATCATAATCGACCGTGTCAACACTTGCTGCGAAGCCGGGCATGCAAAGCACCATCGCCAGCACCAAAACGGTGGCGAGCACTTTGCTCCACGTTTTCTTCATGAAAATCCCTCCAATAGATTTTGGGACAAGCTTCACATCTGTCCCCTTTTTTATGGTTACACTATAATCTCGCTGCGAAAACGGAACAAGCACCAGTGCGGGACGAGTGTAACCTTTTTGCACACATCGCATTTCTTGATGAAACACGCGTCACCATTGTGTGCGTCGGGATACAGAACGCGCCTGCGGCAGAAAAACAAAAGAATCCCGCTGTCCGCGCATTGCGGACAGCGGGATCTACATTGTAAGACCGGGTATGAGATCAGATCATCATGCCGCGCTTTTTGGCCTCAAAGGTCAGCTCGTCGCGGAAGTCGGGGTGCGCGATGGCGATGAGCTGGCGGGCACGCTCACCGAGGCTGCGGCCGCGCAGGTGCGCCACGCCGTACTCGGTGACGATGTAGTCGACATCGTTCTTGCTCGTCGTGACGACGGCGCCCGGCGTGAGGATGGACTTGATCTTGCTGATCGTGCCGCCCTTGGCCGTAGAGGTGAAGGCGATGAAGCTCTTGCCGCCGCGGGACTGGCAGGCGCCGCGGACGTAGTCGATCTGACCGCCGGAGCCGGACATATGCTTCGTGCCGACCGACTCGGCGCAGACCTGACCGAAGAGGTCGACCTCGACCGCCGCGTTGATGGAGATCATATTGTCGTTCTGGCAGATGACGTTCGGGTCGTTGACATAGTCGACCGGCAGGATCTCAATCGACGGGTTGTCGTCGACGAAATCATAGATGCGCTGCGAGCCGAAGGCAAACGTCGTGACGGTCTTGCCGCGGTGGATCTGCTTTTTGCTGTTGTTGACCGCGCCGCACTCGATCAGCTCGACCATGGAGTCGGTGAACATCTCGGTATGGATGCCGAGGTCGTGCTTGCTCTTGAGCGCCATGCCGGTCGCATCCGGGATCGCGCCGATGCCGAGCTGCAGGCACGCGCCGTCCGGGATAAGGTCGGCGATGAGGCCGCCGATCGTCTTGCTCACATCGTCGAGCTGCACAGGCGGCAGCACCGGCAGGTCGTGGTGATACTCCACGAGCGCGTCGACCTGCGAGATATGGATCAGAGAGCCGCACAGCGCACGGGGCTGACGGTCGTTGACCTCGAGGTAAATGCGCTTGGTCTTTTCGAGCATGGCATCGATGTACGAGCCGTTGAGCGCGAGGCTGAAGTAGCCGTGGCTGTCCATAGGCGCGACCTCAACGCACACGGCGTCGTAGTCATACTCGGTGCGGATGCGGGTCGGGAAATCGCGGTAGTACGCAGGAATGATGTCGGCATAGCCGGCGTTGACCGCCTTGCGCGCTGCGCTGCTGGAAAACCAGCTGTAGCCCGTCATCTTTCCGGCCAGCGTCGGGTCGGTATAGAAGTCGAACGGATAGCCGTCGAGCAGGGTCTGCACCTTCACGCCGGTGATGTCGGTATTGCGGATGTGCTGCGCCATTGCGGCCATGATGGCCGGCGTCTGAGAAGTCGCCGTGTCCATGCCGATGAGCCAGCCGGACTGCACCTGCTGTGCGATACGCTCCGGCGTCGTCAGTTTGTCCTGATACATTTTCTGAAAATCTGTCATAATTTATTTGCTCCCTCAAACAAAAAATGTGTACAGTTGCTATTTATTATCATACATGATTCGGCCGCTGAATTCAAGAGGGCACAGATGTTTGCAATTTCCCGCCCTGAAATGTCACACTTTTGCCCATGTGAGAAGTTTTCTCACACGTGAAAGTATGCTATGATAAAATGAATTGTTTTCGATATATCCAGCGATTTATCGAAAAAAAACGTTTTCTAATGCGGCTCTTATTTTTGCCGGTTACAATGATAAGCGTCGCATCTTACGGCAGACACTCCCCTGCCAATTCTAAATGCAAGGAATGATACGACACAATGACGATTACGATTGTCTGCGATATTCTGGGTGAAGAGAACAACGGCACGACCATTGCCTGCATGAATCTCATCCGCTATCTGCGTGCGCAGGGGCACACCGTGCGTGTGGTCTGCGCCGATCAGGACAAGGCCGGAAACGAGTGCTTTTACGTCGTGCCGGAGCGCAACCTCTACCTGCTCAACCCGATCGTAGAGCGCAACGGCGTGACGCTGCCGCGTGTGGACCGTGCCATCCTCGAGGAGGCGATCCGCGACTGCGACGTCGTGCACACAACGTTTGTGCTGCGCCTGTCGCACACGGCGGTAAAGATCGCCAAGGCGTACAATAAGCCCATCACGTCAAGCTTCCACTGTCAGGCGGAAAACGTCACGGCGCATTTTCTGTGCAAGGACTCGGCCGCCATCAACCGCGGCGTGTACCGCGCGTGCTATCAGATGGTGTACCAGTATTCGGACATCATCCACTACCCCACGCAGTTCATCCGCGACACGTTTGAGGCCGTTGTCGGCCCGACGAACGGCCGCGTGATCTCAAACGGCGTCAACAGCATGTTCACGCCCGGGCCGGCCACACGTCCGGAGGGGCTTGAGGATAAGTTCCTCATCGTCTCGACCGGCCGTCTGTCGAGCGAAAAGAATCAGGAGATCCTCATCGAGGCCATCGGCCGCTCGGCCTACCGCGAGCAGATCCACCTCATCCTTGCCGGAGAAGGCCCGCGCGAGGCGCACTACCGTCACCTTGCCGAGCGCTGCGGCGTGGACATGGAGATCTCGTTCTTCACGCGGCAGGAGCTGCTGAACCTGCTGCGCTGCGCCGACCTCTACTGTCACCCCGCCGAGGTGGAGATCGAGTCGATCGCCTGCCTGGAGGCCATCGCCTGCGGACTGGTGCCGATCATCGCCGATTCGCCCAAGAGCGCGGCCAAGGCCTTCGCGCTCGATGATAAGTCCCTCTTTAAAAATAAGGACGCGGAGGACATGGCGCGCAAGATCGACTACTGGGTGAGCCACCCGGACGAGCGCGCGGACTACAGCCGCAAATATCTCGACAGCGGCACGCAGTTCGAGCAGCAGAGCTGCATGCGCCAGATGGAGCAGATGCTCTTTGACGCCGCAGCCATGGCCGGTGCGCCGGTATGAGCCGCAAGACCGTCTACTATCACGACCTGCTGCACGACGACTTTGCGCCGACCAACGGGCGCATCCACCCGAAGCAGATCGGCGCGGATTTCCCGTATGAGCACAAGGGGCCGCTCTGGAACGCGCTCGCCTTCGTCGTATACCGGATGGTGATGACACCGTTTCTGTTTTTGTACTGCAAGCTTGTGTTCGGCCTGCGCATTGAAAACCGCAAGGCGCTGCGCGCGCTGCCGGGCGGATACTTCCTCTACGGCAACCACACGAACACGTTGGCGGACGCCTTCATCCCGACGCTGCTGTCGTTTCCGCGGCGCGCGAACATCATCACCTCCGCCGACACCGTCTCGATCCCGGGCGTGCGCAACATCGTGCAGATGCTCGGCGCGATCCCGCTGGCGAATACCATCGAGGGCACGCGGCAGTTTCTTGCCGCCATGCACCGCCGGCTCGAACGCGGTCAGGCCGTGATGATCTATCCAGAGGCACACATCTGGCCGTACTACAACGGCATCCGTCCGTTTCCGGACACGTCGTTTGCCTACCCCGTGCGCGAGCAGCTGCCCGTCGTCGCCGTGGCGGTCGTCTACCGGAAAAGAAAGCTGCTGCGCGCGCTGCCGCCGCGCATCACCGTCGTCGTGAGCGACCCGTTTTATCCCGACCCAGCCCTGCCGCCGCGCAGCGCCCGGCGGGATCTGCACAAGAAAGTCTATACCTTCCTGTGCGACACCGTTTCTGCGCGCAGGAGCTATGCGCACATCGAGTATCTCCCCGCACAGGACCAGAATCCAGCCGCGCGATGACCGCGCCGCGCACCCAGAAAGGTGGAATCCCGCTTGGCACACTTGACCGAAGCCGCCATCCAGGACACGTTCCTGAAGCTGCTGTCCGAGCAGCCGTTTGACAAGATCACCGTGACGCAGCTCGTAGAAGAATGCCAGATCACGCGCCGGACGTTTTACTATCACTACTCCGATCTCTTTGAGCTGCTCGACATCATCCTGCGCCGTGAGACCGACCGGGCGGTCGCCGAGTTCGAGGCGACCGGCAGCTGGGAGGAGTGCATGATCACTGCGTCCCGCTTTGCGCGCGAGCACAAGCGCGCCGTCTACCACATCTACACCTCCTCACACCGGCTGGAGCTGGAGAGGCACGTCAACCGCGTGTCCGAGGAAATGATGCGCAGCTATGTCGAGCGGCAGGCAAAGGGTCTGCGCGTGAGCGAGCAGGACAAAAAGCTCGTGTGCGACCTCTACCGCTTCGGCATCACGGATATTTTCTATACGTGGCTCGAAAACGGGATGAAGGAGGATCTCGAGACGCAGATCCACCGCCTGAGTCTGCTGTTCACGGGCAACATCCGCGCTTCCCTGTCCCGGGTACAGATCCCGGAAGAAGTCTGATCACCCACCGGCGGGCACGACCGTGTCCGCCGGTTTCACATCAAAAAAAGGAGACACACCATGCCGATTTTGGAAAAGCTTCAGCCGCAGGCCGTCTTTGCGCACTTTGAGCAGCTGTGCGCCATCCCGCACGGCTCGGGAAACACGAAAGCGATCAGCGACTATCTCGTGCGCTTTGCCGCCGCGCGCGGTCTGCGCCACATTCAGGATGAATACAACAATGTCATCATCTTCTGCCCCGGCACGCCGGGCTATGAGACCGCCGCGCCGGGCTATGAGACCGCCGCGCCGGTCATCCTGCAGGGGCACATGGACATGGTCTGCGAGACCGCGCCGGACTGCGCAAAGGACCTGACCCGCGAAGGGCTTGACCTCTTCATAGACGGCGACACGATCGGCGCGCGCGGTACGACCCTGGGCGGGGACGACGGCATCGCCGTTGCGATGGCGCTTGCCATTCTGGACGCGGACGACATCCCGCATCCGCCGCTCGAGGTAGTGCTCACGGTCGATGAGGAGACCGGTATGCTCGGCGCGGACGCACTCGACGCCTCTGTGCTCCAAGGGCGCACGATGCTTAACCTCGACTCCGAGGATGAGGGTATCCTCACCGTCAGCTGCGCGGGCGGCAATGTCTCCGTGTGCACGCTGCCGGTCACGCGCGCGGCGTTTCCGGGCACGGTGCTCACCGTCACGGTCGGCGGTCTGCTCGGCGGCCACTCGGGCACGGAGATCGACAAGGGGCGCGGCAACGCAAACCAGCTTCTCGGGCGGGTGCTGTACGCTGTCGGTGCGCGCACGGCGCTGCGCGTCGTCTGCGTCGACGGCGGACTGAAGGACAACGCCATCCCGCGCGAGAGCCGGGCCGTCATCACCGTGGCCGACACAGCCGCCGCACAGGCTGCGATCGCGGACATGGACGCGGCACTCCGGCACGAATACGCGGCAGCCGACCCGGATGTGTTCGTGCGCGCCGAGCCGGCACAGCCGCAGATGCCGCCGATGGACGCGGCGTCCACGCAGCGCACCGTGTGTATGCTCTGCGGCCTGCCGAACGGCGTTCAGACCATGAGCCGGGACATTCCGGGGCTGGTGCAGACGTCGCTGAACCTCGGCATCCTGACCACGGACGAGCAGTGCGTGCAGGCGTCGTTTTGCGTGCGCAGCAGCGTGGCCACGCAAAAGGAGATGCTCGTCGCGCGTCTGCGCTGCCTGATGGCGCAGCTCGGCGGCAGCGTTGACGTCTCGGGCGACTACCCCGCTTGGGAATATCGCAAGGACTCTCCGCTGCGTGAGCGGATGATCGATGTCTTCCGCGAGCAGTATGGTCACGACCCGAAGGTGGAGGCCATCCACGCGGGCGTGGAATGCGGTCTGTTCGCCGGGAAATTGCCGGGGCTCGACTGCGTATCCTTCGGCCCTGATCTGACGGAGATCCACACCTGCCGCGAGCGGATGCACATCGCCTCCGTGCAGCGCGTCTGGCGCTACACGCTCGAGGTGCTGCGCCGCTGCAAGTGAGCAAAGCGCAAAACCGCCCTGTGCAGAATAGCACAGGGCGGTTTTCCCATATATGTGTAATTACTTGTGCAGCTCGCGCTCGTGCACGTCACCGCTCTTGCGCGCGGCCACGGCCACAAGGCCGGAGAGCGCCATGAGCGCGATGACGTTCGGCAGCACCATGAGCTGGTTGAACATATCTGTCAGCTCCCAGACAAGATCATTGGACAGGCAGGAGCCGAGGAAGATGAAGACGAGGGCGATGATGGAGTACGGGAGGTTCGCCTTCTTGCCGAAGAGATAGTTGACATTGATGCGGCCGAAGAGGTTCCAGCCGACGATGGTCGAAAACGCGAAAAACAGCAGGCAGACAGCCACAAAGCCGTTGCCGAGCGTCTCGCCGAACACGCTCGAGAACGCAAGCTGCGCCATGTTCGTCTTGGAAATGCCGTCGACCGCACCGTGCGCCAGCGGGCCGTTGCCGGCGTAAAGCGTGGAGATGACGACGAGCGCCGTCATCGTCAACACGACGAACGTATCGATGAACACGCCGATCATTGCGACCGTACCCTGCTCGTGCGGATTTTTGACGTTGGCCAGCGCGTGCGCGTGCGGGGTCGAGCCCATGCCGGCCTCGTTGGAGAACAGGCCGCGCTTTGCGCCCTGACTGATGGCCGTCTTGAGCGCGTAGCCGATGCCGCCGCCGATGATGGCATCCGGCATGAAAGCATACTTGAAGATCATGCCGAAGGTCTCCGGCACGTAGCGGATGCGGGCAATGAGCACGATGAAGCCGCCGAGCAGATACAGGCAGGCCATGACCGGCACGATCTTTTCCGTGACAGAGGCGATGCGCTGCACGCCGCCGATGAAGATGAAGGCCGCGATGGCGCACACGATCAGACCCATGACCCAGCTCGGAATGTGGAATGCGTTCTGGCACGCCTCACCGATGGAGTTGGACTGCACCATAGAGCCCATGAAGCCGAGCGCAAGGATGATCGCGACCGCGAAGAAGCCCGCAAGAAACTTGCCGAAGCCGTTCGGGAAGGCATGCTTGATGTAGTACACCGGGCCGCCGAGGATCGTGCCGTCAGGCTCGACCACGCGGGTCTCCTGTGCGAGCACCGCCTCGGCATAGATCGTCGCCATGCCGAAGAATGCGATGAACCACATCCAGAAGATCGCACCGGGGCCGCCGATGAGGATCGCACCGCAGGCGCCGACGATGTTGCCGGTGCCGACCTGCGCCGCAACCGCCGTCGCCAGCGCCTGGAACGAGCTCATGCCGGCCTTGTGCTTTTCACCGTTGAGACTGAACTCGCCGAAAAAGCGCCGCCAGCCCTCGCCGAAGCAGCGCACCTGCACAAACTTCGTGCGGATCGTAAAATACAGACCCGCACCAATGAGCAGGATGACCAGCACATAGTCTGACAGGTACATGTTGACGGTCTGCACGATTTTGAGTAAAGTTTCCATGTTGTTTCTCCCTCTGCATTGATTTTTTGCAAAGCAAAAAGCTGCCGGTCGATCTGACCAGCAGCTCCAGAGAACAAACAGCGCCTGAACACCCGCACAAGTCGGGCACTCGCTCTGTCCTTTTGCCTGAGAGATTCGGCTTGCGCCTTACACCTTCGGCACCCGCTCTGCACGGGATTCTCCAGAGTCTCCTCCGCCTCCAGTCTCGGCCGCACCGATCCTTGAGGTTTCCTTGGATATTCATTTGATTGCGTGGAGTATTATTACATACACATATGAGCTTGTCAAGCCCCGATTCAAAAAAAGTTCACAGATTCCCCGTTCCGTACATCAGCGCCGTGAGCGCGACGACCGGCGCGGTCTCACACCGCAGGATCCGCTCGCCCATGGAGCAGATGTGCATGCCGAGCTTGCGCGCCATGTCGGCCTCAAACTCCGCAAAGCCGCCCTCCGGCCCTGTAATGATGGCAGCGGACGCGACCGGCTGCGCCGCGTGCTCGATGGCATCGCGGATGGTCTCGCGCTCGCCGGTCTCATACATGAACAGCGGCAGATCGGTGTGCAGCGCGTCGTTGAGCACACTGACATAGTCCGCCGTGTAGCGCACCTGCGGAATGATGCCGCGTCCCGACTGCTTTGCCGCCTCCTCGGCGATGCGCTGCCAGCGCTCGACCTTCTTTTCGATATTGGCGGCCTTGGCCACGCAGCGCGTGCAGGAGAAAAACACGACCTCGGCGGCACCGGCCTCGGTGCACTTTTGCACAAGGAAATCGCTGCGCTCGCCCTTGGGAAGTCCCGCAAACACCGTCGTGCGCACCGTGGGCTCCGCCTTGCACGGCACGACCTCGATGACCTCGGCCTCGGCCTCATGCTCGAGCGTCTGCACAAGGCGGCACTTATAGTCGCGTCCCGCCCCGTCACAGATGACGATGTCGTCGCCCGCGCGCAGGCGCAGCACGCGGATATGGTCTGCGTCGCGGCCGCGGATGATCGCCCGGCCGTTCGGAAAATTCGTACCTGCTATAAAAAATCGAGCCATGGTGGTCGCCTCCGGTGAAAAGTCTCTGCTGCGATTATGGCACATCCCGCACATTTTTGCAAGCCGGGCATAGCATGAAGCGGAGGGATGGAACATGAACGACCCCGTTTTTCTCGACAGCGCCGCGTTTTTGCGCGTCTGGCAGCGTGTGACTGGCGAGGCAGGCATCACAGCAGCGCCCGTGCAGCCGGAGCCGGACGCAATCACAGCGAAGCTGCGCGAGTGTATATGCGCAAAGGCTGCCGGCGCTGCCTTCTATGCCGAACTCGCGCAGCGCGTGTGCGCCGTCCGGCAGCCGCTCGGACAGATCGCAGCGCAGAAGCGTGCGCAGCTCAGAGCGCTGCAAACAGAGTATTTTCTGCGCACGGGCACACTCTGCGTCCCGCCCGCCGCCTGTCCGCGGCTGAGCACGGCGGCGGCGGATCTGCGCTGTGCTTATTTGCAGGAGATTGCGCTCAGCGCGCAGCTGGATGCGGCAGCCGATGCTGCGCCGATGCCGCTCAGGGAAACGCTGCGCACCATGGCGCAGCAGGATGCGCGCCACGCGCAGCGCGTGCGCACGCTGCTCACCCGGCTGATTTTCTGAACAAATACACACAAAATGCGAATCTTTCAAATTGGTACTTGACTTTACGGGAAATTTTGATTATAATGTGCAAGCTGACAATTTGAAATGAAAGCAACCCGAACAGAGCGTGGAGAAGTCGCGTAGCCTGGTCGAGCGCGCACGATTGGAAATCGTGTATACCCCACAAGGGTATCGAGGGTTCGAATCCCTCCTTCTCCGCCACAAAAAGAGGACTCAATCTTTTCAGATTGGGTCCTTTCTTTTTTACAGCGAGGTGACGCCATGAAAGCCGAACGCAACAAGACAATCGACTTCCTGCCGCAGGACGCACCGGAATATCTCGCGCGCTGCCTGCGTGTTGCGCAGGATGTCCCGCTCAACGCCGTGTGTGACCGCACCATCTGCGGCGACACGTTTCAGGTCGCGCCGCACCTGCCGCGCGGCTTTGCTGACCTGCTGATCGTCGACCCGCCGTACAACCTCACGAAGGAATTCGCCGGCGGCGCCTTCCGCCGCATGACGGACGCAAATTACGCCGCCTTCACCCGCGCATGGATCGAGCTGCTGCTGCCGCTGCTCAAGCCGAATGCTTCGATCTACGTCTGCTGTGACTGGCGCTCGAGCCCGATCATCGGCCTGACGCTCAAGGAGTATTTCCGGGTGCAAAACCGCATCACATGGCAGCGGGAAAAGGGGCGTGGGGCGCTGCACAACTGGAAAAACGGCATGGAGGACATCTGGTTTGCCACGCGCACGGACGACTACACATTCCACGTCGATGCTGTGAAGGTGCGCCGGCGCGTGCGTGCGCCCTATCGCGCCGCGGGCCGGCCGAAGGACTGGGAGGACACGCCCGACGGAAAATTCCGCAACACGTACCCGTCAAACTTCTGGGATGACATCTCCGTGCCCTACTGGTCGATGCCGGAAAACACCGCCCACCCGACGCAGAAACCCGAGAAGCTGCTGGCAAAGCTCATCCTCGCAAGCTCCGACCCCGGCGGCATCGTGCTCGACCCCTTTGCCGGGTCCGGCTCGACGGCTGTGACGGCGCGCAAGCTCGGCCGCCGCTTCGTCGCCATTGAGCGCAGCGAGCAGTACTGCGCATGGGCGGAAAAGCGGCTGGAAATGGCAGCCGATAACCCCACCATTCAGGGCTATGCCGACGGTGTGTTCTGGGAGCGTAACGCCGGCCGTCTGCCGCGCTGATACCGCGCTTTCTGTGCCCTGTGCCCGCTGCCAGGCAGGATGCAGGAGGCAGCGCATTTTCAGCGCCGATACCGCTTGACAAGCGGCCAAAATGATGTTACAACGAAAAACATCTGTGAAACCGAAAAAAGAAGGTGCGGATATGAAACGCGGATATCTTTACATCCTGATCACGACGCTGCTGTTTTCCAGCATGGAGGTCGCGCTCAAGTGTATTGCCGGACAATTAAACCCCATCCAGCTCAACTTCAGCCGCTTTCTGGTCGGCGGGCTGGTGCTCGTGCCGCTGGCCGTGCGTGAGCTGAAAAAGCGCCGTCTGTCGCTCGACGGCAGAGCGCTCGGCACGTTTGCACTGCTGGGACTGATGGGCATCGCTGTGAGCATGTCGCTGTATCAGCTCGCCGTCGCGCGCGTACAGGCGTCGGTCGTCGGCGTGCTGTTTTCGAGCAACCCCGTGTTCGTGACGCTGTTTGCGTTTTTGCTGCTGCGGGAGAAAATCTCCAAAAATCAGATCCTGGGTCTTGCGCTCGACGTGGTCGGCATCGTGCTCATCATCCAGCCGTGGCATCTGAAGCTCGACGCGCTCGGCGTGACGTACATTCTGCTGGGCACGCTGCTGTTCGCGCTCTACGGCGTGTGCGGCAAACGGCAGTGCGCGCGCTTCGGCGGTCTCGTCGTGTCATGCTTCAGCTTTCTGCTCGGCGCGGCCGAAATGATGGCGCTCGCCGCGCTGACGCATATCCCCTCCGTCTCCGCCGCGCTGACCGCCGCCGGTCTGGACACCTTTGCGAACATCCCCTTTCTCACGGGCTACACGGCGGCAAATCTGCCGATCGTCCTCTATATCTACATCGGCGTGACCGGCATCGGCTTTACGTGCTACTTCCTGTCGATGGAGGTCACGAGCGCGCAGACGACATCGCTCGTGTTCTTCTTTAAGCCCGCGCTCGCGCCGCTGCTTGCGTTTCTCATCCTGCACGAGGCCATCCCCGGCAATATGCTCGCCGGCATCGTGTGCATCCTCTGCGGCAGTCTGGCCTCCATCCTGCCCGGTCTGCTCGCACAGCGCCGTGCCGTACCGGTCATCCAGACAAGCACCTGTGAAGAAGAGATCGAGCAATGAGCCCGCCCTTTGCTACATATATCACGCCCGCAGCAACTGCTGCGGGCGTTTTTACATTTTCTTCACAAATTCTTGCTTGACTGCACAGGATTATTGTGTTATTGTCTTAATCGCTTAATACAGTGATACGCATTTCGGATAGGAGGCGCACCATGAACTGGAACATTCGCAACGACGCGCCTGTCTACACGCAGCTCGTGGATCAGATCGCCCGCGCGATCATTCTCGGTCAGTTTCCGCCGGGGGGCAGGCTGCCGTCGGTGCGTGAATTTGCAGCCGACGCCGGTGTGAACCCGAACACGATGCAGCGCGCGTTCGCCGAGCTGGAGCGGCTGGAGCTCATCCGGACACAGCGCACGGCCGGACGCACCGTGACGGAGGACATCGCGCGCATCGAGCAGGAAAAGCGTCGGCTGGCACAGGCCGGCATCGACGCATTCTGGCAGGCGCTGGCGCAGCTCGGCTATGACCGGGCGCAGGCGCTCGAGCTGCTGCGGCAGGATCTGCAGCAGGCAAAGGAGGACTAACAAACATGGCAATTCTCGAATGCAGAGGGCTGTGCAAGAGCTACGGCGCAGAGCCGGCACTCGACCGCGTGGATCTCGCGGTCGAGCCGGGGCACATCGTCGGTCTGCTCGGCCCGAACGGGAGCGGCAAGAGCACGCTCATCAAGCTGGCAAACGGTCTGCTGACGCCGGATGCCGGCGAAATTCTCATCGACGGCATGGCACCGAGCAAGGACACGAAGAAGATCGTCTCCTACCTGCCGGAGCGCACCTATTTCGCCGACTGGATGACGGCGCTGCAGCTGCTGGACTTTTTCGGTGACTTCTATGACGACTTTGACCGCGCCGCCGCCGTGCAGATGATGCAGCGGCTCGGCATCCAGCCGAAGCAGCAGATCAAGCAGATGTCCAAGGGCACGCGCGAAAAGGTGCAGCTCATCCTCGTCATGAGCCGCAAGGCAAAGCTCTATCTGCTCGACGAGCCGATCGGCGGCGTCGACCCCGCGACGCGCGACTACATTCTCAGCACCATCATCTCCAACTACAACCCCGAGGCCGCCGTCGTCATCTCCACGCACCTGATCGCAGACGTGGAGCACATTCTCGACGACGTGGCGTTTCTCAGCCGCGGACATCTGCTGCTGCAGTCGTCGGCGGATGACCTGCGCGCCAGGGAGGGCAAATCGGTGGACGCTGTGTTCCGGGAGGTATTCAGATGTTAGGAAAACTGTTGAAGCAGGACTTTCGCGCCACGGCGCGCATCATCCTGCCGGTCTATGCGGCCGTGCCGGTGCTCGGTCTGTTCACGGGGCTGATCACCCGCCTGTGTGAAAGCCAGTCGAATATCTGGATCAGCATCCTCGGCTCACTCGTGTCGTTCGTGTTCTCGCTGGCGCTCATTGCCGCCGTCGTGACGACGGTCGTGCTCATGATCCTGCGCTTTTACCGCAACCTCATGACCGATGAGGGATACCTGATGTTCACGCTGCCGGTCTCGACGACGGAGCTGATCTGCTCGAAGCTGATCGTCTCGGTCGTGTGGTTTCTCGGTGCGCTCGCCGTCGATGCGCTCGGCCTGCTGGTGACGGGCCGCTTCGGCTCGTATCAGAATGCGGTCCGCTTTCAGGTCACCTACACGTTCGGTATGCCCATGACCGGCGCGCAGAGCGCGGGGCTTATCATCGAGTTCGTCGCGTTCCTGCTGCTGTGCTGCGTCGCGCTGTGCCTGATGACGTATGCCGCCATGGCGATCGGGCAGAGCTTCAAAAAGAACAAAGGGCTCATGTCCGTCGTGTTCTTCTTCGTGCTCTGGATCGGCACGCGGATGCTGCTGACGCTGATCTTCGGGCTCATCTTCGGACTCGGCGCACAGCCGCTCCCGGCCATGACTGCGATGCCGCTGCTCAAGAGCATATACATCCTGCTCGGCTGCGGATGTGCCGGCGCGCTGGCATTTTGTGCGGGCTTTTTCTTCCTCACGCACGGGATGCTGCGCAAGCACCTGAACCTGCAATAACGCAGCAAAAAACACCCGGTATTGGCGTTCCAATACCGGGTGTTTGCTTATGGGATCAACAGGAGCGGATCACTTCGTGCCGAAGATACGGTCGCCCGCGTCGCCCAGACCGGGGACGATGTAACCGTGCTCGTTGAGGTGATCGTCAAGCGCCGCGACGTAGATGTCCACGTCCGGGTGCTCGGTCTGCATCACCTGCACGCCCTCAGGCGCACCAATGATGCACATGAGCTTGATGTGCTTGCAGCCGACTTCCTTCATGAACTTCACCGCAGCAGACGCGCTGCCGCCGGTGGCAAGCATGGGGTCGACGATGATGACGTCGCGCTCGGCGATATCGGGCGGCATCTTGAAGTAATACTTCACCGGCTCGAGCGTCTGCGGGTCGCGGAACAGGCCGATGTGACCGACCTTGACGTTCGGCATCATGGTAACCATGCCGTCGACCATGCCGAGGCCGGCGCGGAGGATCGGCACGATGGCCAGCTTCTTGCCGGCAATGTGCCTGCAGTGTGCCGTGGCGACCGGGGTCTCAACGTCGATCTCCTCAAGCGGGAGGTCGCGCGTGGCCTCGAAGCACATCAGCATGGCGATCTCGGAAATCAGCTCCCGGAACTCCTTGACGCTGGTGTTCTTGTCGCGCAGGATCGAGAGCTTGTGCTGGATCAGCGGGTGGTCAAAAACGTGAACTTTACTCATCTCGTCGTCTCCTTTGTTGCATCCGTATTTTACTTTCAGTCTTTTTCTGCCTCGGCCGCGAGCCGCGCCTGACGTTCCCGCTCGGCCTGCGACAGGCGCAGATAGACCGGGAGCAGCTCCTCAGCCGGGGCAGGCGTCTGCCCGAAGGCGGCCATGGCCACGCCCCACGCACTCTGCACGACCAGATTGCCCGGCGCAAGCACTGCGGGGATGCCCATGTCCAAACACGTATTATAGCACAGCTGCGCGCCGTCGCCAACCAGAAAAACGGATTTCTGCATTTTTTTCAATTCCGCGCCCAGCTCCGCGAGCGATATCGCACGGTCCTGACAAAGACGCCGCGGTTTTCCGTCCCGGATCTCAAAGAGCGCGTTGTAGATCTGGCTGCGGCGGGCGTCCATGGCCGCGCACACGAGCGCGCCCTCCCCTGCCGCGATGCCGTGATACGCCATGGCCTCAAGCGTCGACACACCGATGGCGGGCTTCTGCGCGCCCCAGGCGAGCCCTTTCGCCGTGGACACGCCGATGCGGATGCCGGTGAACGAGCCCGGCCCGCGCGCAACGGCGATGGCGTCAACGTCCGAAAGCGCAATATTGGTGTCCTTGAGCATCTGCTCTGCCATCGGCAGCAGCGTGCAGCTATGCGTCAGGCCGCTGCACTGCTGGCTCTGGGCGATGAGCACACCGTCGCGGCAAAGCGCCGCCGACGCCGCCTTTGCAGATGATTCCAGTGCGAGGATCAGCATGATTTCCCGCTCCCTTCCGTGATGATGATGCGCCGGGTCGTCGGTCCGAGCTTTTCAAAGCGGACAACGACCTCGTCGCCGTAAAAGGCGTCCTCCACGTTCTCGCTCCACTCAACGGCGCAGACCGAGCCGCGGTTGACATAATCCTCCCAGCCGATGTCAAACAGCTCGTCGGCGCTGCCGAGGCGATACATATCAAAATGGATCAGCTCGCGCGGCCCCTCATATTCGTTCACGATCGTGAACGTGGGGCTCGAGACACGGCACGTCAGCCCCATGCCGCGCGCCATCCCGCGCACGAAGGCGGTCTTGCCGCTGCCGAGCTCACCGTACATGGCCACGACCTTGCCGTCCGGCAGGGTGCGCGCAAAATCCGCGCCGGCCTGTTCGGTCTCCGCTTCACTGTGGGTCAGATATTCCTGCATGATATCCCTCCGATTCTGAAGAAGTATTATAGCACGGTTTCGCCCGTTGCGTAAAGCGGTTTTCTGTGATATAATTATTGCCGATTTCAAATCGCCGGTCTGGCGGAAAGGAGGCCATCTTGAAAAAAGCACTGTCCTACGCAAAGGAGTTTTTTCACCGAGCGGACATTTTCCTGCTCGTGATGGGTCTCATCTGCGCCACGTTCGGTATCATCGTCATCTCGAGTGCCACGGCGTCATATCACTCGGCCAAGTATGTCATTGTACAGAGCGCGTCGCTCATTCTCGGTGTGGTCGCGTTTGTCGCTATGACCGTGCTGGATGTGGACGTTCTGGCCGACAAATGGCAGATCCTGTGCGCATTCAATGCGCTGTTTTTGCTGCTGCTGATCCCCTTCGGCGTGAGCGACAACACCGGCAACACCGGCTGGCTGCGCTTTTTCGGCATCGGCATCCAGCCGACGGAGGTCGTCAAGCTCACATTTATCGTCGTGCTGGCAAAGCAGATCAGTTACCTGAAGGAATACCACGACCTCAACTCCGTGTGGTCGGTCGCACAGCTGGCTGTCCACTTTGTGCTGCTGTTCGGCCTGATCCTCTTCGTGTCGTCCGACCTCGGTTCGGCGCTGATCTTCTTTTCCATCTTCCTCGTGATGCTCTTTGCCGCCGGCTTTGCGCTGCACTGGTTTGCCATCGGCTTTGCGGCCATCGCCGCGATGATCCCGCTGCTGTGGAACTTTGTGCTGCACGACTATCAGAAAAACCGCATTCTCGCGCCCTATGACTCCAGCATCGACCCGACCAACACCGGCATCAACTGGCAGCCGCATCAGAGCAAGATCGCCCTCGCCTCCGGCCAGTGGACCGGTGCGGGGCTCGGCAACGGCACACAGAGTCAGTCCAATGCCCTCGCCGGCAAGCACACCGACTTCATCTACGCCGTCATCGGTGAGGAGCTCGGCATGATCGCCTGCATCCTCGTCATCGTGCTGCTGCTGATCATCATCATCCGCTGCGTCATGGTCGGCATCCGTTCGGGCAGCAACATGGGCTCGCTCGTGTGCTTCGGTGTGGCCGCATTTTTGACATTCCAGACGTTTGAGAACATCGGCATGTGCATCGGCATCACGCCCGTCATCGGCATCACGCTGCCGTTTTTCAGCTACGGCGGCTCGTCGCTGTTCACGTCCTTCGCCGCGCTCGGCATGGTGTCCGGCATCCACTTCCGACCAAAGCCAAAGCGAAACAGCATCTATTACTGACGCCATCCTCCCGGCAGGCTTCCGCAGACCTGCCGGGGCTTTTTTCTGCCGAGAGACAGAAAGCACCCGGCCAAACGGTCGGGTGCTTTCCGCAAAAACATAGAAGGGGGAAGAAAGAAAAAAGCAGCTTGGTTGCTTCAGCCGCCGTGGCAGGCGGCGCAGTCATGCGTCGAAAAGAGATCGGCGTCATAGGCGATACCATTTTTATCGTAGTAATCCTTTACGGCCGCCTTGACTGCCTCCTCCGCCAGCACAGAGCAGTGGATCTTCTGCGCCGGAAGGCCATCCAGCGCTTCAATGACCGCCTTATTGGACAGCTCCAGCGCCTCAGAGACCGGTTTGCCCTTGATCATCTCGGTCGCCATCGACGAGGACGCGATCGCGCTGCCGCAGCCGAAGGTATTGAACTTCACGTCCGTGATGACATCGTCGCGGACCTTGATATACATGCGCATAATGTCGCCGCACTTGGCGTTGCCGACCTCGCCGATGCCGTCGGCATCGGGCATCTTGCCGACGTTGCGGGGGTTTTCAAAATGGTCCATGACCTTTTCGCTGTACAATGCCATAGGAAAGCCTCCTTTATCTGAATCTGTTATCTGTTAGATCTGGTGCGGACGCACGCCGGTCTCCAGCTCGTCCCACACCGGGGAGATGCTGCGCAGGTAGTCGACCACCTGACGGACATTTTCGACGATGTACGCCATCTCTTCATCCGTGTTGTATTCGCCCACGGACAGACGCAGCGAGCCGTGTGCGACCTCGTGCGGCAGCCCGAGCGCCAGCAGCACATGGCTGGGGTCAAGTGAGCCGGAGGTGCAGGCACTGCCGGAGGAGGCGGCAATGCCCTTGCGGTCGAGCAGGAGCAGCAGCGACTCGCCCTCGATGCCCTCGAAGCAGAAGTTCACCGTTCCCGGGACACGCTGTGTGCGCTCGCCGTTGAGCCGCGCGTGCGCAATGGTCTCAAGCCCTGTAATGAGCGTCTCACGCAGGCGTGTGACCTTGCGCATATTCTCATCCATGTGGTCGACCGCCTCGCGCAGTGCCGCTGTCATGCCGGCGATCGCCGGAGTATTCTCCGTGCCGCCGCGCTTGCCGCGCTCCTGCGTGCCGCCCTCGATGATATTCGTGAGCGGGATGCCGCGCCTGGCATACAAGAAGCCGACGCCGCGCGGCCCATGGAATTTGTGCGCCGAGCACGAGAGCATATCGATGTTCATCTCCTGCACATTCACGGGCACATGGCCGATCGCCTGCACCGCATCCGTATGAAACGGGACACCCCGCTCGCGGCAGAGCGCGCCGATGACCTGAATGGGCTGGAGCGTGCCGATCTCGTTGTTGGCGAACATGACCGACACGAGCGCCGTGTCGTCGCGGATGGCCGCCGCCACGTCCTCGACGCGAACGACGCCGTCTTCGTGCACATCCAGCAGCGTTACCTCAAAGCCCTGCCGGCGCAGCTTGTCAAGCGTGTGCAGCACCGCATGGTGCTCAAATTTTGTGGAGATGAGGTGTTTTTTCCCCTTGCGCGCGCCGTTCTCGGCGGCAGAGACGATGGCCTGATTGTCGGCCTCGCTGCCGCCGGAGGTGAACACGATCTCCCGCGGGTCGGCCGCGCCGATCAGCTGTGCGATCTCTGTGCGGCAGGCCAGCAGATGCTCCGCCGCCTCCTGACCGAGCGTGTAGAGGGTGCTGGGGTTTCCATATATCTCATCAAAGTACGGAAGCATGGCTTCCTTTGCAGCGGCGGATAGTTTTGTGGTCGCCGCATTGTCTGCATAAACGCGCATAAGCTCTCCTCCAGATATGTCGGTTTTCTAATTCCTACTTTCCTTGTGGGTAAATGGTATCACGTATTTCCCCTCTTGTCAATAGGAATTTGAAAAAAGAAAATCGGGGAAAGAGAATTGCTTCTCCTTCCCCGACCGCGCCGGTCACACTTTGCCGTCGAGCAGATCCTGCACGGAGACGCTCGACAGATAGTTGTCCATGACGGCGTCGAGCTTTTTCCACATCGGCAGCGTCAGACACTGCTCCGCGCGCTCGCAGCAGCTCTCTCCGGATTCAAGGCACGCCACGGCGGCCATGCTGCCCTCGGTGCTGTGCAGCACCTGCGCGACCGTGATGTCGCACGCCGGACGGCTCAGGCAATAGCCGCCCTCCTTGCCGCGCTGGCTGAGGACAAGGCTCGCGCGGTTGAGTGCCGCTGCGATCGCCTCCATATATTTCAGGGACACGTTCTGCCGCTGTGCCACAGTCTTGAGCGAAATGTAGCCCTCGTCGCAATGCTGCGCCAGGTCGATCATCAGGCGCAGCGCATAGCGCCCCTTGGTTGAGATCACCATGATCTGTTGCCTCCTTGCTTACAGGTGTTACGAATAATATACTATCAAATCGCAAGGAATTCAAGACAGTTCTTTGCGATCTTGTACGCAAAAACGCCGGGGCACCTCCCCGGCGTTTTGTCAGCTTGTCAAAAACCTCGTAGAGTTTCGCCGCCGGTGCGGCGAAAGAAAGTCCGATCATTTTCTCAGGCGACATGTGCGGCTGAGAAAATACTTCTCGGCCTGCAAACGTGCGCGCCGTCCGCCTTGGGCGGACGGCGCGTGCGCTGCAGTCAGGCCGCTAACCCCTTTGTCAAAAAAGTAATACTTTTTTGACAGTCTCAACAGCCGCCATCCTCACGGGATGACGGCTGTTTTCGTTTTGGCTTATTTGCGCTTTTTCTTCTTGTTCCTGTCGTCGGCCAGCGCCGCGTCGGATCGGCCGGTCTCCCGCTTGGTCTCGCCGCCGCCGACGTGATCGACGATCAGCATCACCGCGCCGAGCGCGATGGGCAGCAGGTAGCCGATGCACATCGTGGCGCTGCTGAACATATCGCCGCGCACGATGCCGACGACGATGCTGATGACACCGAGGATCACAAGGAAGATACCCATGAACTTGGTTCTGGACATGGCAGACACTCCTTTTCGGTTGGATCGGCGCGCGTTACAGCGCGCGGTACTGCATGAGGATGGTCGCGACTTCCGCGCGCGTGGCGTTGCCCTGCGGATTCAGATAGAGTTTTCCGGCGCTCGGACTGCCGTTGATGACCTTGTATGCGACGGCCCATTTCATGTCGTCCAGGGCCCAGTCAGACACGCTGGCACTGTCGGCAAAGCCGGTCAACTCGGCGGCTGCCTCCGTCTTGTCGGGTGAAAATTTTGCGGTGTAGCGGCTGAAGATGGCCACGATCTGCTCACGCGTGATGTTCTCCTGCGGGGCAAACGTCGTCTCGCTCATGCCGGCGACGATACCGTTCTGGCTTGCCCAGAGCACGGCGTCATGGTACCACGTGTCGGACGCAACGTCCGTAAACGGCATCTTGCCGCTCACGCTCGGACTGCCGGCCAGCCGGTGCAGCACAGCCACAAGCATGGCGCGCGTCATGGGGGCACCGGGGCTGAACTCCGTCTCGGACATGCCGACCATAAGCTCGTCCCGGAAGGCCTCGAGCACCGCGTTAAAATACCATGCGCCAGCCTTCACATCCTCGAACGGAGTCTTGGGCAGCTTGCTCAGATCCAGCGCGAACTCGACCGTGAGCGACACGGCGCTGCTGCCGGTGCTGTAGGTATAGCTGGGGGTCTCGACGGCGGCACTGTAGCGTGCGATGCCGGTCTCTTTGTCGTATGCCGCACCCTTGACTTCGGTGATGCTGCCGATGTGCTCCTTGCCGACAATCTGGCTGAGGTCGAACAGTCCAACGCCGTTTTCCGTGCCGCTGAGCGTGTAGCTGCCGGGGAGCTTCTGCACGTGGCCGGTGTCGGTCTCGGCGTCCTTGATGGGCAGGCCGGTCAGGTCGAGCGTGGCGAGCCGGTTGCCGCCGCAGTAGATCTCGCTCAGGTGTGTGTTTTTCGACACGTCAAGCGCGGTGAGCTCGTTGCTTTCGCAGTTGAGCGCCACGAGTTGCGTGAAGTGCTCGATGCCGGTCAGATCGGCGATGCCGAGACCGCTGCAGTTGAGCTCCGACACGCGGCGCGTTTCAAGCGTCGAGAGCAGGCTGTCGCCGTTGCCGTCAACGGTCTCGGCAAGCAGGGCACGGAAGGCCTCGTCCGGGAAGTTTTTCTCGTCGAGTGTAACGCCGCGCGTCAGATTCTGCATCTCAAAGTACACGCTCATGGCGGGCAGACCCTTGCGCCCTGTGTCGTAGCTGTAGGTGAAGTAGTCCGGCGTCTTGGCAAACTCCGCCTCGCCGGTCTGCTTGTCATAGTTTGCGTCGAGCACGCGCGTGATGCTGCCGAGGTTATCCTTGCCGACGATGACGTCGAAGTACACGGTGCACTTGCCGCCGTCCGTGACCGCGCCGGTCTGCTCCGGCAGATACTGCGGGCTGAGGATCGGATTTTCGGTCTTGCCGTCGCCCTGCGCGGTGGCGTTGAGGGCGGTGCAGCCCGAGAGGTCAAGCGCGGCGAGCGCGTTGTCGCTGCAGTCGAGCGATTCGAGCGCAGTGCAGCCCGTGAGGTCGAGCTTCGTCAGGGCGTTGAGGCTGCACGTGAGCACCTTGAGCTCCTTGTGCCCGCTCAGATCGAGCGCGGTCAGGCGGTTGGCGCTGCACTCGAGCGTGGTCAGCTTCTCTGCGGCGGACACGTCGAGCGCCGTGAGCGCGTTATACGAGCATGCGACGGTTTTCAGCGCGCTGCAGCCCGTGAGGTCGAGCGTCGTGAGCGCGCAGCTCGAGGCGTCGAGCTGCGTGAGCGCGCTGCAGCCGGCGAGCTTCAGGCTCTGCAGCTTGCCGCAGCCGGACACGTCGAGCTTTTCGAGCTTGGTCATGCCGCTCAGGTCGAGCGTTGCGATCTGGTTGTTGCACGCAATCAGTTCGTGCAGATTCGTGAAGTGCTCGATACCGGTCATGTCGGCGACCTTTGTGATCTTCATTTCAAATAGGTCGATGCACTGTACGGCCTCGCACTCGGCCGCCGAGAGCTTGTTGTCCTTGTTCGTGTCGCAGTAGTCGGTCACGTACGTGCGCAGCGCCTGATCCGGGAAGTGCGCGGCATCGACCGGGACCTCGCCCGCGGCCATCGCCGGAACGCCCAGCGCCAGCAGCATCATGACCGCCAGCAGCAGACACAGCGCCTTTTTGAGATGTTTCATTGCAGTTCCTCCTGTAAAAGACTCCAGAACGTGGGACTTGTGAATGTTTCTATTGTAGCAGGTCTTGCGCCGCGGGTCAATGTTCGCCTGCGGTGCGGCGCGTATGTATGGCGTGCTCTGCCACGAGCAGTATGGCGGCCATGCCGAAGTAGCCGTAGACCGGATAGACGATGCCGATCAGGTCGCCGAAGCCGAACAGACTTCCGGCAAAGGCGGCGGCCGTGAGCACGAGCAGCACGAGCGTGCGGTGCGCCGACAGCCACATGGATTTTTGCCCGGCGTAGGTCAGCACGGCCACGAGCGAGGAGACGCTCGTGCCGAACATACCGAAAAAGAGCAGTACGGCGTACACGACGCCTGCCGCGCCGAGCCGGCACGCGAGATCGAGCATGGGCAGCGGCGCCGCGATGCTCTCCGGACTCGTTGCCAGCGCGCACAGCACGCCGAGCGCCACCGCGAGCAGCAGCGCGCAGCCGATCAGCGTGCCCCAGACGGCGGTGCTGCGTTTTTTCAGGTCCTGCGTTATCGGAGCGAGGACGCCGACCGTGGCGAAGAAATTGTAGGCCGCATAGTTCACGGCGCTTGTGACCCAGCTGCCGAGCATGGGGTTCGTGCTCCCGCCGGCGAAGGCCGCGGCGGTTAGCCCGGTGCGGTGTATCCGGATGCCCGCGATGACGAGCGCCGCGACGATCATGCACGGTACGGCAACGGTGAACACCGTCACCATGCCGCCGACACCGAAATATGCCGCCGCTGCGATGAGCACGCACACGAGCGCCGAGCCGAGCCACACCGGCAGACCGAGCATCTGATTGCCGAGCGCGCCAATGCCGGCCGACATGATGCACACGACGCCGAACAGCAGCGCCGCCGTCAGCACACCAACCAGCGTGCGCAGCCATGGGACGTCCGCGCGCACGATCAGCGCATCCATCGCCCGGATGCCGGTGCGCGCGCTCAGCCGCAGCAGCACCACGCCCGTGCCGCCAAGCAGCGCGATCGCAAGCACCAGTCCCAACAGACCGTGCGCGCCGAACGCGCCGAAATATTGCCACAGCTCCTGCCCGGATACATACCCCGCGCCGAGAAAGCACCCGGCAAAGGTCAGCCCCAGCCGCAGCGCACCGATCTTTCGCTGCATACCGCATTCCTCCCGTCAACAGCCGCCAAGATAGATGACACAGAGTATAGCATATTTTGCGTGCAGTTCCAAGATGCGGCGGCGTGAAATTGACAAATTTCCGCCCACGGCCTATAATGGCTCAGACCCTTTGAGATATGGAGGAACGAGGAGTATGCATCAACCCTGTCTGGTCATCATGGCCGCCGGTATGGGCAGCCGCTTCGGAGGCCCGAAGCAGACGACGCCCGTGGATGAGTACGGCCATTTTCTGCTGCACTATTCGCTCTTTGACGCCTACCGCGCGGGCTTCCGCAAGGTCGTGTTCGTCGTCAAGGAGGAGACCGCCGAGGAGTTTCGTGAGAGCGTCGGCCCGGCCGTAGCTGCGGCGTTCGACGTGCGCTATGCCTATCAGAAGCTCGACACACTGCCGGAGGGCTACACCGTGCCCGACGGCCGCACGAAGCCATGGGGCACCGCTCACGCCGTGCTGTGTGCCGCGCCCGAGATCGACGGGCCGTTTGCCGTCATCAATTCCGACGACTATTACGGCATCGAGGCCTACCGCCTGCTGTATGATTTTCTGGCTGTGCCGCGCCCCGAGCGGTCGTATGCCATGGTGGGCTTCCGCCTGCGCAACACCGTCACGGCAAACGGCAGCGTGTCGCGCGGTGTCTGCACGGAGCGCGGCGGTATGCTCGAGAGCATCACGGAGCGCACGCACATCGAGCAGCGCGGTGCGAACGCTGCCTACACCGAGGACGGCGAGCATTTCATCGACCTGCCGGGCGATACGACGGTGTCCATGAATTTCTGGGGCTTTTCGCCGCTGTACCTGCGCGAGCTTGCGCAGCGCTTCCCGGCGTTTCTGGATGAGAACCTGCCGCGCAACCCGCTCAAGTGCGAGTATTTCGTGCCGTCGATCGTCGACGCGCAGCTGCACGCCGGCACGGCGGACGTGACTATGCTGCACACGGATGACGCGTGGCACGGTGTGACGTATCACGACGACCTGCCGGATGTGGTCGCGGCGCTGCGCGCACTGCGCGATGCGGGCAAGTATCCGGACAACATCTGGTAAATCTCGATTTGCGCCTGTGGGGTTTCCCACAGGCGCTTTGCCTTTCAAAAAAGGATTACTTTTTTGAAAAGAGGTTTGCGGCCTGACTGCAGCGCACGCGCTGTCCGTCAGAGACGAACAGCGCGCACGTTTGCAGGCCGAGCGGTATTTTCTCCGCCGCACATGTCGCCGGA
>OFMH01000379.1_pt1 | contig 33294 bp, 30 predicted proteins | sample 1541761 | NCBI WGS metagenome assembly OFMH01 (sample SAMN04209249, study PRJEB22552) | human gut metagenome | biome: gut; material: feces | host: Homo sapiens | place: USA: Oklahoma
TAATCGCTAATGCAAAGGTACTTTGCTGTAAAACTAACGATATATTAGAGAACCTTGTTTAGCTAGATAAATTATAGTTTAGTAGAGAAAAAAATTAAATATAAAAATTTATCTTGAAAAAATATTTAGGAATGTTATAATAATTTTTTAGAACATATATATTTATAAAGGAGAAAAGACAATGGAAATCAATATAGTGCTTATAATTGTAATAGCTATTATTGTAGGAGGGATAATACTGTATAAATTCCAGCAGCATGACAATAATTTTGATATAGATGATAAGATGTGTTTTTATTATAGATTTGCTGGAGATATTGAATGGTTAAAAGTTCAATTGGAAAAATATAGATTTGAATCATTAAAATATCTATTTTCATGTAAAACTAAAGAGGAATCAGATTTTTATATTGCAATAGGAGAAATTGAAAATGAAATCACAGTAAGTTTTTATGCAACAGAATTTAATTACTCTAAAAAGAATGGAATATCTTTATTAGTAGAGAATTTAAAACTGAATGAAGATCAATATGAAGAGCTTATAGATAGTATGAAAGATACATATATGGAAGATAGAAAAAAAGATCATAATTTGATGGAAAAAAGTGCCTAAAATAAAAAGAAATTTTTATTGACATTTATAACCATATAACGTATATTAATGTTTGATATAAATTAAAAACAAAGGGAGTTGATAGAAGAGAAATGAAAAAGAAACAGGTAACACTTTTTTATGCACTACTACCAGTAGTTTTCTTGGTAGTAACACTTTATTATTCTGTTCAAGTTGCAAAACTTGATGTGCATATTCCAATTTTTATCTCAGCTATTTTTGCAGCATTTGTAGCAAAAGTTTCTGGTTGTGCAACTTGGAATGAATTGGAAGACGGTGTCGTAGATACAATAAAGATGTCTATGAGAGCTATATTAATTCTAATGATAATTGGAATGGTTATTGGAAGTTGGATTTTATCAGGAGTAGTTCCAACAATGATATATTATGGATTAAAGATAATACACCCAACTGTATTTTTACCAGTTACTGTGGTTATATGTTCAATAGTATCAATAGCTACAGGAAGTTCGTGGAGTACTGCATCTACAGTAGGAATTGCATTGGTAGGAATAGGAGAGGGATTAGGACTTCCTAGACCAATAATAGCAGGGGCTATTATATCAGGAGCATATTTTGGAGATAAACTGTCCCCAATGTCTGATACAACAACATTAGCACCAGCTATGGCAGGCTCGAATCTGTTTGAACATATAAAACATATGCTATATACTACAGTACCAGCTTATACAATTACCCTTATTTCTTTTGTAATTTTAGGTTTGAAAAAAACATCAGGGGGAGAGGTTGATACTGCACAGATAAATGAAATACTAGATACTTTAGCTAAGGCTTTTAATATAAATCCATTTTTATTAATAATTCCTGTTTTTGTAATAGGGATGGTAATAATGAAAGTTCCAGCAATACCAGGATTGTTTATAGGATCATTAATAGGGGCAATAACAGCAGTTTTTGCACAAGGAGCTAGTTTAAAAGAGGCTCTTTATTCACTACATTATGGTTATGTAGGTAATACAGGAATGCCAATGGTAGATGAGTTACTAACAAGAGGTGGACTTAATTCAATGATGTGGACAGTTTCACTAATCTTGTGTGCTATGACTTTTGGTGGAATTATGGAAAAATCAGGAATGTTAGGAAGAATAGCTCAAGAGATTTTGAAATTTGCTAATACTGATGGAAAATTGATTTTAGCTACTATACTTACACCTATATTTGTTAATAATGTAGCTGGAGATCAATATCTTTCAATAGTTATACCTGGAAGAATGTTTAAGGAAAGTTATGAAGAGAGAGGATTAGCTGCTAAGAACTTATCAAGAGCTTTAGAAGATTCAGGAACAATGTCATCACCACTTGTACCTTGGAACACTTGTGGAGCATTTATGATGAGTGCTTTAGGAGTAGGACCATGGGTTTATGTACCATATTGTTTCTTTAATCTTATTTCTCCAATACTATCTGTAATTTATGGATTTACAGGATTTACAATAGAAAAAATAAAGAAAGATTAAATATAAAAGAGCCGAGATTTTTTTCTCGGCTCTTTAAATATTATTTTTCTACTTGATAGATATTATCTATTTTAAATCCTAAAAATTTTTCAGCAACTTTTTTAAATTTTTCAATTTCACCACTTACAAAGAAATCAATTTTTCCTTTTTCAGTTGCTGGATTAAGAAGATTAAGGTTTTTTAAAGTTTTTTGTAGCTCAATAGCAGTTTCTTTTGCTGGATCTACAATTGTTTTAGTAAATAACTTAGCTATATCTTCTCTAATAAGAGGATAATGAGTACATCCTAATACTACAGTATCCACAGTTTCAGGGAAAACTGCTATATGATTTCTTAAAATTTCTTCTCTATTTTCATATGTTTCCCAAGAATTTTCTACCATAGGACATAATTCAGAGCAACCTTCTTGATATACTGTAATACCATTATCTAATTTTTTAATAGCATTAGCATAAGCATTTGATTTAGCAGTAAAAGGAGTAGATAAAACTCCAATATTTTTACTTTTACTTGCATTAATAGCTGATTTAGCTCCTGGATTTATAACCCCTATAACAGGAATATTGTATCTTTCATTGATTATCTCTAATGAAGCAGCAGTAGCTGTATTACAAGCTATAACTACAGCTTTACAATTATTACTCTTGAAAAACTCCATAATTTTTAAACATAATCTTTGTATATCTTCTAATGTTCTTTCCCCATATGGAGCATTGCCATTGTCTCCATAGTAAAGAATATTTTCATTAGGTAAAGCATTTATGATTTCCTTTAAAACAGTTGTTCCCCCAACACCAGAATCAAATACTCCAATGTTAAAATTATTATTCATAATTTAATTCCCCCCAATCAAGTATTTAATTTATGTAGCTATTTTAATATTAAGAGAACATATTAATAAATATTGTAATTACAGCAGCATTTGTAAAGTCAATAAATAGTGCTCCAACTAGAGGAACAATAAAGAATGCTTTTGTAGAGAATCCATTTACAGAAGTAAATGCTTCCATGTTTGCAATTGCTGTAGGAGTAGCTCCCAATCCAAATCCACAGTGTCCAGCAGCCATAACAGCAGCATCATATTTTGTAGCAATGAATGGAAGTCTCATAACATTGTAAGTTACAAAATAAGTGTAAAGCATTACAAATACTGTTTGAATAGCAAGTATAACGATCATAGGAATAGCAAGAGCTGTAAGTTCCCAAAGTTTCATTGTCATAAGTGCCATTGATAAGAATATAGAAAGTGAAATATTACCAACAACGTCAATCTCCTTCATTGGAAGAGGTCTTTTTATTGAGTCACAAATATTTCTCATAAGTGCAGCAACTAACATTGGTCCAATATATGCAGGAAGAGATAATCCACCTTTCATTAACCATTGAGTATGTGTTTTTACAAATGGTGGAATGAATGCTCCAATTCCCATAGCTACAGATATAGCAACTATAGCATATAATATTTTATCTTCAGAAATAGCTGAATCTTCTTTGTTAAGTTCTTTAGTTTCAACATCATTTTCTTCACATTTTAAGTTGTGTTTTATCATAAGTCTTCTAGCAACTGGTCCACCAATTAAACATCCCATAACTAGTCCAAATGTAGCAGCAGCAATACCAGCTGTGTCAGCACCAGGAACACCTAAGTCAACTATAGTTTTACCAAATGCCCCAGCAGTTCCATGTCCTCCAGTAAGAGGTACAGATCCAACTACAAGTCCAAATAGAGGATGTTGTCCCATAACTTGTGCTAGTCCAACTCCGATTATATCTTGACAAATAACTAATACAGTAGCAACAGCTAAGAATATTGCAACTCCAACTCCCCCTTGAGCAAGAAGTTTAAGACTTGCCATAAATCCAACAGTTGTAAAGAATGCAATCATCAAGAAATTTTGAAGAGTTAAGTCAAAAGCAATTGAGAAAGCTCCTGTTTGACGTCCTATAAGAATAAAGATAGAAAAAATTAATCCACTTACTACTGGTGCAGGAATAAAGAATTTTTGTAAAACTGGGGATTTACTTTTAATCCATCTTCCTAACATTAGTAATACTACTGATATAGCAAGTGTTTCAGCCATACCTACTTTCATTTCCATTTTTGAACCTCCTATGATCCTTTTGTCATGATACCCTATTAATATTAATGATACTCTATATTTTTAAATAGTCAATAGGAGAAAGAATTTACTAAAACAATATTAATAATAAAAAAAATATATATTATCTATCGTAATAAGCTTTTCAAAAAAGAGATTTAAAAACTAAAAATAGATTTTTTTCGTAAAAAACATATTATTTTAGTTCGATTGATTATAAAAAACGAACAAAAGTATAAAAAAATATAAAATATCATTTTAAAACAAAATAAAAATATATTTTAATATATAAAAAATATATAAAAAATATAATAAAAAAATATTAGAAAAGGGAAAATAAAAAAGTGAAGAGATTACCCTTCACTTGAGAAAATTTTTTATTAAAAAATTAAATTTAGGCTATTAGTAAGGCAAGTAATTGTCAAAGGAAACTCTGGACCAGGTTCTCCATCAATATCTGTTGTAATATTGTTGCTGCTAAAATCTTTACAATTAACTTTTAAATTAGCAGTTTTAAAGTGTATTAAATTTGTACTTTCCTCTAAATGCTCACCTTTAAAGAATTTTAGTAGTGATGAGATAGTTGAAACAACCGATCCTGGCTTTACAATAATTACATCTAGTAATCCATCAGTTATTTCACTGTTGTAAGCTATATTAATATTTCCAGCTGTTTTTCCATTGAAAATAAAAAATATAAGAGCTTCTCCAGAATAATTCATCTCTTCAGACTCAACCTCAATATTCACACTTTTAAAAGTTGGCAGTTCCTTTATTCCACTATAATAGTAAGCTAATTTACCAAAGATATTTTTTAAGTGGGTAGGTGTTTTTTGAGATACATCAGTAAATAAACCATAGCTAAATACATTTATAAAATATTTATCATTTACCAAACCTAAATCTACAGGTTTAGGAGTGCTATTTAATATTTTTTTACAATTTTCTTCTATATCTGAAGTAGCACCAATTAATTTTGCAAAATCATTGGCAGTTCCCACTGGAAGTACAGCAAGAGGAAGATCTAAATTATTGCTTTTCATCAGATTTACAACTTGGTTAATTGTTCCATCTCCACCAGCTGCAAGAATATGATCATATGTTTCATCTATATCTATAAAAGCTTTTTCTAAGGGAGTATCAAGGCTAATCCTAAAAGGGATAATCTGTAGATTTTTTTCTTGATATAGTTTGATTATTTTATCTAATTGAGTTAAAATAAGGTTTTCTCCTGAAAAAGGGTTATATATAAATTTAACTTTTTTCATTAAAATTCCTCCTTGAAATAAGTTATATAGATAGTTTAGCAAATATAAACTTAAAATACTAGAGTGAATTTTTTAAATTATTTTCTATTTTTTCTATAATCTTTTCATTGATTTTTCCATGAAGTCTCCGAATAGCTTCTTTTCTATCTCTTTTAAAAAAATTGACTTTTCTGTAATCTTCTAAATCAATAACTATAATTTCATTGTTTTTTATAAAAAAATTATCAAAAGATAAATCTCCACTATAAATATTATTTTTTAAAAGTTTAGTTACCAAATAAATGTATTTTTGTATAATTTCATTGTTATCTCTATTTTTTTCTAGGTAAATATTTAATGGAGTTCCATGAATATTTTTAGTAATTACTTTATAATGTGAATATGAAAGAATCTCTACAGTTTTTATTTCTAATTTTTTTAGTTCTTTAGAGATGTAGAAAAAATTATCACCAGGATATTTTCTAAATCTAAAAAGATATTTTAATCTATTTAGAAATTTAGGTTTAAAAATTTTTATAAATGTATCTTCTTCTTCATTAAAATAGACTAAAGAACGTTTTTGTTCACTTATTATCTTCATTTATTTCCCCTTTGCATACGATGATTTGAAAAGTTGATATTTAAAAAGTATACTATAAAAAATAAAAAAAGTCTATTTTAATATAATAGGATGAAAAAGAAGAAATAATTTGATATAATTAAATAAAAAACATTAAGAAAGGGTGAAAGTATTGAAAAAGAGATTGATTATTCATAATGGAAATATATCAATAGGTGGACAGGAAAAAATGTTAGTTGAGTTTTTAAATATTTTAAATCCCACAAAATATGAAGTTTTACTTTTAATAGAAGAGAACAAAGGAAAAAATAATGATTATATAGATGAAATTCCTAAGTGGATTGATTATAAATTTTTAACTTCAGAAAAGTTAATGGAAGATATAAATATATTAAAAAATAAAAAAAATATCTTTGCTAAATTGTATTATTCTATTCTTTTAAAGAAAAAGAAAAATATAGCAATAAAAGAATTTGAAAAAAATTTAAATTTTGGTGATATAATTATAGATTATGATATGGGATTATTAAGAAATTTGCATAAATTGCCATTAAAAAGTAAAACTTTAATTGGATGGAGTCATGCTGGAGAGGGAACTCTTCCTAAAAATAAACAAAAAAGAAAAAATATAGAAAAATATAATTATATAGTGACTATAAATGATGTTATGAAAAAAGGATATGAAAAAAATTTAAATGATCCTAAAATATTAAAAATAAATAATTTTATGAATTTTGATAAAATATTAGAAAAATCAAATGAAAAAGTAGAAGAGTATGGAGAATATATAATTTCAGTTGGATCATTGACAGAAAATAAAAATCATATATTACTGATAGAAGCTTTTGGAGAGTTGAAAAAAGAAAAAAATATTAAAGAAAAATTGATTATAATAGGTGATGGAAAAGAAAAAGAAAAATTGGAGCAAAGAATAGATGAATTAAATTTAAATGAAGATATTTTATTATTGGGTCAAAAACAAAATCCATATAAATATATGAAAAAATCTAAGTTATATGTAAGTACTTCAAAAAATGAGGGATTACCATTAACTTCAATAGAAGCAATGGTTTTACAAAAAATGGTAATTGCAGTTGAAAATAATGGTACAAGAGAATTATTAGATAAGAATTCTATTTATGGTAAATTGATAAGAAATAATAAAGAAGAATTAAAAAAGGAACTTTATTATTTTTTAATAAATGATGAAGAAAGAAAAAAATATGAAATAAAAGGATTTGAAAGAGCTAAAAATTATGATAAAAATATTGTAAAAGTAGAGATAGAAAGGTTTATAGATGAATTATGAATATAGTATTAATTGATAAAGAGAAGCAATATATAGAAAAAATTAATCAAAATAGAAATTTATTAAAAAACTTAAATTTAATTCAAGCTATAATATTTTCTTTCTTTAATAAAGGAAGTATTATTTATAGTAAAGAAGAAAAAATTGTTTTAAATTTCTGTGAAAAAATTTTAAAAGTACCATATCTATATGGAAAAATAGAAAGTATTTTAGATTTTGAAAATCATTATGCAAAAGTAAAAAGATATGAGATACCAGTTTTAATGTATCATCAATTTGTAAAAGACAAAAAAGATGGTGGAAAAATAAAACTTTTTGTAACTAAAAAAACTTTTGAACTTCAACTAAAAATACTAAAATTTTTAAATTATGAAACAATTACATTTGAAGAATTAAAAGATATAGGACTTCAAAATAGATTTTTTAAGAAATATATAATTTTAACTGTTGATGATGGGTATAAAGATAACTATGAGATATTGTTTCCTTTATTAAAAAAATATAGTATGAAAGCAGTAATTTTTTTAGTTTCAGGTTTAAATTATAATAAATGGACAATGGAAAGTGATAATGAAAAGAAATTTTATTTGATGTCAACAGAAGAGATACTAGAAATGCAAAATAGTGGACTGGTAGAATTTGGTGGACATACTTTAACTCACTTGGATTTTAATAAGGCAGAAAAAGAGATAGCAGAAAGAGAGATAAGAGAGGATAAAGAGATAACAGAGGAAAGATTAAATAAAAAATTAACTGTATTTGCTTATCCTTATGGACATAGAAAAGAAGAAACTAAAAAATTAGTAAAAGAAGCAGGATATGATTTTGCAGTATCAACAGATACAGGAGCTGGAATTTTTACAGATGATCTATACGACATAAGAAGGACAGCTATTGATAAAACTTCTTTATTGGATTTTTTAAGAAAAATTTCACCTAGATATGCTCAATATAAAGCAAAAAAATATAAAAATAAAAGAGGGTAAATATGATACGAAAACTAAATAGAATTTTTCAAGATTATATGAGGGAAAAAAGGTTAAAAATTGGAAGATATTTTTGGGATAGAAAAGAGAAAAAAGAAGAGATAGTAGAGGGAAATTTTATTGAAAAAAACAGTATAAAATCAATACTTTTTTTAAGGTATGATGGAAAGATAGGGGATATGGTAGTTAATACTGTTATGTTTAGAGAGATAAAAAAACAGTATCCAAGTATGAAGATAGGAGTTGTAGCAAGAGGAGCAGCTAAAGAGATAATAAAAAATAATCCATATATAGATAAGATATATAATTATGAAAAGAACAGTAAAAAAATAAAAGAGTTATCTAAAGAAATAAGCAAAGAAAAATATGATTTATTGATAGATTTTTCAGAAATGTTAAGAGTAAATCAGATGATGTTAATTAATCTTTGTAAAGCTAGATATAATATGGGATTAAATAGAGAAGATTGGAAATTATTTGATAAAAGTTATAGTTTTCCCAAAGGAGAATTTCATATTGTAGAAGTTTATAAAAAAGTTTTGGAAGAGATTGGAATAAAGAATCCTAATTTAGATTATGATTTGCATTTTACAGAGAAAGAAAAGCAAAATGTTGAAGTATTATTAAATAATTTTAGAGACAAGAAAATTTTTGTATTGAATCCATTTGCAGCTAGTAAGCATAGAGATTTTAATAGAGAAAAAATTAAAGGGATAATTGATATAATTTTAAAAAAAGAGAATCGAGTAGTATTTTTAATTGGAGAAAAAAAGAGAGAAGAAGAGATAGAAAATATTATAAAAGAGTATTCAGAAAATGTTTTTTTTGCAAAATTGGATAGCATTATGGAAACAGCTTTTTTAATAAAAAAGGCAGATTTTATAATAACACCAGATACTTCAATAGTTCATATTGCAGCAGCTTTTAAGAAGAAAATGATTGCTGTATATAGAGAGGACTTAGATATAGAAGTAAAAAATAAAAATTTATGGAGTCCAAATTATGATGAAGCAATTCAAGTTTTTTCTAGAGATTTAGATGTAAAAAAAGGAGAAGAACCAAATATAAATAAATTTAAGTTAGAAGAGATTGATAGAATTATAAATAATTAGGGAGAGAAAATGGCAAAGTTAAAAATATTAAAAACCTCTTATTTAAAAAGAAAAATAAAAAGTTTTTTTATAAAAATATTTTTATTAGATTATAGGTTAAAAAGAGAAAAAGAATCAAATAACTTGTTAATAGTTACTATGGATGCTTTAGGAGATAATGTTGTTAAAAGTAAAACTATTGAAATTTTAGCTAATGAATATGGTAAAGATAATACATATATTTTATGTAAAAACAAATGGAAAGTTTTATATGAGATACAAGAATACAAAAATATTTTTGTAGATGAAACAAAGTGGAATATTTTTTATAAGATTAAATTATATAGAAAATTAAATAAAATAGGGTTTGATAAGGTGGCAATATTAAATCATTCATATTTACCAGAAGAGATGGAATATATTTATTCTGGTAAAAAATATGATACATCTCTATCCGTAAATTATATTTTAGAAAAACATATTTATTTATTAGAAAATATTTTAAATAGAAAGTTTAATTTAGATGATATTAAACCAAATATTACTAAATATTTTTCTCAAACAAAATATAAAGATATAATTGTAGTAGCTGTTGGATCAGCAGGAGATGAAAAAACTCCAACTTATGAAAATTATAAAAAATATATAGAGATATTATTAAAAGAGTTTAAAGGAAAAGATATTTATTTATTAGGAAGTGGAAAAAAACAAAAGGTTACAGCAAATAAATTAGAAGAAGAATTCAATAATAAATTTATAAAAAATATGGTTGATAAATTAGAATTAAAAGATGTAATGCAAGCAATAAAAGATTCAGAATTATTTGTAGGACCAGATTCTGGATTATATAATATAGCATTTGCTTTAAATAAAAAAATAATATGTTTACATTGGTATAAAGATAAAAGTATGTGGGAACATCCTTCAAAAAATATTATTATTTTAAAAGGGAATGGAGAAAGCAATATTTTAGATAAAAAAGAAAAATATGGAACACCAACTTTAAATAGTATATCAAAAGAACAATTTTGGGAGTCAGTTTTAAAAATAAAAAATATATAAGAGGGGTAAAAATGATATTAAAAAAATCATATATAAGAGATAGAGTAAATAGTTTAGTAATTAATTTTATTTTTAAATTTTGTAAATTTGAAAACAATGGAAAAATATTAGTTAAATCTATGGATGGAATAGGAGATATTCTAGTAAGAAGTAGAGTAGCAGAAAAAATTATAGAGAAGTATGGTAAAGAAAATGTATATTTTTTAATGAAAGATCATTATAAGAATTTAGGGGAATTTTTAGGATATAATGTTATAGGAATTCCAAGAAAATCAGAAAAAAGTTTTTTTAAAAGATTAAAAATGATGTATGAAATAAATAAAAAATATAGTCCTAAAAAATTTTTAAATATTGAATTTGGAAATGATAGTATTGTTGCTAATATTATGGCAAAAGATAAAGTTGGTGTTTTTGATAACAATGAAATGGTAAGATGTTATAATAAATATTATACAAAATCTTTTATATTTGATAAAAATAATAAAAAAGTTTTAGATAACATAAAACAAATAGGAGAAAATGTATTAGAAACTCAATTAGAATTAGAAAATATAATTCCAAATTTAAGAAATAAGTTTTCTGTTAGTAATAAAGATATAATAATAGCAGTTGGTTCAACAGCAAGAAATAGAGTATGTAGCCCTATAAAAATGAAGGAGTATATAGAAGAAATAATAAAATTTTGTCCAAATGAAAAAATTATTTTAGTAGGAAATGGAGAATTACAAAAAAATTATGCCAAGAAAATATTAGAAATGATTCCTAATAAAAATATAATTGATTTTGTAGATAAAACTAATTTGATGGAAGCATTTGAATTAGTAACAAAATCAAAACTGTTTATAGGTTTTGAATTAGGATTATATAATTTATGTTTTGTTACTAGAAAAAAAGGGATTGGATTATTTAGAGATGCTTCTGTTTCTTTTGCTCATGAAGTACCTTGGTTAAAAAATATAGAACCTTTAGGTAGTATAGATAATACTATAAAAGACGAAGAATATCCAGATGAAAGAATCAATAGTATATCAGTAGAAAGTTTTAAAAAAGCAATGGAGGAATTGTTAAAAAATGAATAAAATAAAAGTTGGATTATTAGTAGAGGAATTTTATGATGAAGAGTTAGGGGGATTTGGAGGTTATGGTATACTAGCAAGAGAATACATAGCAAAATATATACCAAATCAAGATATAGAGATAGAAGTTATTATAGGAAGTAATAAAGAAAAAAGAGTAAGAACTATAGAGAAATATGGAATTAAAATACATTATTTACCTAAAAATTATTCTTCAAAATTAGATATAGATTTTATATATTTTAATAGAGTAAAAAAATTTTTTAAAGAACAAAATTTTGATATCTATTTGAGTATTGAAATGAGTAGAATAGCATATGAAGTTATGAGAATAGAAAAAAATAAAAAATTGATTATGTGGATTCAAGATCCAAGACCTTTATCCGATTGGGAAGAAATAAAAACAGTATCAAATTCTTTAGAATACAATAGTTATTTAAATTATTATATTAAGTGGGAGAAAAAGATACAAATTCTTTTAAAAAAACTAAGAGAAGAAAATAGATTAATTCTAATTTCACAAGGAGAATTTTTGAAAGAAAAAGCTAAAAATTTATATAAATTTCCAGAGAATATAGAGATAAAATATTTTCCAAATCCTGTAGAAATAAATGATAATTTTGATATAACTGCTAAAAAGAATAGTATTTTATTTTTAGGAAGATTGACAGCAGTAAAAAGACCATGGATCTATTTTGAGCTTGCTAAAACATTACTTAATTATAAATTTTATGTTTGTGGTTCAGGAGAAGAGTTAAAAGAAATTATTCAAAAATATAAAGGTATAAAAAATTTAGAGTTTATGGGACATGTTTCAGGAAAGAAAAAAGAAGAATTATTAAAAGAGTGTAAAGTTTTAGTAAATACATCTATCCATGAAGCTATTCCAGTATCTTTTTTAGAAGCTATTTCTTATGGAGAAAAAATTGTAAGTTGTCAAAATCCTGATGACATAACTAAAAATAATGGATATTATACAGGAGTAATATTAGGTGATGGCTATGAAAGTGTAGATAAATTTAGATTTGGAGTAGAAAAATGTATAGCTGAATACAATGAAGAAAAAATAAAAACTTCAATTAAGAAAATTCCGAATAATCATAGTATAAGTAAGTTTGTAACAAATATGAGGGAATTAATATTAGAGGAAGTGAAAAATGGATAAATTAAATCTTACTATTGCAGTGGCAATATATAATATAGAGAAATACTTGCCTAAATGTTTAGAAAGTTTACTAAACCAAACAGAAAAGAACGGGTATGAAATTTTACTTATAAATGATGGAAGTACAGATAATTCTAGAAAAATTTGTGAAGAATTTATAAATAGAGGACTAAAAGCTGAAATTATAGATAAAGAAAATGGAGGATTAACAAGTGTTAGAAATTTGTCTATTGATTTAGCTAAAGGAGAAAATATTCTATTTTTAGACGGAGATGATTATATAGAAAATGAAACAATAGAAGTTATTTTTAAAGAATTAGAAAATTATGATATGTTGGCTTTTAGTTTTAATTGGGTAAGTGAAAATAATATACAAAAAGATGAAAGATTTTTAGAAAATAAAATTTATAGCAAAAAAGAAGAAATAAAAGATTTAGTATTTGCTAATAAATTAAATAGTAGTGTATGGAATAAAATTTTTAAAATTTCTATTTTAAAAGAAAATAGAATAAAGTTTTTAGAGTTTAAAAGTTGTGAAGATACTCCTTTTGAAGTTGAATATCTAGAAAAATGTAATAATGTAAAAATAATAGATAAAATATTATATCAATATATTTATAGAGAAAATAGTTTATCAAATCAAAAAAGATATGATTTTTATTTTAATCATTTAAATTTAATTTTATATCTTTTTGATATTGTAACTATCAAATCTGAGGACTTTTATGCTTATATATTAAAAGAATACGTGTATCTAGTAAGAGAAATAAAAAAAATAGATTTTATTAAAAGAAATAAAGAGATAAAATTATTAAGAGAAAAAATAGAAAAAAATTTGACATTAAAAAAAGTATTTTTTAATAATAGGATTAAATTTAAGATGAAATTAAGATATATAAAATTGAAGGGAAAGAGATAAAATGTTAAAAAATAAGATAATGGAAAGCTTACAATATATTTTATTTTTTATTATAGTATATTTAGTATGTACAAGATTTAAAAATAAATATGAGGTAGGAACAATAATTGCTTTAGGAGTAGTGGCATTATTAAAGAGTTTTTATAATAAGGAGTATTTAAGAATAGATAGAAAAATATTTTATATTATATTTTTTTGGATATTAATAATAACTTTAAGTTTTTTTAAAATGCTAAAACTATATCCTAGTGGAGAAGGAGAATATATAGTTTTATATAAAAATATGATGATATATAATTTTTTATTATTTTTTGTTTTAACTCAAATAGAATTTGAAAAATTTAGATATAAAGAGAGAATACTTGATTTAATTAATATTTTATCTTTATATCCAGTATATAAAGGTGTTATTTATATAAAAGATAATGGAATTTTTAAAATCGGTGTTATTTATGGGCATCAAAATTATTACTCTATGTTAATTGGAATTTTCTCTATTATAAGCTTTGGATGTTTTTGCTTTGAAAAAAATAAAATATATAAGTTACTATATTTATGCTTAAATATATTACAATTATTTGTATATATTAGTGTTGGACAATCTAGAAATGTTTTTTTAGCTTTATGCATTAGTTATATAAGCTGTTTAATTTTATTTAACTGGAAAGAAAATAGAAAAAGAGTATTTAAAATACTATTATTTTCTTTATTTATAGTAAGTATAGGAATTTTTATATTAAAATTAAATAATCTTAGAGTTGTTGATATTTCAGTAGAAAAATTTTTAAATAACCCGAGGATATTAATTTGGAAAAAATGTCTAATAGATGAAAAGTTTAATCTATTTTTTGGGAAAGGTTTTGCTTATTACATAATGAATAAATTTAAAGATAGTGTAGGAGTAACCATTTGGGCGTTACATAATGATAGTTTAGAGTTTTTAGTTACTCAAGGAATTTTTTCAATGCTTTTATACTGGGGATTTATTTTCTATTTCATGAAAAGCTTTTTAGTAGATTTTTTACATACTAGAAATAAGATGAGTTTAATTACATTTATTTTGGTTCTTTATTTTTTTATGATAGGAATGTTAGATTTGCCATTTTACTCTAAAAGAATATCACAATTTATATTTTTATTTTTAGGAATGAATATACATAGAGAAAAAAGGAAGATAAAAGATGAAAAAAAATATAATTTTTAGAAGTGGAAGCCTTAGAATGGGTGGTTTAGAAAGAATTTTAATAGAGGTTTTACAAAATATAGATAAAGAAAAATATAATATAACATTAATTATTGATGATGATTGTGGAGAAGATAATATTTTTGAAAAGGACATTCCTAAAGAGATACCATATTATTTTTTAAAATCTCAAAAGTTAATAGAGAAAACAGAATATTATAAAAAAAGAAAAAAAAATTTAATTTGTAAAGTAATGTATAATTTGTATATGAATTTAGAAACTTTTATAATGTGTAGAGAGATGAAAAAAATTATAAAGTATTTAGGGAAAATAGATATTTTAATAGATTTTGATGCTGGGGCTACTAAATATATAGAAAAAATAAAAGCAGAAAAAAAAATAGTGTGGATTCATAATTCAATACCAAAATTAAAAAAGAAACAGTCTAAAATAGAAAGATTTGGAAAAAGATTAGAAAAATATGATAAAATTGTTGCTATTTGTGATGAAATGAAAGAAGAATTAAAAAAAATCTATCCAAATTTGAAAAATAAAGTGACAAGAATATATAATCCTTTTAATTTTGATAGAATAAAACTATTGGAAAATAATGAAGAGAATCTTTCAGATAGAGAAAAAAAATTATTGAAAGATAAATATATAGTGGCTATAGCAAGATTGGATAATGTTCAAAAAGATTTTAATACTCTTATAAAAGCTTTTAAAATTTTAAAAGAAAAAGGAAATAAAGAAAAACTGTATATTATAGGAGATGGACCATCAAAATATGAGATTGAACAGGAAATAAAGAAAAATAATTTAGAAAAAGATATCCTATTAATAGGAAATAAGAAAAATCCATATATTTGGTTAAAAAATTCAATTTTATTTGTACATAGTTCTAAATACGAAGGGCTACCTACTGTATTAATAGAAGCTTTGATTTGTGAAAAGATGATAATTTCTTCAGATTGTCCGACTGGTCCTAAAGAGATTTTAGCAGAAGAAAGTTGTGGAAGATTATTTGAAGTTGGAAATTTTAAAGAGTTAGCAAATTTATTAGAAATTTATTTAGATTCAGAAGAAAAAAGAATAGAATTTATCAAGAAAATTTTAAATCGAAGAGAAGAATTTAATAAAAAAGTTGTTATCAAAGAATATGAAAAATTAATAGATGAAATTTAAGGAGATTAAATTGAAATTAAAGGAAGAAAAATATTTAGATTGGAAAATATTTTTTTCACAGACAGAAAGTAGTGCTATGACTCTTGGAAAAATGATTTTAGATAGAAATTATAAAATAAAAAAAGTTTATAAAGATACTAATAGAAATTATGTAGCACAAATAGAAATAGAAAATAAAGATTATATATTAAAAGAGTTTCGTTCTGAAGTTATTATTCCACAAAGAAAAATACAAACTTTATTTAAAAAAGGTGAAGCATTGAGTACTTTAATAAATACAACAGAGGTTATTGAATTAGGAATAGAAGAGTTAGTAAAACCTATTGTAGTTTTAGTAAAGAAAAAATTAACAATAGAGCAAAGTTATCTTTTAATGGAATATGTTGAAGGGGTAAAAATATCTACTATAGAGGATATTGATAAAATAATGGAGCTAGTAGAAAAAATACATAAAAATAAAATATATCATGGAGATCTGAATACGTCTAACTTTATAAAAGAAAAAGAAAAAATAAGAATTTTAGATACTCAAAGCAAAAAAGAAAAAATAGGAAGTTTTAAAAGATGGTATGATATTTTTACTTTAGAAAATGATTTATTAGTAGAGTTATTGAATTATAATGTAAGAGAAAAATATTATTTAAAAGAAAAAGATATATGGTTTTATTTAGCTTATTTATTAAAAAATTTTAAAAATACTAAATTAATAAAAAAAATAAAGGCTAAGAAAAAAGAACTTAGAAAAAAAGGGTGGAAAATTTAAAAAATGAAAAGAATCATGGAAAAGATAAAAGTAAGTGTAATAATTCCTGTATACAATGTAGAAAATTATATAGAAGAATGTGTAGAGTCTGTAATAAACCAAACTTTAAAAGAGATAGAAATAATAATAGTAAATGATGGGACAAAAGACAATTCAATAAAAAAAATTGAGAAGTATTTATCTAATCCAAGAGTAATATTGATAAATAAGGAAAATGGAGGAGTATCTTCAGCAAGAAATGCAGGATTAGAAATAGCTAGAGGAGAATATATATCTTTTGTAGATAGTGATGATTTTATAGAATTGACTATGTTAGAAGATTTATATAATGAGAGTAAAGGAATGGATATCGTATTTTCTAATTTTGCTCGAATAGATAGTTTGGAAAATAATATTAAAATAGAAAAAAATAATTTTAAAAACTTAGAAACAAAAGAGGGAAGTTATTTCTATAATATTGAATTAGGATATGTTGTAAATAGGATATATAATCATGAATTTTTAAAAAAATTTAATATTAAATTTAAAGAAAATATGTTAATGGAAGATTTGTTATTTTCCTTAAAAGTTTTTTCAGTAGCCAAAAAAGTTAAATATTTAGACAAAGTACACTATTACTATAGAATAGATATAAATAGTAGTATAGTAAATACTTTGATTAAAAATAAAGAATTAATGAATAAAACTTATAATCAATTAATAGAAGAAGTTGAAAAATTTTTAATAGAATTTGAAGGAAAAAAAATTATGAAATTAAGAATTTTTTTAACTAAAATAGATTTATTTGTAAGGAAGAAGAAATTAAATAATGAAAAAATAAATAATAAAAAAATAAAGGAAATAGAAGAAAAAATAGAAAACTTGTGGGATGAAAATTTTTCAATTGAAGAAAATAAAATTTTAAGAGAAGATATGTTCTCTATTTTAAAAGGAAAAGTTTTTTTAGATATAGATCTACTTAAAAAGTTTTATTGGAAAAATAGATTAATAACTAAAAAATACTTGAGAAGAGTTTTAGAATTTAAGTTAAAAAAAGTGGTAAAAAAATTGTTTTAAAAACTATTTTATGAAAAGGGTGGAAAGATTTAAAAATGAGAAATTTTTTTTATGTAGATACGTTATATAGTTTATTTATATGTTTATTATTAGAAAATAATTTAAATGAAAATTTTTATTTTTTTTCAAATAATTTTTCTAAAATAATAGCAAAAAACTTAAAAAATAAATTAATTATTAAAGAAGTAAAAAAAATAAGATTGATAAATTATGTAACAGGAGCAATCTACTTTAAAGTATTAAAGTTATTTTTTTATAAGAAAGCTAAAGATAAAAAGTTTTATATTCATGATTCTGGAGAGTATGCACAATTTTTTTTAAATAATTTTAATAGCATTTTTATTTCGATAGAAGATGGTACTTTAAATTATAATAATCAACTTTTAAAAAAAAGTATTGAAAAAGCTAATAAAAAAATAAATTTCTCAAAGAAAGTAAAAAGAAATTTTGTTTATGGAATTAAAAAAATTTATCCATCTTTGGGAGTTGCTGATAAAATAAAAAAAATTATGTTGACTGGAATATTACCAATTCCTGAGATTATTAAAGCAAAAACAGAAATAATAAATATAGAGAAGAGATGGAATAATTTAACTAAAGAAAAACAAAAGGAAATACTAGCAATTTTTAATATTAAAATTGAAGAGTTTGAAACTTTAAAAAATGATAGTAATAAATTTCTTTTATTAACACAACCTTTAGCAGAAGATGGAACATTAAGTGAAAGTGAAAAAATTAATATTTATAAAAATATTTTAATTGAACGAAATATAAAAGAAGTATATATAAAATTACATCCAAGAGAAAGCACAGATTATGTTAAAGAATTTACAAATATAAAAGTTCATATAATAAAAAAAGATTTTCCAGTAGAAATACTGTTTTTATTAAATATAAATTTTAGTAAAGTAATTACTTTATTTTCAACAGCAGCTTTAAATTTTAAAGGAAAGTGTGAAATTGAGTTTATAGGAACTAGAAATTATTCTAAATTAATGGAAAAGTTTGGAATTATAGAGAGCAGAGAGCAGAGAGCAGAGAGCAGAGAGCAGAGAGCAGAGAGCAGAGAGCAGTAAATACTAACATATTTAAGTCAATTAATAAAATAAAAATAGCATAAATTTTTAAAAATAAATATAAAAAAGTTAGATAGTACGATTGTTTTAAAAGAGTAAAAAAATAAGAAATCGAGGTAAAAAATGAAAATTTTAGTGGTTAGATTTAAACAGATAGGAGATGCTATATTGAGTTCTGTAATTTGCAATACATTAAAAAGAACTTTTCCAGATGCAGAGGTTGATTATGTAGTATATGAGCATATTTCTCCTTTATTTGAAAATCATAAGTATATAGATAATGTAATATCTATAACTAAAGAGGAGCAAAAAAATCCTTTTAAATACCTAGCAAAAGTATGGAAGGTTACAAGAAAAAAATATGATATAGTTATTGATATTATGTCAACTCCTAAAAGTGAGGTTTTCACTCTATTTTCTTTAGGAAGTAGATATAGAATAGGGAGAAGAAAACCAAAGAGAGGATATACATATAACTATAAAATAGAAGAACCTAGAGATGCAAAGGATAAGGTAGATAAGTTTTTAAAGATGTTAAAACCTTTAGAGCAGGAATATAAGGTGATATATGATAATAACTATGTTATTACTTTAACTTCTGAAGAAAAATCTCAAATGAGAAAGAGAATGTTAGATGCTGGGATAGATTTCAGTAGACCAGTTTATATTTGTGCAGCTAACTCAAGAAGAGAAGCTAAAATATACAACACAGAAAAGATGCAGAGAATTGTAGAAAGAGTTAGAGATGAATTAAAAGGGCAGGTTATTTTCTTCTATTCTCCAGATGAAAAAGATTTTATAATGAAATTCTATGAGAAATTTGAAGATAAGGAAGATCTTTTTGTAAATATTAATACTAAGAGTATTAGAGAGTTAGCAATGATTATAGCTAATTGCAACTTTTTCTTTGGAAATGAGGGTGGACCTAGACATTTGGCTCAAAGTTTAGATGTACCTAGTTTTGCTATTTTTAGTCCAAGTGCATCAAAAAAAGAGTGGTTATCTAATGCAAACGAAAGACATCAAGGAGTAGAACCTGATGATGTGGGAAATTGTAATGGCTTAGATTACAATGGGCAATACAATTTAATTGATCCAGATTATGTATTTGATAAAATAGAAGAAATGAGTAAAAAATTTATAGCTAAATAGAGAAAAGAATAGAATAATTGTAAAAAATATCTCTTGACGATTGATAGATTATGGGTAATAATCAATTAAGAATCAAGAGTTTTTTATTTTTCTGTTTGAAACTTTTCTAAATAATGATAAAATAACTCATAAATAAATTTCGTTGGAGGACAGATGAAAATTTTAATTGTAAATACAAGTTACAGCTTTTTTCTATATTTGCTTTTAAAAAAAGACTGGAAAGATACATATTTTCTATTTGGAAAGATGTTTCCTAGAGATATTTTTTCAAATCTAGAGAAGAAAAGTAGATGTAGATATTCAGGTTATGGGGTATTAAAATCATTAACTAGAGATGGAAAGGGAAAATTATATCAATTTTTATCATATTATTATGAGATTTTTTATTGGCATATCTATGCTCTTTGGTTAAAGCTAACAGTGAAAGATTTAGAGATCTATGGAAATGATAGTATGGATATAGCTCTTCCATTTAGAGAGAAATTTAGATATTTAATTGAAGATGGAACAATTAACTATATTGATTATCAAGCTCCACAGAGAAGCCTAAAAGAAAAGATAAAACTATTTTTTAGGGGAATGTATTCAACTTATATCCCTTTTGGTAAGTCTAAGAATATAGAGAAAATATATTTAACAGGAATAGCTGAGATCCCTAAAAGTATAGAGGAAAAAGTTGAAATAATAGATCTTCAAAAATTATGGGATAATAAAACAGAAGAGGAAAAGTTAGAGATATTAGAGATATTTGGCTTTGAAAAGGATATTTTAAATCAAATTAAAGGTAGAGATGAAATTCTTTTAACTCAACCACTATCAGAAGATGAGATAATGTCAGAGGATGAGAAATTAGACATTTACAAAGAGATAATGAAAAATTACAACAGTGAAAATATGATAATAAAGACTCATCCAAGGGAGAAAACAGATTATAGAAACTGTTTTCCAAAGGCTCTGATTTTAGATAATGTTTTTCCTTTTGAAATTTTATTGTTAATGGGAATAGAGTTTAAAAGGGCAGTTACTATTTTTTCAACAGCAGCATTGGGAATTGGAAAAGATTGTAAAGTTGATTTTTATGGAACTAAGATAAACAAAAAGCTTTTAGATAAGTTTGGAGATATTTCATTGGAAAGTTTAAATTCAAAATAGGCGGTAGGCATGGGAAAAATAATAAAAAATATAGGTTGGCTGATCTTTGATAGAATTTTTATACTGGTTCTACAATTTTTTATAGGGGTAAAGATAGCTAACTATTATGGAAGTTCATCTTATGGGATATATAGTTTTGCTGTGTCAATAGTGGCATTTTCAGCTATATTTTTTGAGATTTTAAATAGTAGAGTTATAAAGAAGTATTATGATGAAGAAAACTATCATTCAGTAGTATATAATGTTACTTTTTTTAGAAATATGATAGCTATTGTACTATTTTTCTTTGCTCTTGTAGTGGGAAAATTTTTAAATATAGATAGGACACTGTATATAATTTTAGTTTTATTGTGTGTTGATAATATTTTAACAACTTCTACAACAGGAATAGAAAACTTTTTTGAATATAAGCTACAAGCTAGAAAGATAGTGGTTTCAAATAATATTGTAAAACTTGTATCATATACTTTGCAATATTTAGGAATAGTTATGCAATACTCTATTGTTGCAGTTCCTGTAATAAGATGTATAGGTAGCTTAATTAGAATGGCACTGTTGAAATATATGTATATTAAAGAGTATAGAAAGGATAAAAAAGGGAAGTTAGATAAAACTTTATTGCAGGACATGATGAAAGAGAGTTTTTATCTTTGGGCTAGCTATATCTCTTTTTTGATGTATACTCAGTTAGATAAAATAATGTTGGGAGTTTTATTAGGAAAAGAAGAGGTAGGAATTTATACTATTGGAGTGCAACTTGCTGACATTTTTGCAATAATGATTGTACCTATGCAAACTTCACTTTTCCCTAAGATGATAAATCTTTTTAAAGAGGATTATAGAGAGTATATTAAGTTTTATTTGAAAAGTAATGTGTTGATAACACAGTTATATATATTAGGGTGTTTCTTCTCAATTTTTGTTATTAGAATAGTGTTTCCATATATTTTTTCAAAGGATTATCTTCCAGCAATTATGGTGTATAGTATTTTGACTTTAGCAGTTTTAATGAAGGCAAATGGAGCTTTACAAACTGGGCATATGACATTGAAGGAGATAACTAAGAAAAGCTTTTATAAGACAACAGCAGGGCTTGGAATAAATGCTATACTAAATTATCTTTTAATTAAAAGATTTGGAATCAATGGAGCAGCAATGGCAACAGCAATAACTCAAGTATTTACAATTTTTATAATAGATTTCTTTATTAAAGAGTATAGAGAACAAGCAGTTATACAGTTAAAATCATTTAACTCTTTTTATTTAATTGATATACTTAGAAAAAAATTATAGCGAGGTGGAAAATGTATAAAGGTAAAAAGATATTAGCAGTAATTCCAGCTAGAGGTGGGAGCAAAGGAGTACCGTTAAAAAATATAATCAATGTTGGAGGTAGACCTCTTATTCACTACTCAATACAGTGTGCTAAAGGTTCAAAGTATATAGATAGAACAGTTATTTCAACAGATGATCTTTTAATAAAGAGGGTATCTGAAGAGTGTGGAGGAGATGTTCCATTTATGAGACCAGCAGAACTTGCAAAGGATACATCTAAATCAATAGATGCTTTGGTTCATGCAGTGGATACAATGAATGAGATGGATGGACCATATGATTATGTTGTTTTATTACAAAATACAGTTCCATTGAGAAAAAGTTGGCATGTAGATGAGGCTATTGAAAAGATTTTTGCAAGTGAAGAGAGAAGCCTTGTAAGTGTTACAGAGGTAGAGGAGCATCCAATATTGATGAGAACTTTAAATGAAGATGATACAGTAGAAAATCTATTGCATATGAATAGTACAATGAGAAGACAAGATTTTCCAAAATTCTATAAAGTTGATGGAGCAATCTATATTCAAAAGTTAGATAAGGACTTTAATAATGATACAAGCTTAAATGATGGAAAATTAGCTTATATAATGGAAAATAGATATTCTACTGATATAGATAATTATATAGATATTAAGATTGTAGAGTACTATTTAGAGAAAGAGAGAGAAAAAGAAGCAGAAGAGATGATGTAATAATTTTATTACACCGAACAAAAATTAAAAGAAAATAAAATAGAAAACCTTAATAAATAAGCCTTTAAGAAAAATAATCCGAACATAAAATTATTTTTTTTGGAGGTTTTATTTTTTTATAAAATAGTGGTACTATATATCTATTGTAACAAAAGGCAGTATAGGAGGATAGGCTTGTGGAAAGTATTAGAATAATAATTGATTGGGTAAATAATCTATTGTGGGGAAAAAATATATTAGTTGTAATGTTGATAGGTACAGCATTGTATTTTACTGTTAGAACAAAATTTATGCAATTTAGATTATTTGGAGATATAATTAGAATATTAAAGGATAACAAAACTAATGCTAAAGATGGAGTTAGTTCTCTTGAGACATTCTTTTTAGGAACAGCATGTAGAGTAGGAGCAGGAAATATTTCAGGAGTTGTAGCAGCTGTTTCAATAGGAGGACCAGGGGCACTATTTTGGATGTGGCTTGTAGCATTATTAGGAGCATCAACATCTTTTGTTGAATCAAGTTTAGCAGTAATTTATAGAACAAAGATAAAAGATGGAGTATATAAAGGTGGAACTCCTTGGATAATTGAAAAGAGATTAAATATGAAATGGCTAGGGGCAATATATGTAATAGCATCTATTATCTGTTATGTTGGAGTTATTCAAGTAATGTCAAACTCAGTAACTGAATCTGTAATAAGTGCCTATGGAAATGGAATAAACTCTTTCATCAGTTCAATAGGAGTTGCAAATATTCTTGGAAGTAGAGCAGATGTAAGATTCGTCTCTATAATATTATCTTTAATAGTTGTATATATAATCTTTGGAAAAGGTAAAAAAGATGCAATAATCTCTGCTTTAAATAAGATTGTACCTATTATGGCAATACTATATTTAATAGTTGTAGCTTATGTAATTATAACTAATATTACAGGTATACCTCAAATGATAACAAATATATTCTATCAAGCTTTTGGTGGAAAAGAGTTCTTAGGGGGAGCTATTGGTGGAGTTATAATGCAAGGAGTTAGAAGAGGACTTTTCTCAAATGAGGCAGGAAGTGGAAACTCAAACTATGCAGCAGCAATTGTAGATATTGAAGATCCAGCAAAACAAGGGATGGTTCAAGCTTTAGGAGTGTTTGTTGATACTTTAGTTGTATGTAGTGCAACAGCCTTTGTAATCTTATTAGCAGATGCTGATAAAGTTGCAGGGTTCTCAGGAATGACACTTTTCCAAGAGGCTATGAAAACTCATGTAGGATGGATAGGAATCCCATTTACTGTAGTGGTATTATTCTTCTTCTCACTAAGTACAATATTAGGTGTAACATACTATGGTAAAAATGCTATGAGTTTTTTAAGTGATAAAACTATTTTTGATAAACTTTATCATATCCTTGTAGTTTGGATGGTATATGTTGGTGGAGTTGAACAAAACTTCTTTGTATGGTCTTTAGCAGATTTTGGATTGGGAATTATGACAGTGATAAATATTATATGTATTATCCCTATATCGAAAGTGGCAATTGATCATCTAAAAGTTTATGAAGTGAAATTAAAAAATAATAGATAATAAAAAAACTCTCTAGGACAAATAGAGAGTTTTTTTCATATATATTAAAACATCTTGGGGAAAGATTTATATTATTAGTATAACAATATATTGTGACAAAAATGTTACAATTAACAAGAATTTTCTTCTTTTTATATTGAAAATAATGTATAATGTAAACAACTAAATGAAATAAAACAAAAAAAGAGGTAGGAAGATGAAAAATAAAAAATTATATGGACTAATTATGTGTATACTTCTTTCTGGAACTGCTTTAGGGGTAGAGTTTAAAGAAGGAAAGTATGTTGGTGAAGCAAAAGGGTATCGTGGAGAGGTAAAAGTTGAAGTTACTACTTCTAGAAATAGAATTGAAGATGTAAAAGTAGTAAAAAATACAGATACTCCAATTCTTTCAGATGCAGCAGCAAGAAAGGTATCTGAACAAGTAGTAGCATATCAATCATTGAGAGTAGATGGAGCAGCAGGGGCTACTGGTACAAGTAGAGCAGTTGCGATGGCAGTAAGAAATGCTTTAAAATCATCTGGAGCAGATCTAAAAGAATTAAATAAGAAACCTAAAATAGAGGCAAGACAACTTGTTAAAAAAGAATTAAATGAAGATGTAGTTGTAGTAGGAGCTGGAGGAGCAGGTTTAGTGGCTGCTATTGAAGCTAAAAACAATGGTGCTAAAGATGTAATTGTACTTGAAAAAATGGCATTTGCAGGAGGAAATACTCTAATTTCAGGAGGAGAGTATGCTGCACCTAATAACTGGATTCAAGAGAAAAAAGGTATAAAAGATAGCAAGGAAACTTTCTATAAGGATATTTTAAAAGGTGGAGATAATGAAGGAGATCCTAAATTAATAAAAGTTCTTGCTGATAATGCACTAGATGGAGCTGTATGGTTAAAAGATTATATTAATATGACTTTTGAAGATAGACAACTTTTCTTTGGAGGACACTCTGTTGAAAGAAGTTTAGTACCTAAAGATGCTACTGGAGTAGAGATGATCTCTAAACTTCTTAAAAAAGCTGATGAATTAGGAATAAAAGTTTATTATGAAACTCCAGCAAAAGAGTTAATAGTAAAAGATGGAAGAGTAGTAGGAGTAAAAGCTGTTGGACCAAAAAATGAATACACAATAAATGCTAGTAAAGGGGTAATTCTTGCTACTGGAGGATTTGGATCAAATCTTGAAATGAGAGTAAAATATAATAAAGATGTAGATGAGAAAGTTCTTTCTACAAATACTGTTGGAATAACAGGAGATGGAATCCTTATGGCTGAAAAGATAGGAGCTAAGTTAGAAGATATGCAATTTATTCAAACTTATCCTACTTGTGACCCTATAAGTGGAGCTCTATTATATTTTGGAGATGTTAGACTTGCAGGTGGAAGTATTTTAGTTAACCAAGAGGGAAAACGTTTTGTTGAAGAGTTAGAAAGAAGAGACGTAATCTCAATGGCTATTAAAAAACAAACTGGAAGTGTAGCATATCAATTCTGTGATGAAGCTCAAGCAAAATCAAGTGGAGTTGTAGATCACCATGGACCTGAAATGAATTACCTATTTAATAATAAACTTCTAGTAAAAGCAAACACTATAAAAGAAGCAGCAGATTTCTTTGGAATAGATGCAGCAGAACTTGAAAAGACAGTAGCTAAATATAATCAATATGCTAAAGATGGAAAAGATTTAGAATTTAATAAGAGAGGAAAATTAACTCCATTTGAAGCAAAAGGACCTTTCTATATTATGAAAGCTGTACCAGCTGTTCACCATACAATGGGAGGATTAAAAATTGATGAAAATGCTAGAGTGATAAATACTCAAGGAGAGGTAATCAAAGGGCTTTATGGAGCTGGAGAGGTTACAGGAGATATTCATGGAACTAACCGTCTTGGAAGTGATGCTATAGCAGATATTACAGTATTTGGAAGAATAGCAGGAAAAACAGTAATGAGTGATAATAAATAGTTAAATAAAATAAAAGAGTTGTGTAGATTGAGAAAAATAATCTATAACAACTCTTTTTCTTTTAGAAAGAGCAATTGACAACTATATAATAAAGATATATAATATCAATATAAAAAATAGAAAAATCATTTGGTTTTAGTATTATAAGTACTAAATTAAAAGGGAAGTTAGTGAAATTCTAACACGGTCCCGCCACTGTAAAGAGGATGAAAACACAATGCCACTGAAGATATTTGGGAAGGTGTGTGAGTAAAATGATTCTAAGTCAGGAGACCTGCCAATGATCATAGAAAGATCAACTTGCGAGGACGAGTGTGAATTTTTAAGATAAGTCTTTGCAGATTATCCTCAAAATTTACTGTTCGTAGGTTTTGAGGATTTTTTTATTTTATAGAAAAGGAGGATAGTATAATGATGAGAGAAGAGGCGTTTTTTAATAGGGTAGTATATGGAGGTATAGCTTATAAAATAGGGGAGAGTGAACCATATACAGGGAAATTTATCTGTAAATATGCAAATGAGGAGATAAAAGAGGAGGAGGAGTATATAGCTGGAATAAAAGAGGGAAAAGCACTTAAATACTATCCTCAAGGACAGTTGAGAGAGAGTAGTGAATTTGTAAATGGACAGTTAAATGGAGATTTTCTTCTATTTTATTCAAATGGACAATTGGAAGAGTATATGATGTTTAAAGATAATAAGATCAATGGTGAATGGGTAAAATATTATGAAGATGGAAATATTAAGATGAGAGCTTTCTTTAAAAATGGGAAATTAAATGGTAAAAAAATAATTTATTATCCAAATGGAAAAATAAAAGAGAGTATATCATTTAAAAACAATCTTCTTCATGGGAAATATATAACTTACTATGAAAATGGAAATATAGAATCAATAAGATATTATAGCAATACTCTTTTAAATGGAAAGGTAGAATATTATTATGAGAATGGAGAGTTGGAGATAAAAGAGGAGTATAAAAACCATGTAAGAAATGGGAAATATATTAAATACTACTCAAATGGAATTATTAATGCTGTTGGAAATTTTAAAGATGGTAAACTTGCAGGGGATTGGAGTATTTTTTATGAAAATGGAAAATTATTGGGAAATGCTTACTTTATAAATGGTGAAATTAGCCAAGAGGCATCATAATATTACAAAAAACACAGGAATTTTCACCTGTGTTTTTTAGTAAATTTTTATTTTTCTCTCTCTAGTAGATAGTATTCCCAGTTCATCACGATATTTAGCCACTGTTCTTCTTGCCACAGAAAAACCTTTATTTTTTAATAAGTAAGAGAGTTTTTCATCTGAAAGAGGGGAATATTTATTTTCGTTATGGATAAACTCCTCAATAAGTTTTTTTATTATAATAGATTCAGAACTAACAATAAAGAGAGATTTTATTTCAATTACCCCTTGAGGAGTTTCGATAAATTTCTCTTTTATAGCTCTAGAAATAGTAGAGATATGGAGATTAAGCTCACTAGCAATATCTTTTAAAGTTAAAGTTTTTAAGTGCTCCTTTCCAAAAAAGAAAAATTCCGATTGTTTTACTATTAAAAGCTTTAAAATTCTCTCTAAAGTTGCATATCTTTTCTCAATAGCCTTTATTAAATTTAAAGCATTTTGATAATTAGTTTTATCTGAAATATCAGAAGAGGAGAGTTTTATTTTAGGAAATGCCTCTTCATTTAGGGTAACTTTTAATTCTTTATCAACAATTTCTACCTTTGCTTCAGGGATAATATATTTAGTTTTATTTCCAATAAAATATCCCCTTGCAGGAATAGGATCAAGAGTTTGAATTAGAGCTAGATAGCTTTTAACTCTATCTATGGAAATATTAAGATTTTCAGCAATAAAATCAAATTTTTTAGCCCCTAAATCTTCTAAATAATTATCAATAAGGGAGAAGAGGATAGGATCTTTTTTATCTTTTATAGTTAATTGAATTTTTAAACAATCTTTTAAATTTTCAGCACCAATTCCATGTGGTTCTAAAGAGTAGATAATATTGAAAATCTCTTTTAAATCACTTGTAGATAGTTTAAAAGTTTTTTTTATCTCGTTTTTAGAGATAGAAAGATACCCTCTATCATCTAGGTTGTTTATTATATAGTAACATATATCTCTAAATTTTTTAGATAGTTTAAGGTAGGAAAGTTGTTCCTCTAAGAAGTCAAAAAGTGACTCCTCCTTTGATACAAAATCAAGAGGCGAAGGAGCTTCTTCATCAGATGAATGGTTGTTTGAACGAGGAGAATAAACTATTTCTAACATAGGATTTTTATTAACCTCTTTCTCAATAAGCTCTTTTAAATTAGAAGAGGACATTTCCAATACATTCATAGAGAGTTTCATATCTTGAGTTAAGATCAATTTCATATTTTGTTTAAGTTTTAATGAAAAATCCATATAACCTTTCCTCCTATCTAGACTTGATATATCTATATCATACCATATAATAAAAAAAGTGCCTAAAATTTATTTAAAACTTTAGGCAACTTTATATTATTATTAAATTTCAAATCCTTCAATGATGTTATAGATATGGTCTCTAACTCTTCTATAGTAGTTTAAAGTATCCATGTAGCTTGTAGTAAGTAGAGCAATAGGTGTTTCGTGACAACCTGCATTAATAAGATGTTTATCTTTAGCAACTCTATAATTTTCTGTAATAGTATTAGCTTTTTCAATAGATCTTAACATCATCTCTTTATTTTTAGTAGCATAAGCAGTGTTGATATTTCTAAATAACTCTTCAGTATCTCTATTCATTGTAGAAAGAGTATTTTTCTCCTCTTCAGTTAAAGGAATATTGTTATCTTGAAGTCTCTTTAGTGAGTTTATAATTCTCATTAAGTAGTCACTAATTGTTTCATATTCATCACAAACTTCTAAGTTATTTTTAGTATCAAGTTTTAGATTATCTGTTATATTTTTATCATTTAAGATAATAAAGTTAGCAGTAGTAATCTCTTTTTGATATATATCAAGATCATCTTCAATCTTTCTCATTTTCTTAACTTCATCTTCAGTTATAGATTTATTAGTTTGATAGATCTCTTTTAAAGTATTAAACATTTCACTAATATTTTTTCCCATATTTAAAACTTCAGTTTTAGTTTGTCCAACTACAACACTTGGAGTTTTTAACATTAACTCATCAATATGAGTAATTCTATCACTAACTTTTTCTTCATCATCTTTAACAATTTTTGTTAAGAAGTCAGCAAGGTAACCTATAAATGGAGTAAAGATTATTACATTTGACACATTAAACATTGTATGAGCAGTTGCAATAGCCATAGTTATATTTGCTTCTGGACTTCCAAAGTTAGAAAGAAAATCAAGGTAGTATGGGAATATAGCTGTTACCCAAATAACTCCAACAGTATTGATAATAGTGTGAGCATAAGCAGCTCTTTTAGCATTGGCATTGGCATTTAAAGTTGCTAAGAAAGCAGTAATTGTAGTTCCAACATTTTCTCCAAGAACAAGAGCAACAGCTGTAGGATAATCAATTAATCCTTGTACAGCAAGAGTAATAGTAATACCTAATGTAGCTGAAGAAGATTGAACAATAGCAGTAATAAGAGCTCCGATAAATGCAACTTTTAAAACTCCAAAATAAGTATCAGCTGAGAATAAACTGAAAAGACGTACAAATTCTGGCATACTTCTAACAGGTTTTAAACCGTTACTCATAAGTTGAAGTCCAAGGAAAATCATTCCAAGTCCCATAAATGTTAAAGCTCTAGTTTTTGCTTTTTCACCTTTTAAGAACATATATAGGATAGCTCCAGCACCAACCATAGGTAATCCATATTTTCCTATATTTAAAACAAGTATCCAACCAGTAATTGTAGTTCCAATATTAGCTCCAAAAATAACCCCAAGTGCTTGTTTTAAAGTTAAAAGAGAAGCATTAACGAATCCAATAGTCATAACAGTACTAACAGAAGAAGATTGAACTAACATAGTAACAAACATACCCATTAGGATAGCTACAACTCTATTAGTAGTTAATAAAGCTAGAATCTTTTTTAATCTTTGCCCAGCTAATTTTTGCATTCCTGAAGACATACTGTCCATTCCAAATAGAAATATTCCTAATCCTCCAAGAACATTAAATGCAATGTCTAAATACATTTTTCCTCCTAAAAAATAAATTAAACTTTATAATCAAAAAAATATTATCATTAGTGTGTAATAAGAATGTTAATTCTATGTAAAAAATATGTAAAAAAATAAGATTATATATTAATATGATGAATTTAAGATATAAATAAAAGTTAAAATTTTGTTAAAATAATATAAAATCTATTTTTTACTATTTTCATGTAATAATTTTGTTTCCATAGCGACAGAAGTTCTTTTTATTGCTTCTTCAGCTTCAATAGGATTAAGTCTATAAAACTCATTAAATAGAAGATCTATAACAAAAAGTTGAGCCATTTTAGCAGCAATACTTCCAGTTTGTTTAGGTGTCTCTCTAGAACCACAAAGTAAAATTATATCAGCAAATTCACTGGCAAAACTTTTTCTATAATGTGTAATTAAAATAGTTTTAGCTCCTCTTATTTTAGCTTCAGATAGAAGTCTAGGTCCATCTTGAGTTGCCCCAGAATATGAGAAAAGAACTATAACATCATCTTTATCACAATTGGCAGTTACAATAGTTTGTAAATGAGGATCAGTGATATATGAAAAGTTACTAGAAACAGTTATAAAACGTCCCCATAACTCTTGAGCCATAATTCCACTTGCTCCTTGCCCAAAACAATAAACATGTTTTGCAGCTTTTAGATGTTTTGCAGCTTGGCAATAAGCTTCTTTATCTATAAGTTGTAAAGTTTGGTTGATTGAAGCTACATTATAAGCAAATAGTTTTTTTGCCATCTCTCCAAAAGAATCTTCAGGAAGTATTTCAGCATAAGCATCTATTCCACCATCAGTAAGAGTAGCACTATTAGCTTCAGCAAGAGCATATTTAAATTCCTTGTAACCATTGAAACCTAATATTTGACAAAGACGAAAAACAGATGATTCACTGACATCACAAATCTCAGCTAATTGATGTATAGAAAGATATTGTGGTTGAGCAGTATTTGAAAGAATATAATCAGCTATTTTTTTAAGAGATTTACTAAAAGTAGGGTACTCATTTGTTATATTAAAAAGCACATTCTTTTTTATTTTAATCACCTCACACTCAATGTATTATTTTTTTGAATAAAAACGTTAGAATCACCTAATAATATAACAAAAGCTTTGAATGTTTGCAATGAAAAAATTTATTTATAAATAATGTATATAGTAAGAAATGGCTTAAATATAGGGTTTGTATTGATAGAAAAAAACAGAAAAAATAAAAGTTTCTTTTTTTTTAAAAGAATATTGACATTTTCTTTTATTTTTGTTATTCTATTTTTAGAGGCTAAGATACAAAATATATAGATGTATTTAAGAAGAGAAGGAGAGGTTTAAAAATGAGAAATGTGGAAAAATATCAAGGAATAATACCAGCATTTTATGCTTGCTATGACAATGAAGGAAATATAAGCGTTGAAGGAGTACAAAAATTAACTCAACACTTATTAGATAAAGGAGTAAAAGGAGTATACGTTGGAGGATCATCTGGAGAATGTATATACCAAAGCGTAGCAGAACGTAAATTAGTTCTAGAAAACGTAATGAAAATAGCAAAAGGAAAAATGACTGTAATAGCTCACATCGCTTGTAACAACACAAGAGATAGCCAAGAGTTAGCAGCTCATGCAGAATCATTAGGTGTAGATGCAATTGCAGCAATCCCACCAATCTACTTTAAACTACCTGAACACGGAATCGCAAAATACTGGAATGATATGTCAGCAGCAGCACCTAATACTGACTTTATAATCTACAATATTCCTCAATTAGCAGGAGTATCATTAACAATGTCATTATTAAAAGAAATGATGAAAAACCCTAGAGTAATAGGAGTTAAAAACTCATCAATGCCAGTACAAGATATCCAAATGTTTAAAGATGAATTAGGAGCAGAAAGAGTAGTATTCAATGGTCCAGACGAACAATTACTATCAGGACTAGCTATGGGAGCTGATGGAGGAATCGGTGGAACATACGGAGTAATGCCAGAATTATACTTAGAAATAGAAAGATTATTCAAAGCAGGAGAAATTGCAAAAGCAAGAGAGATCCAATATGAAGCTTGTAGAATAATCTATGCAATGTGTGGATGTAAAGGAAACTTATACGCAGTAATGAAAGCAATCTTAAAAATGAGAGAAGGAATAGATTGTGGAAGCGTAAGAAATCCATTACCAGAATTAGTAGCAGAAGATATGCCAAAAGTAGAAGCTTGTGCAAAAATGATCGATGCTGCATATGCTAAATTCTTCTAATTAAATTGATATTAAGACTGTACAAATTATTTGTACAGTCTTTTTTTGTTATAATTTATTTTTTCTTTCCCTAATATCAGCTAAAATGGAATTTGGAGAAGAATATTAGAGAGAGTTACGAAAT
>OFMH01000381.1_pt1 | contig 33229 bp, 34 predicted proteins | sample 1541761 | NCBI WGS metagenome assembly OFMH01 (sample SAMN04209249, study PRJEB22552) | human gut metagenome | biome: gut; material: feces | host: Homo sapiens | place: USA: Oklahoma
AAAGAGATTTTAGGACGCAATCTCAACATCTCCTTTGGTCCGTTTGGCGAGGGCTCTTAGTGGGGGGGACGGCAGGAGCAGTGGTCAGCCTTTTTCGCTGGTTAATTGCCAAAGGGGCCGCATTTTCTGTAGCTATATACAAAGACGCCCTTCATAATCCACTTCTGATTTTGGGAATTGTCCTGGTTAATCTCTTGATTGCACTTTTTATTGGTTACCTTATTAAGCAGGAAAAAGACATCAAGGGCTCAGGAATTCCCCATGTTGAAGGGGAACTGATGGGGCTCTTACATCCGTCTTGGTGGTCAGTGTTATGGCGTAAGTTCCTGGGTGGAGTTCTTGGGATTTCAATGGGACTTATGCTGGGACGTGAGGGCCCTAGTATTCAACTAGGCGCCATGACTGCTAAGGGCTTAGCTGAGAGTCTCAAGCTCTCTGCACGCGAAAAGCGCGTCTTGATTGCTGCAGGAGCGGCAGCAGGGTTATCGGCTGCCTTTAATGCCCCGATTGCCGGTCTTTTGTTTGTTGTCGAAGAAGTCTATCATCATTTCTCGCGTCATGTTTGGGTGACAGCTTTAACGGCATCTTTAGTGGCTAATGCTGTTTCCTTACGGATCTTTGGTCAGGTTCCGGTTCTTGCTATGACAGAAAAATTACCCGTATTTCCTTTGAAAGATTATTGGATTCTTATTGTCTTGGGGATTTTTCTAGGTGTGCTTGGATACGGTTATGAGTGGGTTGTCTTACGTATTGGTAAGGTCTACCAAGGGTTAGGAAAAATTTTCCACTTGCCATCTCATTTTCATGGCCTTCTGGCAGTTCTGTTTATCATTCCTATAGGCCTCTATTTTCCATATCTTTTAGGTGGTGGGAATGAATTGATTCTTGCCCTAAATGGTTTACATCCTGCTCTAACTGTGGCCATCCTCTATTTGGCCATTCGATTTATTTGGAGTATGTTGTCCTTTGGTTCAGGTTTTCCTGGTGGGATTTTCTTGCCGATTTTGACTTTAGGTGCTCTTTCTGGTAGCGTCTTTGCGGCAGCTTTTGAAAATCTAGGATTCTTACAAGTCAGTCAGTTCCCTATTTTTATCATTCTTGGTATGGCTGGTTATTTCGGTGCGGTATCCAAGGCACCGCTAACTGCTATGATTTTAGTGACTGAGATGGTGGGTGACCTTCACCAATTGATGACAATTGGAGTTGTGACCCTGATTGCCTATCTTGTCATGGATTTCATGGGAGGAGAACCCGTCTATGAAGCCATGCTTCACAATCTGATTGCCCACGAACCAAAACAAGTTGATAATATACCGACGATGATTGATTTACCAGTTACAGATAGTTTAGCTGGTCGATTGGTTAAGGATTTAACCTTACCTGACGGGGTTTTGATTTCCACTCAGATTTTTCAAGACCAGTCTGAGGTTGTTCATGGAGACACACGTCTAAAAGCAGGAGCAACCTTATATTTGGTTGTTAATGAAAGTAATATCAGTCAGGTAAGAAAACTCTTTTTATAAGCAATTCAATGGCTTGAGGCTCTTTTGTCCTCAGGTCATTTTTGTTATAATGAAGAGAAAAAAGGAGGTCAGTATGGACTTAAATGAGATTCGCCAACAGATTGACACCGTTGATAATGAGATTGTGGCTTTGTTGGAAGAACGTATGAAATTGGTAACTCGAGTAAGTGCTTATAAACAACGCACCGGAAAGGCGATTTATGATCCCGAACGAGAGCAAGCCCTGCTTGACAAAGTAGGCGCTAGTGTCGTTAATCCCGAATATAGAGAAGCTATCGTCGCTAGTTTTGCGGATATTATGAAGCATTCACGTACTTATCAAGCAAGTAAGCTAGAAGAAAAGTAGGCAACTAGGATGAAAGTAAGACAATTAAGTGATAGTCAAGGTCTTTCTTACTTACATTTAGTAATGTTAAGTCTTTATGCAATCTTGTTAGGGGTGCTGGTTGGACTGATTGATGCTGTTTTTGGGCGCGTGCTTATAGGACTCTCGGAATACCGTGACCAGCATATCTTTTATCTAGTCCCAGCACTTCCTTTAGCAGGCCTTTTGATAGTTTACCTTTACCAAAAGCTTGCTGGCAAGGCAGCACAGGGAATGGGCTTGATTTTCAAGGTAGGACATAATGAGGAGGATCAAGTCCCCCTAAGGTTAATTCCACTTGTGACTGTGACCACATGGCTGACCCACCTGTTCGGGGGATCTGCAGGTCGTGAGGGAGTTGCTGTTCAGCTCGGAGCCACAGTTTCCCATGCTTTTAGTCGCTATTTTAAGATCCCTAATGCTTCACGCATTTTCTTGACCATGGGGATGGCAGCTGGTTTTGGAGGGCTCTTTCAAACACCAATCGCTGCGACCTTCTTTGCTCTTGAGGTCTTGATCCTGGGACAGTTAAGCCTTCCAATTTTAGTACCAACTCTTATTGCATCTTTTGTGGCTAGTACAACAAGCCACCTTTTAGGTCTTGAAAAATTTAGTCACTTTGTATCCGATAGTTTGACTATTAACCTTGGGACCTTTGTTAAATTAGCTCTTTTAGGTCTGGTCTTTGGTCTAGCAGGAAATCTCTTTGCTTATCTCTTATCAGTAGCTAAAAAGAAAGTGGCAAGTCTGCTCCCAAATCCCTATTATCGTGTTCTATTAGGAAGTGTCGTCTTAACCTGTCTTCTTTTGATTTTGTGGAAGGGACGCTATACAGGTCTTGGAACGAATTTGATTGCTTTAAGTGTTGGTGGTGGGACCATTTATCCATTGGATTGGCTTTTGAAATTGCTCTTGACCGTCTTTACCTTATCTCTTGGTTTCCAAGGAGGAGAAGTAACCCCTTTGTTTGCAATCGGAGCAAGTCTTGGTGCTGTTCTAGCACCAGTTTTAGGACTTCCAATTCCACTTGTAGCAGGTCTTGGCTATCTGTCTGTCTTTGGTAGCAGTACCAATACCCTTTTAGCACCTATTTTCATTGGCGTTGAAGTCTTTGGTCCCGCTAATGCACTCCCTTATGCGATTGTCATGGCTTTTGCTTATCTCATTAATCATAAGACGAGCATTTATGGACAACAAAAAATGCTAGAAATGTAATCTATGTGTCCCGATTTGGAAGAATAAAAAAATTACAAAGAGAGCGTTAAGAGCGTTCTCTTTTATTTGTTAAAAAAATCTAATTTGGAGGTTAGGGATGACACCTAGCGAGCAAAATTCACGAGAAGCTATTATTTCTTTTTTGATGGAACAAACAGGGTTATCACGTCAGGAAACAGTCACCAGTATTGAAGAACTTGAAGCTTTTGGCTTAGTCGGTTTTGCTTCCAACGGTGATTTCAGACTGAAAGAGGTATAAGTAATGACAAAAATTCAGATGATTACAGCAGACGAATTTCAAACGTCAGAACGTTTCTATGCATTGCCCAAAATTCTTTTTGAAAGTAACCGCTATAAACAAATGCGGATTGACACTAAAGTTGCTTACGCAATTCTAAAAGATCGCTTGAGTCTTTCCCTGAAAAATAACTGGATTGACGAAGCAGGATATATTTATCTAGTTTATTCAAATGCTAATTTGATGGAAATTTTGAATTGTTCAAAATCAACACTTCTAAGAATTAAAAAGCAATTGACTGAGTACGGCTTGATTTATGAAGTTAAGCAGTCAAATAGTCAAAAAGGTACCCTCGCAAATAGAATATATCTAGGTCAATTAATTGACGACAAATCTACTAGAACCCTTGTAAACACCGACTTTTCTGAACCAGACACCCCCCCGGTGTCAGATTTAGACCAGGGGGGTGTCAGATTCGGACTAGAGGGGTACCAGATTCAGACTAGGGGGGTGTCAGATTCAGACACTAATGATACTGATAACAGTGATACTAATATTAGCGACACTGACATTCCTTCTGACGATGACGAGGAGATAGCTTACTCTAATCAAGATGATAAATATCAAAACACGCTAAACCGAAAAGTTGATGAAGCGACACAGTACGATAGAGATTATATTTGGGGACTTGTATATGACCGTCTAAGACAAGAGAGGTTCTCAAAAGCTTCAGCAGATTTTGTAATGCGCCATTTTGATGACCGTTATCAATACGCCTTGGAAAATATGCGTTACGCATCCTCTACAGAAAAAATTGCAGAATTTGTTTTTAATGGCATCCTAGCTGTTTTCAATCAAGAAAAACGAAAACAAGAAAATGCTAATGGATGACCTGGCAAATATAAGTAAGTACCTTCTTGAAAGCATGACCTGGATATGTCGTTAAACTGTCACAAATGTTTTCAGGAGGTAGCAAAATGAAATTTGCTAACAAACTTACCGCTAAAGCTATGCTTGCAGTCGCTCTTCTTGGAGTGGGTGGTGCAACAATCAGTGCTGTTCAGCACAAGACAGGTGATAATGTCGCACACGCAGACACTCCAGTAAGACGTTACTATGAGTACCGCCGAATTCGTGGAAGACTCTATTACCGTAGTGTCCTAAAAGGCTATGCTAACGGCGTTGGATGGGTATATGACAGCGTTGGCCCTTGGATTTCAACTGGTATGTAACAAGCTGCTTTAGCTTTGACCTTAGCAGGTCTTAAAACTGCTTGATGTTCCTTGAAAACTGAATAATAATCTTTCGTCCTGATTAGTGATACTAAAGGCATAAAAAAAAGAAATGGGGGCGAAAGCGTAGCTAGTAGAAGTATATCTAGCGCCTGGTATCAAGTATAACAAAGGCACACTTACAGGATGTAAGTGCTAACGAGGTAGGACCCACAGTTAAAATTGTGTGGTTGGTCAAGCGGGCCGTGGCTACCAGCCTTAATGAGTTCGAGGTGAACAAAGCTATAAACCTTACGTCAAAATGCAGATTTAACTATTTTGGGTTAAACAAAAGCAAAAAAAAGGAGTTCGAAATGAATGATACTCTTTTGAGATTATCCGATCTCAGGCAACTCGGTCTTGAAGGTGGTGTAATGCTATATCTTCAAGACGGTACCGTTGCCAAATGTCGACCAAAGTTCGCAGCAATTCAAAAAAAAGAGCGAAAAAATGGACGACTTGTAAACGTGGAAGAGATTGTACCTTTTGCAACTATATTTCAAGCAATATCAGTCGTTAAACGGAATAATTTAGTTATTGCAAGAAAATTTGTGCAAAACAACCAATCCTTCCTTCGCTTAAGCGGTGTCGGTTATCACCGCAAGGAAAAGAAAAGAGAGGTATGAGACTTTGAATAAAGCAAAATTTATTTCACTTATCTCAACAGCAGTGCTTGCAACTGCATCATCAGGGGTTTTCGCTGATGAAACAACTCCTGTCAGTGACGGGTCAACTAGCCCAACGGTTAGCGTGACTGCTCCTGTTCCAACAGACAAGTCAACAGACAAGGCTCCTGATACGAGCGCTAGTCATGTATCAGACGGGACTTCTGGTGTTACAGCACCTACCACACCTGTGACACCAACTCCTCCAACAACACCAAAGACTGAGGAAAAGCCATCCACTTCTGAGAAGGTGAAGTCAAAAACAACCGCTTCTAACAGTCAAATTCCTGATCCAAATAAGGTAACGGATAAAGCTCCTGAAGCTAAACCGTCAACTGAGAAACAAGCAGCAGCCACTGAAACAGAGGCGTTACCACACACTGGTGATGATGACACTGCCCTTACAGTAAGCCTTACAAGCCTAGGCGCATTTCTTATTGCAGCAGGACTTGGTTTCTTGCCAAAACGTAAGAAGGACTAGATGGATTACCTAAAACCAATTTTAGGAATTCTTTTATCATTTGTAATTTTAACTGGTCTTAATATGCTATACATTTTAATCGGTCGTTATATTACAAATTTTAAAAAATTATCAGGACGGTTTGAATGGCTTGATAAACCCGTCTTAAAGAAGAGGTCTTCAGCAACCTCTACACAAAAAAACCCCGACGGCCATCGGGGTTAGTTAAAAATTTATAAAAATTTAAAACTTACATCGACATTATAGCATAATAATGTCAGAAAATAAATAAACCTAATCATTAAAATACAAGCCAGTTAGATTTCGTTTAACCAAGAACTACGATAAGACATTGGTTAGTAGCGAGTGCTTTTAGGAGCGTAACGGGGTTCGATTCCCTGGCTCGTTATTTGTTTGAATATTGACCTAGATAAGTCAATAAACTGTCTATGAAATCTAACTGTCCTTTGTATAGATGGAGGTTCTATCATGATTGAATATAAACAAGAAGCTCCACAAGTCATCTTACTAGAAGATGAACCTTGTGTGATTATTGAAGAAGACTAACTAGAGGCTGATGCCTCTTTCTTGCGAAACAAAGGAGAAATAAAAAATGGAAGTTGTTACAAAAATCATTACTGTCATGGGTGCATTGGTCGCTATTGGTGGCCTAGGATGGGCATTTGTAGGTGCAATTGAGTTCTTCCAAGGAAAAAAGAACCAAAACCCACAACAAATCGATAACGGAATGGCGGGTATGGTTTATGGTGGCGGACTAGCTGCTGTATCAGCAAGTATTGCAGCTGCAATTGTTGCTGCAATCAACTCAATTCAATTTTAAAAGGTATTTAGAGATATACCAAAGCGTTAATAATTATGATACAATAAGAATAAGATTAGGAAAGAGGTTGATGATTATGAATAGAGAAGAATGGATTTCCTATTATGAAAGTATCAATGGTCATAGACCTTCTATTTCAGAGGTTTATGAAGCCGAAAAAAATGGTGATATTTTTGTAATTTCTGAGTCGTCTAGTCCTCTAACTATCGGAAATCAGGATTATACTTCAAATCATAGTCCTAACTATCGCAAAAAATCAGCCTGGAGAAGCCTTTGGAATGCACTGACATTTATCTTCAGTGTTTTATGGGGGTTGGTAAAACTTGCTTTCTCACTTGCTTTATTTATAGTTAATATTATTTTGACCATTTTCTTCTTTTTTGTACGTATCATAGGTTTTGTTTTTCTCTTATCACGTTAATATTTATCATGAAGTGTTTCGGACACTTCTTTTTTTATCCTTAAAGTATGAAGGGAGGACTATGGACGAACTTATAAAAAACATGACGAAAAGCTTAAGACAATATAATAGCGCTGCAAACCATGCTGTTATTGGTATTAATAAAAGTTTTGTTGTAGTAGGTTATATTATTGTTAGTTTCTTTTTGTTAGTAGAAATGATGTCCTGGTACAAGTATCTTAAGCAACAAGGCGGAGAACTGACTTATCGTCTCATGTTAGAAGTTGCTTTAAAGTATCTTATTGCATACTTTCTAGTAGCCATGTCAAGCCAAATTGTTGTTGCTATTATGCAGGTTACTAGTCTATTGATACGTATGGTTGGAGCTAACGTATCGAATGATCTTTTTGAATTTACAGCTCTTAAAAAAGGAAATTGGGTCATTAGGGCGGTTGTAAATTCACTAGCATATCTTTGCGGTGCCACAGCCTTGATACTAACAAATATCCTAGTATTTATGAGATTTATTGAACTTTATCTCTACAGAGCCGTATCACCTTTAATCGTTGCTTTTTGGATGTCTGATGACACAAGAAGCATTGCGACTAATTTATTGAGAAAGACTACCGCAGCTGCCCTCCAAGGACTTTTGATTGTCATTTTATTGGTTATTTGGCATGCCTTCGGAGTTCAAACCGATATTGACCTAGCTAATGCAGATTGGATAAAAACATTTGCATCGGGTTTTTCTTATATTGGAAAGTGCATTTTATTTGTTTGGTTACTCTTAGGTTCACAACGGATGGCAAGATCACTTCTCCAAGCTAACTAAATGGAGGTATATAGTTGAATAAAAGTAAATTAGGGTCGATTTTCCTAAAAGAAATTGACCAGTATGAAAGATCGGTTGTAGGCGGTATGACGGCCCGCATTTTTATAATGGTCTTAGGTGTAGGAGCTGTCGTTATGATTGGTGTCTTACCAACAGTTTTTTGGTCTATTCCTGACCTATATATGTATATGGTGGTTGTTCTAGGAACACCACCTTTTATCGTCTATGGGCTTAAGTTGGACGGGATTGTTAAAGAACGAATGCTATTTATCTTAACAATTCAAGAAAGAAGCTATCAAACTGATGATGATTTCACAGCATTTGGAAATAATAAGGAGGTAACTTATGGCAATTCTGCCTTTTCGCAAGCAAAAGATGTCCACGAATGGAATTAAGCCAACTCTTACACAAGAGGAGCTAGAACGTGGGAAACAGCTACAAAAAGCATTAAAAAAATCAACTCAAAATACAATTAAGTACACGAGTCTTTTTGAAGATGGACTCATGCACATTACAGGTCGTGAGTTTTCACGGACCTATGCCTTGGGTGATGCTAACTACATTACCGCTAGCGATGACGAAAAATCAGATATTATAGATTATTATGCTGATGCTTTAAATGTCTTAGACAGTGATAACACCTACCAACTCACGGTCATTAACCGTCCTTTACCTGACAATGCTGTAGAGCAAATTTCTTATGATAGAGTAAATGATGGTTTCAATGATTATCGTGATGAATACAACAAAATAATTAAAGATCGTTTTGATAAGGAACAAAATAACTTTGAGGTTAAAAAATTTGTTACAGTTTCTACAATAGCTGAAGATAGAAAAATGGCCTACCGTAGGCTTAATGACGTTGAAAACAACTTTACAGCTCAATTCCAGGCGGTAGATGTTGATTTCAAGGTATTAAATGGCTCAGAGCGATTAAATATCTTCTCTGATATTCTTAGAGGTAATCCATACTTGAACCTTGATTACCGTGACCTTATCCGAAGTGGTCTTGGTACCAAGTCATTTATTGCACCTGGTTCAATTTGGTTCCAACCTAAAATGATGAAGATTGATAATCAATTTGGACGTGTAATGTTTGTTAGAAATTATCCGAATTTCCTTAATGATCGTTTGATTAAGTCGCTCGTAGATGTTGGTATTGAATTAGTTATCAATGTTTTAGCACGTCCTTATGATGTAGGTGAGTCCTTGAAGAAAATCAATAATGCAGAGGCGGCTATCAAAATGGATATGGTCAAAAGTCAAAAAGCAGGGGCTCGTGATGGTATTTCACAGGAACTTGCTACTGGTGGGGTTGCTGCGGAACTTGCTGAAGAAGCCGAAGTTTGGAAGTCTGAAATACAGGATAATGACCAAAAAATTTATTCAGGCATTTTCACAGTCTTCTTTAAAGCGGATAGCGAAGAAGAGCTAGAAGACTTTACAAGTCGAGTTAAGGCTGCTGGACGTAAGCATGGCGCAGAATTTGATGTAGCCTCTTACCAACAAGAAAATGGTCTTAATTCAACTTTACCGATTGGTATTCCGTTCCTTGAAGTGAAACAAAATTATATGCGTGACATGACAACCTCTAATATTGTGACACAGGTCCCTTTCACGAACGTTGACCTTCAAAGTAAGAGCCCCTGGGCAGTCTATTATGGGCAAAACCAATTAAGCCATAATTCGATTACCCTTGATCGTCAACGTGATTTGAATACACCTTCAGGTGTAATTCTTGGGAGCTCAGGAAGTGGTAAGTCGGTAACAGTTAAATCAATGGAAGTAATTCCAACATTATTGAAAAACATATATGATAGAGTCATCATAGTAGACCCTGAAGACGAGTATAGTGATATCGGACGAGAATTTGGAGCGCAGATGATAGATATTTACCCAGGTTCTCAGACTCACCTTAACCTACTAGATTTGCCTGATATGGATAAACTGGATGCTGAAGATGGAGATCCAATTGCTCAAAAATCTTCATTGTTGATTGGTTTCTTTGAAAACGTACTTACAGAAGTTACAGATGCCCAGGTGTCTATTATTGACCGTGTAACTCACTTAACTTACGAACGTTTCCAAGATAAAGGACGTATGCCAACCCTTAAAGATTGGCATGATATTATGTTGGAGCAACCAGAACAAGAAGCTAGAGATATGGCAATTGCTTCTGAAACCTATGCTAAAGGTTCTCAGGATATTTTCTCTTATGAAACAAATGTGGATATCAATGACCGCTTTGTTATCTTCAATTTGAAAAAACTTGATGGGAAATTGAAGCCTTTCGCACTGATGGTTATTCAAGACTATATTTGGAATATGGTTGTTAATAATCAAGGAAAATTCACTACACGTATTTACTTTGATGAAATGCAAAACCAATTTCAAACTGATAATCAGGCACTATTTTTCACTAACCTGTACGCCCGTGTCCGTAAATATGGGGCTATTCCTACGGGAATTACTCAGAACGTGGAAACGTTGCTTGATCGTACTGAAGGACGTAAGCTGTTAAACAACTCAGAATTTGTTGTACTTTTGAAACAAAAAGGGTCTGATGCTCGTGAATTGGCAGCTATGTATGAATTGACAGAAAGTCAATTAAGATACGTAACGAAACCTAAAGCAAAGGGAACAGGTCTTATTATTGCAGGCGGAACTGTGGTTCCTTTTGAAAACCCAATCCCAAGCACTACGAAATTATTTAAACTAATTGCAACAGATGCTTATTCTGAAGCAGGTGCATAGAGGTGATAGATAATCACCTCTTTTTTCATATCTAAATAGAAAGGGGTGATTATTTCTTGAGTAATAATCAATCGTCAAAAAGTAGATACTCTCAAAGAAAACAAGAAATCAGTCAGGCTGTCCAAAGGCATAATAACAATAGAGGCCGAATTGCACAGCGAGGTGCGAATAAAGAGTATAAAAAAGCTAAGGCCGCTTATCGGGAAGCTGCTAAGAACTATCGTGAAGGAGGGGGAGCTGAAGCTCTCAAACTCAAGAAGAAGAGTAAAGAAAACTTAAGGATTGCTCGTAAAACAAAGAAGATAGTTAAAAAGACAAACCCGACAAAGACCCAGAAGATTACAAGAGATGTTGCTCACACAGGTACAAGTGCTGTCACTTCTTATATTTCATCAGGTCTAAGTCAAGACGAAGATTTAGAAGAAATTGTAAAGCATACGAGAACGTCAAAAAATGCCCTTCGCAGTGCCAAAAAAGGTGCTAGAGGTATCGGAAGAGTATCTAAAGCAACAGGTAGAGGTGTTGTTAAGGGCTCTCGTTTTGCCAAACGTTCAACGAAATCAGCGGGAAGAGTCGCAAAAAGGACTGCTAAGAATGCTAGGCGTGCTGCTCAGGCAAGTGTTAAAGGAGCCAGAAGAGCCTTGCAAGTGGCTCAGCTAGCTATTAAGGCTGCTGTTGCTGCTGTCAACGGAGCGATTGCTTTCTTTGCGACACCAGTTGGTTGGGTGGTTGCTGTAATTCTAGCTTTAATGTTACTTGTGGTCATGGTCACTGGTGTATTCTCGTCAAATATTGTTCAACAAACAGATTTCAGTTTAAATGACTCTTGGGTCCAATTATCTAAGACAGACCGTAAAAAATCGAATGATAAGGTTGAATACTACACAGATATTGATGAAATTCTGTTGTATATGAATTACCGTTACGGAGGAGAATGGGAACCATCTGCCAAGTGGGAAGATGGTAATGGTGGAAAATGGGCAGGGAAATTTGGCCTAAACCATTTCTCAGATGCTCTTGATGATATTTGGAAGCAGGAAAACGAAGATCCAAACAACCTGAAGACAATGAAAGATGTCTATACAAATGGGAAAGAGTGGACCAAACTCAGTAAGTCTGATCGTGAAGAATATGAAGAAATTCTTGAAAATGCAAAGGAGTCAGGGAAATACCCTGGAATGCAAGAACTTCAAAACCCTCTATATAATGCTGCTGATGATAAAAGTCAGTCTGAAGGAGTCATGATAGAAAAACGTTATGGTTATACAGCAAAAGATAAGTTTAGCTATAACACAACTATTAAGGCCTCTTCAGGTCAAAAACTTTATGCGCCTATGGACGGAAAAGTTGAGGTTGGAAAATCTACACTAAAGACCTTCAAAACAAACCTTCCAAAGGATAAAAAGGAAAGTGAAGAAAAGAAACAGAAGACTAATATCATTATCTATACAGATGATGCGGAGTTTATTTTCTATAACGTTTCAGGAGCTCGTGTCAAGTCTGGAGACAAGATTGAAGAGGGGACTGAATTGGGGTCTGTGCAAGGTAACGGGCAAGAAATTGCCTATGCTAAACGCAAAGAGACTTTGGACAAAGACGACAAAGACGACAAACGATATTATGACGAAGCCAAATATCTTGAGAAACGTGATGAAGATAATGAGGATGCCAGAACCTTCACACGCAACGTAGATAAAAAAGGGAAGAAGATTGATAAATGGCAAATCGTCAATCCTGGCTTTTACTTCCCTTTTGTCGCCTATAGCCAACATACTCAAGTAACAACGACAGAGACAGCAGGTGAAATGAGTGGACGAGCAAAACAACTTTATGATTTAGTCAAGAAGTCCCTTCCTGAAGCAACCGACAACGGAATTGCTGCAATGGCAGGGTGTTTTGGCGTAGAGTCTCAAATTGAGCCTAAACGTGCAGAAGGAGATTATCTCTCACCTCCTGTCGGAGCATCTGCTGACTCATGGGAAAATGAAGAATGGTTGAATATGGGAGGGCCCGCTATTTATGGTGGTGGTTTCCCCAATATCCTTCACCGTGGTCTCGGCCTAGGTCAGTGGACAGATACAGCAGATGGGGCAACACGTCACACACTCTTACTTGAATATGCTAAGAAGATTGATAAAAAATGGTACACGCTTGAAGCTCAAGTTCGTTTCATGCTTGAAGGTGACAACCCTTACTATATCAATATTCTAAAAAGCGTATTGACAAGCAATGATGACGTAGATACCCTGACAAGTCGCTTTCTTTCTAAATGGGAAGGTGTTCCAGGTGATAAAATTAGCGAACGTCAAAAGATTGCGAAACAGGCTTTGACCTGGTTCCATCAAACACCTAAGAGTTCAGGAACAGGTTCAGGACCAGGAGGCACTAAGGCCTCTTCTTGGGACTTCCCTAGTGAATACGAAGGAAAACTAAAATGGGGTCAACCGTCTAGCAACACTATCACAGGTTACCCAGGAAACAATTACCCTGCAGGACAGTGTACCTTCTATGTTTGGAACCGAGTCCACGAAACTTGGGGACTTGATGTAGCTCCACAACTTGGAAACGGTCAAGATTGGGTTGCTAACCTTGTTGCTCAAAACGGTTGGCATACTACCTCAACCCCTCAAGTTGGGGCCGTATGTTCAACTGCTGGTGGCTTTGACGGTACTTTAGGTATCTATGGGCATGTAATGTTTGTTGAGCACGTTAATGATGATGGTTCATTCTTGATTTCTGAGCTTAACTATACCTTTGTCCAAGATAAAGTCCATTGGAGGGTTGTCAATAATGCAAGCTACTATAGTTTTGCTATGCCTCCTGGACAGTAAAATACAACTAAAGAAAGGTTTATTATGATTGATACATTTAAAGTTAAAATTTTAAAAGGAGTAGGAGTTGCTATTATAGTAATTCTGATCTTTGTTATTGGGTTCGGTGTTGGACATATTGGTAAGTCAACACAGAAAGTGTCAGCCCCTAAAACAAAAAAAGTTGCTGAAGGAACTGAATTGACTCAGGACTATATCAGGAAATTCTTGATTGCTTATTATACGAAGAAGGACCTAGAGGAGAACCGTTCTCGTTATAAACCTTTTATGACTGATGGTCTATATACGTCTGTTGTCAATATGGAGAACGAACCTGTTAATCAAACTTATAAGGGTTATGTGGTTGACCAGGCTTTCAAATCAGCCGATATCTTTATTGATGAAAAGAACAATACAGCCATTGCTACAATCAACTACACAAATACACTCCTAAAAAATAAGGGTGACTATAAAGATGCTCAGAAGAATGTTGCTAGTAAAAATACATTGCGCCTAACATTTACTAAAGATGGTAAAAAGTTTAAGGTAAATAACATGAGCTACCTTATTGTCACAGACTCAGCAAATGTTACAGACACTACTAATAGCTATGGCACACTAGAGAGTGCTTCTAGCTCTGGAAGTAATGCCTCTACTTCTACTGGCACTAGCGGAAGCAGCAATGCTACTTCACCAACCTCTACAGACTCTTTAAACAGTGAGGAATAATCAGATGGAATTTAAAGATTTTAAACAAAGACTTGATGAACTATCCAGAACGTTACCGAGTCTGTATAGGGATGAGAATAGGGAAGGAGTACAGGCTTTAATTCCTTATGGTACCGCTTATATCCAATTTGAGAGTTATCTAGGTGAGGGTATAAGTCATTGTATGGTTGTTAAGGGGCAGAAAGTGCTAGAACGTCTTTATGATTACATTATAGAGGCGTGGGAGGACAATAATCTGGACTACAATGAACCAAACTTGGAATTTATTGAAAACAACACAGTAATCAGGATGATTGTATTCATTTCTAACAGTGCCTTGCTAAAACCACGAACAGCTAACAGGCTAAAACAGGCTTGCGATCAACTTGAATGTTTGCTAGTAGATGTAGATGAAGGCGGTGCAGTTTTATTAAACAATGATGCCAATGAGTTTTTATTTTACAATGAGTATATTTACCCAGAAAAACTAGCTGATGATCCTGTTTTTGCTAATTGTAATATCATGCTTGAACGTAAACAATGAAAGGAAATATAAACAATGAACGACTATCAAGAAAATTCACAAGTAGAACAAACAGAAACAAAACCTAAACGCAAAAAGAAAACAATTCAAGAACGCTTAGATAGGGCTTTAGAATTGAAAGCAAAGACGGAGAAACAACTTGCAGAAGCTCAGAAGCGCTTAGATGGTTATAATAAGCAAATTGAAGAGCTAGAAGTGGAAGCACGTCTTGAAGTAATCAAGCGTTATGATATAAGTCCTGAAGAATTAGATGCTGCTCTTAAGAATTACAAGGAGGGTGATTGATAATGACATTTCAAGTTACAAACCTACAGACAAACAAAATTAGCGAATTTACAAATAGAGCTCAATTTCTCTATGAAATGGAGCAAATTGAAACAAGACACCTGGCCACAAACACTATGGGGCGCTATAAATTAACTCATTTAAACGCTAAAACAAATGAAGTACTAGAAGAGAAGACTGTAGAAATTCCCCCAACGGAAGGCGATCTTGAACAATCTCTGAAAGACTTTGGTTTGGCCGCTGAAGGAGGAGGCTTGTTTAGTCGTCGGAAACCTAAACAAGCCCTAAAGGTTCCCCCTCAATCAGTATCAGAAGCAGAAGATAGTAACCCAGTGAGTATTGATGAAGTGGAACAAGTGTCACCTATCTCAGACACAAAAACAAATCTTCCTACTAGCAATAGTGTTGTTCCTTCATCATCTTATACAGGAAGCAAACTTAACATTGTAAGTTTTGGTAAAATTGCGGCTTGGTTGGTGGTTCTCTTCTTAGCCCTCTATGGAGCAGGTGTTTCACACACTATTGCGGTAGGGCTTAAATCGGGAGCAATTAAAACAACACAGTCTACACCAAAACAAACCTCAACTGTCAATGATATGTCAGATGAACATGAAGTAGATGTTTTTAGTCGCTACTTTATTGGAGCATATCTTACAAATAGTGACCTTAATAATTTCATTAGCTCAAAGGTTTCTAACAAACCTTTTGACAAGGTGACTACAACAGCGGTCCTGCTTGAAAAGGCACAAACCAAAGATAAGCAGACTTATGAAATGACTTACGTTGTTAGTTATAACAAAGATGATAAGACTAAATCATCACGTTTCAAATTTACTGTAAAAAAAGCCAAAAAGGCTATGTATGGCTATGAGGTAACTAAGTTGCCGAAAGAGTCAGATTATCCAGGATAGAGGAGAAGAAAAATGGTTGTAGATCAAGAAGCTGTCATTAGAGAATTCAAAAATCAAGGGGGGATGAGTGCCAGACTCCTATACAATATCAGTTGTGTTCTAGCAAAATCATTAGCAGATAGAGCTGCTGATATACGCAAGATGGTTTCATCAAAAATTGAGACAATGCCTGGAGAGAAAAAATCAATAGATGCCCTAAAGAAGAGAGGCGATACATTAGATTACAAGCAATTCTCAAATAATGAAATGAACCTGGACAAGTTAAAAGCCTATTTGAAAGAATATGGTATTCAATTTCACGCAGAAGAACTAGCAAATGGCAACTATAATTACTGGTTTAAATCAAAAGATCAAAAACAATTTCAAGCAGCTCTTGAAAGAGTAAAAGAAGATATTATTAACGACAAAAAACAAATTAAATCTCTTCAGAAGACTCCTAAAGACTTAAAACCTCAAGAACAAATCGCTAAACATAAGGCAGCAGCGCCAAAACAATCAGTAGGAACTAAAGTTAAGAAGCCTACGAAGTCAGTTTAGGAGGGGCTTATGCAAAAGAAAAAACCTAAATTCTGGCCATTTGCAGTATTAGGGCTTATCTTTGCCCTAGCTTTAAACCGTGGCTACACACTGTTCTCTATGTCACCGCCTGTAACGGCAGAACACTTATTCATGCCTTATGAGTATACAGTAACAAACTATTTCAACCCTCCTTATTTTCTCTTTAGTTCCAAGCCTTTAGGGTTTGCTGCGTTGGCTATCGGTTTCTTTATTGCTCTTGTTCTTTATGGTAAAATGAGCACCACAAAAAATCTAAGATCAGGAGAAGAAGCAGGGTCGGCCCGCTTTGCGACTCCAAGAGAACTCCAGGGGTTTCAGGACAAAGAGCCTGAAAATAACATGCTTTTCACTCAGAATGTGAAGATGGGGCTTTACAACAAGCGCCTCCCCTTTGAGTGGCAACTAAACAAGAATGTTCTTGCCTGTGGTCTTCCTGGTGATGGTAAAACCTTTACTTATGTTAAGCCTAACCTGATGCAGATGAACGGTTCTTATGTCGTTACTGACCCTAAAGGGTTACTTGTGCATGAAGTGGGTACAATGTTGGAAGAACATGGCTATCAAGTTAAAGTGTTTGACCTGGTAACTTTATCAAATTCAAATACGTTTAACCCTTTCAAGTATATGCACTCAGAACTAGATATAGACCGAGTAACTGAAGCTATCATTGAAGGAACTAAAAAATCAGACTCCCAAGGTGAAAATTTCTGGGTACAAGCCAACTTGCTTTTAACCAGGGCCTTAATTGGTTATCTCTATTTTGATAGTAAGGTTCGAGGATATGAACCTAACTTATCTATGATTGGGGATCTCTTGCGTAACTTGCAGCGCAAAGAGGAAGATGTTCCTGCTCCTGTAGAACTAATGTTTGAAGAGCTGGAAGAGGCACTTCCTGGGAACTATGCTTGTCGTCAATGGGACCTTTTTAATGCAAACTTTCAAGCAGAAACAAGAAACTCAGTGCTTGCTGTGATGTCTGCACAATACAGTGTATTTGACCACCAAGCCGTGACTGATATGATTAAGACCGACTCAATGGATATTGACACATGGAATACTCAAAAGACGGCCGTCTTCATTGCAATTCCAGAAACAAACAAGGCTTTCAACTTCTTAGCTTCAACATTCTTTGCAATCATGTTTGAGGAATTGACCCACGGTGCTGATGCAATTATCCAGGGAAGACGTGAAGGTTACAGCTATGAGGACCTTCTTCATGTTCAATTTATTATTGACGAATTTGCCAACATTGGCCGTATTCCTAATTTCAATGAAGTCTTGGCCTCTGTTCGAAGCCGTGAAATGTCCATTAAGATTATCTTACAAGCGATTAACCAATTAAAAGCCCTGTATAAGGATGACTGGAAAACAATCTTAAATAACTGTGCGACTCTGCTTTATCTAGGTACCAATGATGAAGACACCATGAAGTATTTCTCAATGCGTGCAGGGAAACAAACAATTGATATTCAGAACTATTCTGAAAGCCGTGGACGTGGTGGCTCAAGTAGCACGTCTCACCAGCGCCAAGGCCGTGATTTGATGACACCTGACGAGATTGCACGTATCGGTATTGATGAAGCCTTAGTCTTTATTGCCAAGCAGAATGTTTGTCGAGATAAAAAGACAAGTGTAAATCTACACCCAATGAAAGACTGGCTTGCGGATAGCCCTTCTGATAAAAACTGGTATGATTATGTCCGCTATGGGTCTGATATTGAAGAATTTTTGGCCAATATCGAATATGAAACAGTCGTTGATTTGACTGCTGAACTTGAAGCTGAAATTGCTAAAAATGAAGCTCAAGCAAGCAACGAAGAAGTAGAGGCTAACCAAGCTGCAATGATCCCTGAAGATAATGCTGAGATTACCTCTGAGAGTGCATTTCAAGAAACTGTCTTACCAATTCATCATGAAAAAGTCGTAGAAGACGACCTAGAAGAAACTGAAGATGTTTTGCCTTTTGCATGGGATGAAGATTGATAGTGATATAATACAAGAAACGGAGGTGATTATATGACTGAAGATATCAAACAAAAACCACGAGGTTTTAAGGGCCTGATGGAAGATTTAGGGGTAAGTACCTTTGATGAACTTATTGACTATATGCAAAACAATCCAACTGATCCACTTGTCCAGGAGTTGGAAGAACTTTTAAATAAATTTTATTAGTCTAACTAAAGATAAAAGCCAGGTCAATTAAGACTTGGCTTTTTCTATTACATAAAAAATGGAAGGAATAACAAATGAGCTTATATGATTACTTTGGCGTGACGACTGCCCAAGAACTTTATGACCTGGTTACGAACGACGATCCACGAGTTGATGACCTTCAGAATTTCTTAACTTATGCGAAACAAGAACTTGACTATGATACAGCAAAAGTTTTTAATTCTGATGCGTTGCTTCGTTTTGTAAATCAGGAGCAAGTGGTTCCAGGAGAAAACGAAGCCTATATTATTGGTTTCTCGACTCAACTCCACCCTACATTTTACGCTAAAATTTCTGCGGATATGTCAGATAAAGAAGTCCTAAATACTGCATTTAAAGCAGGTATTAGGTTTTACGCTATTGTAGATCACCCTAATATCTTTTCTAAAGAAGGTTTAAGCCAAGATATAAAAAATAAAATAAATTTACTTGAAGCGGTTTATGAAGATACTACTAGAGTTTGTATTGATAGAATATCAATCTTGGGTGAAGAAGGGGTACTTCCGCTAAGAGTCTATTCTCAGGAAGCTAATTCATCTGAACCTTTGGACTTTAAAGGCTATGAACATACGGCTGATTATAAAGAATTTATTATCGGAAATGATAGTATTTATGACTTACCTGAAGAGTTAACAGAAGCATCCGAACTCAGTGACTTTGTTGGCTACTATGTAGCAAAAGAACTCGAAGGTTTAAACGTCTATTATGATGAACAAAAAGTTGAGTCATTATTGTGTATGAAGGCCACTTTGAATAAGCAGGAGATTTTCACAGTTATTACCTATGACGACCAATTGAACATTAACGGTGTTAAGGATATGTTTATGGGTACCTATAATAATACAGCCGTTGACCTTGCTTTTATTATGGATCAAGTCAATAAGGACCAAAATAAGGGCTTTATTGTTAGTCATAATCATCCTTCTGGCGGATTAAGGGCTTCTAAAGCTGACCTAGAAACTACAGAAGCTCTAGGTCGTTTAGGTGAATTATTTGAAAAGCGACTTTACGATCACTATATCGCATCAAGTCGGGGAGTAATATCATTAGCTGAAGAAAATACTATTGGTAATGAACCTAGAATGCGATTTCTTGCAAAAGCTAAAGAAAGAGAGGTAGATAAGTATTTGGTCAAACTTGCAGATACTCTTGAGAAACAAAGCGCTAAACTACAAGATAGCCCTAAAAAGAAACAAGGGCGGAGCATCTAAGGGAGGAGTGAAATGAAAACAATACTACTCTTAGCAGAAAAGCCCGATCAGGCAAAAAAATATGCTAATGCTTTGGGAAACCCAAAGAAGACTGATACTGGTTGGGATGTTTATTCTGAGCAACTATCTGCCCAGGTTCTTGTCCGTCCTGCGGTTGGACACTTGGTTGAACGGTCTAACCCCTGGACTAATTTTGAAAATTGGGAAAGCGTAGACCGTCTTCCAATGTTCCCCGATCATTTTGAATTTGAAATCAAAAAAAATACCAAGAAGAATTTCAACGCTATCAAAAATGCTATTAAGACCGTTGACAGTATTATGATTGGAACAGACCCAGACCGTGAAGGAGAAGCAATTGCCTATTATATTCTCAACAAGATACCAGGTAGTTTGAAAAAGGTTAGTTATCGTTTATGGGCCAACTCACTGACTCAAAAAGGGCTAGATATGGCATTTAGAAACTTAAGAAGACCTGAAGAAACAGTCAACTATTACCATGAAGCGGAAGCACGAGGAGAAGCTGACTGGCTAGTAGGTTTTAATTTGAGTCCATTTACAACTCTTATGATGCGAGATCATGAACTAATTCCTGAAAAGTCCAAAGGTATGACGGTCGGACGAGTACAGACCCCTATTGTTTCGCTAATTGTTAAAAATAACGAGGAAATAGAGAATTTTGTTTCAAAACCATTTTGGCAACTCCGATTATTTGACCAGACAAACCAGGTCGCTTTCTCTCATGAAGCCAAGTTTGAAACTGAAGCAGAAGCTGTAAAAGCCCTAGAATTATTGTCAGATAGGGCAACGATTACCCAGGTATCTTCTGAGAAAAAATCAAAGACAGCTCCTAAACTCTATAACCTTACAGATATTCAAGCTGAAATGTCTAAACTCTATAAATTTGATGCTGATAGAACAAAAAGTATCATTCAAAGTCTCTATCAAAAAGGTTATATGTCCTATCCACGGACAAACTCAAATCTTATCACAACTAATGAATTTGATTACCTAGTAGAGCATATTGACGACTATCAAGCAGCTATTGGTAAAACCATAGAAACGCCAAACAGAAGCCCTAGAAAGTCTTTTGTCAATGATAAAAAAGTGGTGGAACACTATGCTATTATTCCTACCGAGATCATCCCAAATATGGAAGAGCTAGAAAAAGAAGAACGTCTGATTTATCAGATGGTGACCTTCAGAACGTTATTGATGTTTGCACCAGATTATGAGTATACGTCAACAAGTATCACCCTGGATAATAACGGACAGGAGTTTAAAACAACTGGCTCTGTGACTTTATCTAAAGGTTGGCAGGTCTATCTTCCTAGTCAAAGTAAGGAACAGGTTTTACCTTCCTACCAGGAGGGACAGGAAATTGCTGTAGAACGTCAACTGAAGGAAGATGCAACAAAACCTCCTCAACGTATTACTGAAAACAGCCTTTTGAAAAAATGGCTACCTAAGTACAGCTTGGGAACACCTGCTACACGGGATGCCATGATTAAGTCTGTCCAGGATAAAGGGTATATCACAAAGGACAAAAAGAGTGGCCAACTATTCCCAACCGAACGAGGAATATTGCTAATTCATTATTTGGATAAGCTCAATATAGCTTATACCAATCCTGAAACAACTGGCAAATGGGAAACAGCACTTGCCAAGATAGGTGAAGGGAAAATGAAAAAAGAGGACTTTGTGGCCAAAGTGAGACTGGCCATAACAAAACAAATTGAACGAGGGAAAGAAATCGGATAGAAAGGAAATTAACCTATGTCAAATGCAGCAGAACGAGGACAAGCACTATCAAATCTACTATCGAACAGTCAAAGAGACGAAGCCAAGTCTAAAGATATTCTAGCTGTTGCTGAAGGTCTTGGAATGAAACTTATTCCAGAACGTGGAAACGTCTATCATTGGGAAGAACACGACTCTTTGAAGCTCTACCCAGAACGAAACACTTTTAGATGGTGGTCTCAAGAAACAGGTGGGGACACTATTAGCCTGGTACAAGTTATTCAAGAATTAAACACTGGAAAACGTCCAAATTTTAAAGAAGCCGTCAACTACTTAATTACAGGAGAGTTTGAAACCATTGAAGTCGAACCTCTACCAGAAAGAGAACCATTTAACTATTATCTTAAGCGTTTTGAGTCAAAAGAGTTTGACCTAGGGCGTGCTTATCTAAAAAATGAAAGAGGGCTATCAGATGAAACGATAGACCTCTTTTTAAAAGCGGGAGTCTTGGCCCAAGCTAATCATAAGACAGGAGATTTAATTGAGCCTGTAATAGTTTTTAAGTCTCTTGATGTAGATGGGTCGCTTAAAGGAGCAACACTCCAGGGAATTGAAAATCATCCCGATATTCACGAACGAGGGCGCTTGAAAAAAATCATGACTCACTCTGACGGGATGATGGGTTTAACACTTGATATTGGCCAACCTAAACGCTTGGTCTTTGCAGAAGCTCCTATTGACCTTATGAGCTATTACGAGGTCCACAAGGAAAGTCTGAAAGATGTCAGACTTGTTGCTATGGATGGGCTTAAAAAGGCCACTGTGAGCCGTTATGTGGCTGATATGGCATCTTCTGACCCAACTGGACCCAATCGCCCGTCACAAGTCCTAAAGGACAACAGAAGGGAGCTAGGACAGCTTATTGATCGTCTGTATATGCTTGATAACGTTTCTAAACGCTTGGAAGATGGTTTAATTACTCTAGCCGTAGATAATGACGAAGCAGGCCGAAAATTTATAAAAGAAAAATTTCAAGATATGAATATTCCTGTTAAAGTCGATATTCCCCCACTTGCAGAGGGGCAAAAGAAAAACGACTGGAACGACTATCTAAAAGCTGAAAAAGGACTTATCCAACTCGATAAAAAAGCCCCTGAGAAGACTCAGGAGCATACAAAAAAGGCTGAGAACGAATTCGGGGATTTACCTGGAAACCAGGAGGCAGCACCTCTACCTGAAGCGGAAGCGGATGAACCGCAACCGCAACCTTTGAATGAGTCGTCACCGACTCAAACTCAGTCTCAACCTTTACTTCATTTTACCATATCTGAAGCGCCAAAGTCAATTTATAAGGTGGGTTATCACCCTATTACTGCTAGTGAATTAAATAGGTTAAATAACTATGTACAGCATCTTCAGGAAGCAGCCAAGTGGTATGATGAAACACTTGCGGATAGTAAGGTAACCTATTTTGTCAAAGATGAAGATGAAATCAATTCTATTGAAATTACTTTTGAGAAAAAACAATTCATGCACTTAACAGGTATTTATCTTGTTAAGCAAGGCATTACTTCGAGCATAGCCCTAGATAATATCATTCAGGGGCAAGGTCACTATGATAATATCTATCTTGCTAATAAAAATGCTGCGTTCTCAAAACTTCAAATTATGCCAGAGCTTAAAGCTATAGCTGACTCAAGTTCATTCTATTTCAATGATGTAAGTGACATTAAGAAGTTCCAAAGACTGGATGCATCGAAGGCTATTCGTACAAAAGGGAATGAGCTGGTACTTGCTTTAAGGACAGATGACGGCAAAACGTTTCCTGCTTCTTTGATGAAGCCTGGTAAAACGTTAAATATACAAATGGACGAAACTGCTGAAGAAAGAGCTATTTTAGGTATCTATCGCAAGAAGGGTGGAAAAATTGATACCCTTTCTGTTAACGAGCGTTATATTTCAGATGGTGGTAAAGAAATGTTAGAAATTATGAAAAACAATGATTTTAGTCTAGTACAGTCTGAGTCACAAGCAATTAAGCGAGAACAAACACTAGCAACACTTGACTCTGATGGTGACGGTTTGATTGATGAAGTAGAAATTGCAAGAGGCACTAACCCTTATTCTCCTGACTCAGATGGTGATGGAGTGCCTGACGGTCAAGAGGTTGCAGAAGGCACTGACCCACTTAACGCTTCTGATAATAGCTACACTAAGCAGCAACGTGATATGACTGTAACCAACATGATCAAGAATAATGATATCAAGGCTCTTAACGAACATTTGAAAGAAGGAATTAAGTCCTATTTTAATTCGGACAATTACAAAGAATTCCTCAACGGTATGGCCGATTTTAACAATTATTCTCCTAGAAATATCCAACTAATAAAAGCACAACTTCCTCAAGCAACATTGGTTGCCTCTTTCAATCAATGGAAAAAGCGTGGTGGTTCTGTTAAAGGACAAAAGGCAATTTATATTCAGGCACCTGTTAAAGTAACAATCAAAGATATATATGGGAACCCTAAAATTGATCCTGAAACAGGTGAAGAACTTAAGCGATTGATTTTTAAAAGTGTCCCTGTATTTGATGTGTCTCAAGTAACACCACAAGAAGGAAAAACATTAGATATTCCAAGCATGAGTGGGGATGCTACAACACCACTCAGCAAAGAAGACTATAACAATATGTATCGTAGTCTGAAAGAAATCTCACAAAGCAATGGTGTTCCAATTCGTTTTGACCAAACAGAACCAGGTGTAGGTGGCTTTTATGATACAAAAAGAAATGAGATTGTTATTTCTAACCAGGCAAAACGACAACCTGCACAAGTGATAGGAACACTCATTCATGAAATGGCACACTCAGAATTACACAATGACAAAACGATTGCTGAAAATTATCCTGACCTTAAATATTCGACTGGTGAATTACAAGCTGAGTCAGTTGCCTATGTCGTTTCAAGACACCTAGGTATTGATATGGGTATAGAGCGAAGTTTTGGTTATCTAGCTTCATGGGCTGTTGCTGAAGGTGGTTTGGAAAGTTTGACTGCTCAACTTGAGATTGTTCAAAAAGAAAGTGCTAGTTTGATTGAGCGTATCGATCACGCTATGACTAAATATCAAAAATTATCAGAAGATAAGGTTGTTAGTCGTGATAAGGTATCAATGAAAGAAAACACCTTTTATGATAGCCTCGCACAAGCAAAAAAGCGCACTAGCGGAAAAACTGCTGAAGAAGACGAAGCCCCAAAAAAATCACAAGGAATTCAAATGTAATGTCCCGCAAGAATTCCTTAACAAGAAGGGACAGAACAAAAACACTAACACAAATTGAAAGAAGAGAGGAAGATAAAGATGACGATTACTAAAGAACAAGAAACAACTGTTGAAATGACACTCATGGACTATCTTCTTGATATGGAAGATTTTATCCAAGGTCAGAAGACGCTTAATGCTATGAATGTTCGTAGACCTAAAGCAGCACTAGTTAAAATCATACAAGCTGACCTAGACGATTTTAAACAAAATGGCTTTGAAGACGGTGGGGAAGATTTCGCCGAAAATCTTACACAAACTATAACAGCTCTTGAAAATATGACTGATGATGAATATACCAAAATCAAGCAAGATATCCTTGAGTTTGAACCTGGTTTTTAAATGGAAAATATATTTTAAATGGTCATCTTAAAAAGATGTCCATATTGTCAAAGTGTGCAAGTTGTAAAACTGCACACTTAAAAAGAGTGTGCAGTTTGAAAAAGTGTCACTCGTTAAAGAGAGCGCAAGTGACAAAATCAGGGGTTTGGGGTCTTCCCCAAGATTAAAAAAGTATCGCAAAAACAGGGCCTTAAATGGGGGCCTGGTTCTAGCGATTTCTTTTTTATTTTCGTATGTGGATAGCCACGTACTATGCTTGCCAGATGAGAGATTATCCTACCTGCCAGGGGTGACCTTGAATTATGGAGGGTGCCTTGTTGGGGAAGTGTAACGGGTCTCAAATAGCTTCATATATGATTAAAGCACACTACATTAACAGCCGTGAATTATCATAAATTCCACTTAATCAAGTCTGTCAAAATAGAAATACTGTACTTATACGAAAGGAAAAACAAGATGGCAAATAGAGTAAGAGCAAAGATAAAAACACTTCGAGTTTCACCAACGGACGAAATTAAACTAAAACGTAGAGTTTCTGAGTCTGGGAAAACTATGCAAGAATTTCTACTAGACTTAGCCCTTAACGGAAAAGTGAGCACCTACGACTATTCCGAACTTATGAAATTACGCAAAGAAGTCAATGCTATTGGTCGTAACGTTAACCAAATTGTTAGATACATTCATGAAACAGGAGAAGTAGAACCTGAAGCCTTCGAAATGTTACGACAAGAAATAAAAGAAATGAACAAAGCTATCATGACCGAATTTAAAGAAGGGAATTTACTGAAAGAAAATGCCAATAACGAAAGTACACCAAATCAAGAAGACTGAAAACCTGAAGAAGTCTATCAACTATATCACTCAAGATGCAAAGACGTTGAAAGCTGAGACAAACACTTTAGAACAAGATTCATTTCCTATGGAGCTTATTGACGGGACTTTGTGTAAACGTCTAGTCAGTGGTCACAATCTTACTGATGAGTCTGATGCAGAAAATATATTTGACGACTTTGTTTTGATGAAAGAAAGTGCAGATATATTTAATGGCCGTTCTGGGTTAAACGCCTATCAATCTGATTTACACGATCCTAAGAAGGTTTTAGCACACCATATTATTCAATCATTTGCGCCTGATGATAATTTAACACCTGAAGAAGTACATGAGATAGGACGTAAAACTGTTATGGAATTGACGGGTGGACAGTATCAGTTTGTCATTGCGACACACTTGGATAAAGGACACCTACACAACCATATTATTTTAAATACCACTAATACCGTTACCCTGAAAAAATTCCAATGGAAGAAAAATACAAAACAAACTTTAGCAGCAATTTCAGATAAGTATGCAGAGATTGCAGGTGCTAAAGTTATCGAACCAAAACTAAATAATAGCTATACAAAATATTCTGCCTGGAGAAGACAAAACGTCTATAAGGTTGAAATAAAAGAACGTCTTGACTTTTTATTGCGGCACTCTCTTTCCCTGGAAGATTTTAAGGAGAAAGCCAAGAGTCTAAATGTAACTGTTGATTTTTCAGGAAAGTATGTCAAGTATCGTTTAGATGATAAGGGGCAACAAAAGTTTACCCGTGATCGTACACTTTCCAAAAAAGGAAAATATTCTTTAGAGGAGATTAAGAAGGCTTTAGCAAAGAATGAGGTTGTTTATTCCAAAGAAGATGTTGCTGCAATGTACCAGGAAGAGCAAGAACAAAAAGAGGAAGACTTTGAATATAAGTTAGATCTCGAAGAGTGGCAAGTTGATGAAGTAACCTCACAAGGTATTTTTGTGACAGTTGATTTTGGTATTGACCAAAAAGGTCAAATCAAAATACCTGCACGGATGCTAGATCAGAACGAAGACGGAACTTTCACAGCTTACGTTAAACAAAAAGATTTCTTTTACTTTCTCAATCCTGACCACTCAAATCAAAATCGCTATATCACAGGTGGAACTGTAATGAAGCAACTTTCACAAAAGAGTGGGGATCTCTTGCTTAAGAAAAATAAATACATTTCTAAGTTGGACCGCCTGGTTGATGAATTGAACTTTTTATCAGATAACAATGTTACTAACTCACAACAATACGAAGACCTGGAAAATAAACTCCTGGAACAATTAGAAGAAACCGACTTTGAATTGGACCGTTTGGATGACCGTCTCTCAGAAGCCAATAAAATTATTGGAGCCTTATCAACTTATCAAGGTCAGTTGGCTAATGTAGAGGTTGCTGAAGAGATACTTGAGAAAAATCATATTGATAAGAATACAGACCCTTACCAAATGAAGAAAGTCCTGGAAGAAGTACAGTTAGAAAGAGCTGCTCTTAAAGAAAAACGTGATATGGTAGTGTCTAACTTAACCAAATACAAAACAATTGAGCAAGAGAAACAGCAGCAGCAAAACAAAGAGAAGAAACAACAGCTTTAAAATATATCATTCAATAGGAATTGAAAACTGAATGGGGTATAATAACATTATGAATAATGCAAATTTTAAAAAAACGATTGTTTGGATTGCTTTATTGACTGTGTTTTCGTTTATTACCCCCTTTCTTTTAGAAGCTTTTCATGGAAAACTATCTTTAGGAGAATTGTTGTCGTTTTATGCGTCAATTTTTGGAGCACTAATAACCTTAGTAGGTGTTGTTATGACCTTAAATTATCAAACACGACAATCAATGAGTGATGACGAAATCAAATATAAGCCTATTCTGAAAATTGATTCTGTTTCAACGGAATGTAAAGATTTTATTGGGAGGCGAAAAATTCCTATTATGTTTCCAACTAGTCTGTTTCCATCTAAGTATCCAATAAATGAAGTTGGTCAAGGAATTCGGGAGGAACCGTACTATTATCAACATAATGAAAATTCAGAATTTCATCTGATTATAAAAAATAAGGGTAGAGGGGAGGCAACGGCAGTTTCTCTAGACTCAGCAAAAATAGAGAACGTTAGTTGGGATAAGGAAAGTGATTTATATATTGGTACAAATTTGCCGCTTTCCTTAGGTGATGAACTCTTAATAGATGATCGAGTTGATATAATTGTGACTTTCCCAAAATTTTTATTCTTGAAAAAAGATAAAGACTATATTATCTTTATTGAGTTGACGTTGTCTTATGGTGATATGTTTGAAAGAAATAGACGAAAGTTGACAATATTATCAGAATTTCAGATAAATCCTTTAAAAAAAGTAAACACTTCTTATTTTTATAAAGACGGTTATGACTATTATCAGGTAGAGGTTAGATATAAGGGATCACAACAAACAAAGGACAATAGGTTGTAGCCTATTGTCCCTTTTTTATTTTATTGTTATGATAGGCTTTGATAGACGGACAATAGGGTTAGGCAAAACAAGGAGGACAAAATGGCAAGAATTGGTTACGCTAGAGTAAGTACAATCGATCAGAATTTAGACCGACAGCTTGAACAACTGAAAGATACAGAAAAGATATTTAAAGAGGCTGCAAGTGGAGCGAACAAAGAACGTCCGCAGCTTAAAGCCTTACTAGATTTTATTCGTGAAGGTGATATTGTTGTTGTGACTGAGTTGGAAAGACTAGGCCGTAATAACAAGGATCTAACGTTTATAATGAACTATATTCAAGAGAAGGGGGCAACTCTGGAAGTTTTAAACCTTCCAACTCTTAGAGGGATTGAGGATGACAATTTAAGAAGGCTGCTTAACAACCTGATCTTGGAAATATACAAATACCAGGCACAGGCAGAAAGAGAACGTATTAAGGAACGTCAAGCCCAGGGAATTGCTCTAGCAAAAGCTCAAGGAAAGTACACAGGTAGAAAAGCATTATTTACAGAAGATGATGAACGACTTAAGCACGCATTTGATCTATATTTATCGGGTTATTCAGACAAAGATGTTGCCTCTATGACAGGGATCAATGAAAGAACCTTTAGGCGGTATCGGACCAAATATGGGATATTAAGGTAACCCCCTTCCTATAGGCTGCGTCGCCCCTGTAACGGAAAGTGTACGTAAGAGTTTTGCAGATTTTTAATTGGCAATTCAATACTCGTTTATTTTGATTTAAAAAGAAAACTTTTTATTTTTATGTTTTGTAGATATAAAAAGGGTTATAATAAAGTGACACGTTAAAAATTGAAAGGAAGAGGCATGGCCCAAATCAATATCAAACTGACCGATGAACAAAAACAACAGATCAGTGATATAGCAAAAGAAAGAGGCATCAGTATCACTCAGCTGGTTATCAGTTCTATACTGGATAAAGAAAAATTCTATACTGATAAAGATGGTATAGAAAGTATAGAAGAGGGTATAGACCGTAAAGAAAAAGATAAAGAAGTTAGTGTAGAAAACAATAAAGAAGATAAAGAAAACAGTGTAGAAGATATCATCTATAAAGAATACTGTGAGACCCTGAAAGAACAGATCATACAAAAAGATAAGCAGATAGATCAACTTCACCAAATTATATATAATAAAGACACCTTACTTATAGAAACAAGTATAGAAGATATAGAAAATGATTCTATACATAAACATTGGTGGCAATTTTGGAAATAAATTGCGTATAGAATATTTCTATACGCAAAACGAGTATTTCTATACTAAAGTATAGAAATGTTCTATACTTTCTATACTGAGTTCTATCCTAAAATAACCCCCTCATTTTAAGAGGGAGTTATTTTTTTGTCCTTAATTTATAATAGTTAGGGGAGGGAAATATAATGACAGCATTTAACGAACTAGACTTTAAGCGGAAATTGAGAGAAAATAATCAGCAAACTTTTTTGAAAATGGTTGCTGATTATGAAAAATCAATAGCAGCAAGCATGAGAGCCCAAGGCTTCAAAAGAGTTAACGAAAAAGAACGAACAGTAACCTTTTCATTTGGAACCATGACCTTTTCAAGAAGTCGTTGGAAGAAGGGAAATGTCATTAGGATCCCTTTAGACGAACAGTTAGGACTTATCCCACGGCAGCGCTTTTCGCAAGAGTTTCTATACTTAGTGACAGTTTTGGCCTCTTTTATGCCTTATCGTAAAGTCGTTGAGGTATTTGATTTATTACAAAATATTGGTATTTCAAAGAATGTCGTTCATAGAGCTGTGTCTGAAGCAGGCAACCTCATTAAGCAAAAAGAAGAGTACGATTCTTGGGCTTTATCAGAAAGTATAGAACGAAAGGAAAAAATCAAGACCGACATAATTTATATTGAAGGTGATGGTGTTTGGGTGAGAAAGTCGGAACAATCCTCCATAGAATTAAGCCATTTTATCGTACACACGGGTTCTGATAGTAGTTGTAGAAAGAAACTGCAAAATAAATTTGAAGTTATTAACTCAAAAGTGAAAAAAGCGAAAGATACTCTGCTTGATTATATAACAACTAATTTTGAACTTGCACCAGGAACAACTATCATCACAAACTCAGATGGAGGAAAAGGCTACACTCCGTCATCATTCCGTGAATTTGTGAAATTTTGGTCCAAGGGTGAGCATATTCACTTTTGGGATCCCTACCATGTTAGTGAGTGTATCAAAAAAAATCTTACTCCTATTTCTTGCGATTTAGCTGATGCTGCAGTCAAGAAAATTAGGAAAAGAGACAGGACAGGCCTAAAGGTAATCTTAGATACAGCAGAGTCGCTATTAGAGACAGATGCTAAGATAGAGTCATTTCAGGCCTTCAAAAAACGTATAATCAATGACTTTAACTATACGGCATCACCAAAGGATAGAGGTCTAGGGTATTTAACCATTGGTGTGATGGAGTCACAACACAGAAAAATGACATATCGAATGAAAAAACGGGGTATGTATTGGTCAGAAGAAGGTGCTGTTGCTATGGCTCAAATAATTTTGTTGTATTATTCAGGAGATTTACGAGATATATTTTTTGGTAGTTGGAGAAAAGAATACAAAAAAATAAAAAAACTAGATCATTTTGATCTAGTTAGGGGAGAAAATAAAAGTGAGCATTTGATTCCTGGAGCAAGAGTTGCACGTGATGGCTTGACTCCTATGATTAGGAAATTATGATAATAGAAAATTAAAAGAACCCTTGATATTATAGGCTTTTAAGAAACTTTATTTAGTAAAAACACTTGCAATTTACTCTAATTGTGATATAATAATCTTATAGATAAAACACGAGAAAAAGACGGAAGGTGTTCGCGCACCTACCGCCTTACCGATTAAACAAGTAGTAGTTGCTTAATCAGTTTAAAATTATTGTATCATCAAGATAACAGTAAAGTCAAGACTGAAATGAGTGAAAACGCTACACTTTTTCGGTCTTTCTTTTATGTTCTCTTGGTGATTTTAATTTCTCCCAAAATGGGACACATACAAATGTAATAAGATACTAGACATCCTGATAATTTTTTGATAAGATACTAAGAGTGTGTAATGGACACACAAAAATAACGGCTAATCCGCTGAGACACAGAAGTTGCTCTTAAGATTAGTAAGATAGGAGTATATAAAAATGAATCCATTGATCCAAAGTTTGACAGAAGGTCAACTTCGTACTGACATCCCATCATTCCGTCCTGGTGACACAGTTCGCGTTCACGCGAAAGTTGTCGAAGGAACTCGCGAACGTATCCAGATCTTTGAAGGTGTAGTTATTTCACGCAAAGGTCAAGGGATCTCAGAAATGTACACAGTTCGTAAAATTTCAAGCGGTATCGGTGTAGAACGTACTTTCCCAATCCACACTCCACGTGTTGAAAAGATTGAAGTTGTACGCTACGGTAAAGTCCGCCGTGCTAAACTTTACTACTTGCGTGCTTTGCAAGGTAAAGCTGCACGTATCAAAGAAATCCGTAAATAATTTACAGATTTCACATAAAAAATCTGTCCTCGTGGCAGATTTTTTCATAAGTCCTCTTAGTTAAATGGATATAACAACTCCCTCCTAAGGAGTCGTTGCTGGTTCGATTCCGGCAGGGGACATTTTTAAGTCTTTAACCAAGCGGTTTTAAAGCATTTTGTCCACATTTTTTTATCTTTTTATCATTATGTTCTTTTGGGGCTTGTAACGATAAGGTTTTAAGCTACTTTGCCCTAAATTTAAGCTAAATCTATTTGACGCCTATTGAACTATAGGTGTTTTTTTATAAGAAAAACCCTAGTCAGGATTAATCCTAACTAGGGCTCAAAATAGAATACAGATGATGTTAAGTATTCTGTTAACTCATTAATTGGAATTGGCAGTTGTATCTATACTTGATGAAGCTTGTGGGTACTCGTAAGGATTGTTATCAACGTCGTCAACCCACTCATTGCTCTGATCGGTTGATCTTGCGTGATTGCTTCCTCCACCAGCACCTGCGGCGAAGGCTGCATCGTGACCACCACCGCCTCCTCCGTTTGTGACATAGGAGCCATCTTCTGGTCCGCCCCAACCTCGTCCACCTTCAGCAGGCTTGGACTTTTCTTGATTTCCATCTTGGTGGGATGTTTGGTTGTTTTGTTTTTGATTTGCTCCTTGAACTGAAGGAGATGCTTGATCTTTATTTTCGTCTTTAGCATCTTTTTTTTCATCTTCTTTTGAAGTAGTAGTTGAAGATTTGGTCTTCTCTTTTTTATGAGATGAACTACTTTTTGATGAAAGGGTGTGAGAGATGTGATGTGTTTTTGCTGCAGGCTTTACAGGTTCTTTTAAATGTTTTGATAAAAAACCAAAGAGAAGGAAGAAAGCTAGCAAAGAGAAGGTAATGATATTATATTTTTTTCTTTTCAAATTTGGCTCCGTTCTCAGTCATAGATGAAGAGTAAAAATTACAGTAAAAAACCAGGTTTCCCTGGTCATTAGTTTTAGCGGCTTACACGACGGCGAGCTGCTTTTTTACGGTTTTCTTCGATGAAAGCCAATTTCTTTTCTTCTGGTTCGATAATGGTTTTCTTAACTGCGAAGACAGCACCTGCTACAGTAGCAGCAGTTCCGATAACGCCAGTAGCGACACCTTTAGCGAATGAATGTTTTTTAGCCATGAGACTATCCTCCGTATATGTTATAATATGCTTAT
>OFMH01000385.1_pt1 | contig 33094 bp, 33 predicted proteins | sample 1541761 | NCBI WGS metagenome assembly OFMH01 (sample SAMN04209249, study PRJEB22552) | human gut metagenome | biome: gut; material: feces | host: Homo sapiens | place: USA: Oklahoma
GTAGAAGGTGAATTCAAGCAATCCTGCGTCATATTCTCGTTCTACTTTATGTCCTTAGCTGCAACCATATATGATGGTTGTGGAAGCCTAGTCCATTTATTATTGTTGTGCATAATCTTAATCGTATATATGAGTGCTTGGCATGCAGCCTCTGCACATATATCTTTATTTTACATTTGTCGCACACTCTTATGGTAAGAGAGTGAAAACGGTCGAATTAAACGCAAATCTGCCATTTAGAGAGTTCTCCCGAGGCAGATTTGCTAAACATTTGTGTTAAATTTGGGGAGTGTCATATAGAAAATGATAAAATCTGACATGTAATCCAACTATTTTTCGTACTTTTGCATTAAGCTGTATCTCTTACCATAAGAAAGGGCGAAGTTTGCTAAACATTTTACCCTATCATTTCTGGGGGGTGTAAATATAACTATTTATTTACAACTCTTTCAAAATCTTTCGTATAATCCGCTCGTTGGCTTCGTTGATGGTTGCTACGTCTATTGACTGCAAGTAAATCTGAGTGGTTTTGTAGGAGTTGTGCCCCATACCCTCACTGATGGTGGCTATCGGAATGTTCATGTGCAAGGCTACGCTTGCCCATGTGTGGCGTGCCACGTAGGTGGTCAGTGGTATCTTCAAGCCTATCATCTTTCCGATATTCTTCAGATTGTAGTTCGTGTTGTGCTCCACCTTGCGGTATGCGGTGTATGGAGAGGATTCCTTGCCTGTCAAGATGGGTAGCAGATATGGTGAATCCATGGTCTGTTCGGCGTACTTGTTGATGATGGCTTGCATCGGTTTCATCCACTCGATGTTGAGATTTTGGTGGGTCTTGCGACGGTTATAGCTCACCATGCCACATTTCAAGTCGGTCTTTTTCAAGAATGCCATATCCACAAATGCCATGCCTCGCAGATAGAAGCTGAGCAGGAATAGGTCTCGCGCCTTGTCAAGGGAGGAACCTGTTGGCAGCTCCAGATTTTCTATCTTGCGAATATCCTTTACATTAATGGCTCGTTTGGCAGTTCGCACGTTGCTAGTCTGTACATGCGCAAAGATGTCATTGGGTGGAGCTTGCCCTGCTTCCACCGCCTTATTGTAGAGTGTGCGCAGGGTTCGCAGATAGAACGCCACTGTGTTTTGACCAACTCCTCTGTTCCAAAGCCATGCCTGGTACATTTCCATCATCTCTCTAGTCATCTGAGAGAAGGTCAGGTCTTCTTGATTTCGGAATTCCATAAATCGGTTGGCGGCACTGGTGTAGTTGCTCTTGGTGCCGATGCACTGCATCTGCTCCTTCTTGGCTATCTGTTGGCGGAAGAAGGTAAAGACGCTCTGGCTCGGTGGCAGCTGCTGTATCTCCTTGGCTATATCGTCAATGGTATAAGGGATGCCCTCTGCATCCTTGTCACGGATGATACGCTGCATCTGCTTCTTCTCCCAATCTATCTTTGACTGGATGAGCTGCAGATGTGCCTGTCGGTTATTGCGGTTAGAAACGATGATAGCCGACTTCTTGTCGTTCCACTCGTCTGGAAAGACATGATAGTCGATACTAATCCAGCGCAGACTGCGCTGGTGGATGAGGTGATAATACAATGTGCCTTCCTTTCCTGGCACTGAGGATGCTCTGAATTTTACTTTTACTGTTGCCATAATACTAACTTTTTATTTGTGAACAATGTTACTTTTTGGTTATTTACACCTTAATATATATGTAAGCAACGGTATGGCAAGAATGTAGTTGTATATCAATAGCTATTTGGAGTCACTTCGTCGTTGTTGCTTCTATGGCTTGTATAGCAATAGCAGCTCTGTCTGTCTCCTCCTGTGGATAGAGGCTATCTTGCGTCTTTGATATCTGCAAAAGTCAAGATACTCACTACGTATGTTTCTTTCCCCTTGCTCTATTTTCTGCAAGAGTCGGCTCTTGGGGAACTTTCCTTTCCCTAATATCTTATAGGGACCGACATTATAGGCTAATACGGCAAGAAGCAAGGTGTCTCTGCCGTACTTTCTGAATAGGGTGCAGAGTTTTCTCAGGTCAGAACGCAATAGCGAGTCTGCCTGTTGAAAGGTGAGGTTCTTTCTGAACTTCTCATGCGGTAATATCCTATGTCCCCACCCGATATAGGGATAGTTACGTTTAATGTCGTGCCATCCTTCATAATACTTGATGCACCGCACGGCTCGTTCAAAGGGTGGTAATGCAAAGATGCCCAAGTCGCTTTGGCTTGGGCTATCTGTTGTGGGTGTCTTATTCTGTGCCATGATATTCTGGCACAGTAGCAAGAGTGCTAGAATGATGTATGTCCGTATCTTTCCTGTCATGAATCTCGTTTTGTTTTACTATGATGTATCGTCACTTGGCATTCTTCTTGTTGAAAATCTCTGCTATCATGGCTTTCACGTCCTCACCAACTTGTACGAAGTTCTTATAGAGGATGCGCTCTCGCTCATCACGGCTCTTGAAGGTGTAGAACTTGGGCAGTGGCATATACTCGCTTTCCTCCTTCTTGATGTCAGCCATGTTGAAATCGGTCTTGCAATAGAACTTGCTGGTCTTGAACTCGTCGCTTTCCTGTATGTTCATACTGCCATTCATGCCTGTCTTGGTCGCCACAAAGTCTCTTGCGGTCTGTCCGCAGATCCATCCTGTCGGCATATCAGAGATTTTACTGGCTGGCACTAGACTGTCCATGTTCTCGTTCAGGTTGATGCTCGTCTTGTCTCTGTCGATGGTCACGCCTTTCTTCAGCTGCACCACCTTTCCAAAGATGTCGGAGGACAGCCATTCCAGTGTTTCCTTGCTTCGTGCCGAACCGCTCACTACATTGCCTACGGTGGTGATGATCTTCTGCATACTCACCTTGCCGTAGTCAGCTTCCAACTGGGGCAATTCCTGGAATCCCAAGGCTACGCTCACCTTGTTGCTTCGGGCTGTACCTATCAGTCGGTCTATCTTATGGAAGTAAAGTGTAGGTAACTCGTCCACAATGATGCTCACTGGGATGTTCTTGCCTTGTCCTGTGTTCACTCGTGTCACCAGTCGGTTGAGGATTAGGGCGTTCAATGCTCCGATGATGCTCTCCATCTCAGGGTCATTGGCTATCAGCAGATAGCTTGGATTCTTCGGGTCACTGACTTTCAGGTCGAAGTCATCTCCGTCCTTATGGAATATCCAATAGCTTTCCTTGGTGGCAAGGCGTGAGGTATAGACACGCAGGGTGCCTATCATACCTTCCAACTGCTCCATCGCCTTGTTCTTCAAGGCGGTTTGGAATGGACCGAGCAATGGTGCTACCTCGTTGTCGGTTTCCAGCACATTGAAGATGGTCTGGTAACTCTCGTTCAGAAAACTTAGAATATGGGGCATATCGCTATACTTGCCCAACCAATAGGCTGGCTCCACTTCTTCTCCTGCATGGTTAAACACCTTACCGATTGGCTTCATCTGCATGGTCTTCGGGTCAAGTACTTTCTCTGCTATCAACATCTTGCCATCCTTGTCGTATGGCTCTTTGCCATAGTTGATGAAGAAATAGATACAGGCGGCGAGGAAGTTGACGGCTGAGGTCTGGAAGAACTGGTCGCTGCCGCCACCACCTTCTTTCTTTCCCTTTTGCAGTGATTCTAGCAGTGTCTCTGCGGTCTCACTCGCTGCAGCCAAGTTATTGATGTACTTCTGCTGTATCGGGTTCACTCGCTTGGAGTATTCCACATCCACAAAGTTGATGATGTTGAACTTGCAGCCTTCTGGTAGTTTCCCCAACTGTTGGTTCTTCTTGTAGTGGTAGTACAGTTTGGTTGCCAAGGTCGGGAATTTGTAGTCGTAAACGACCATGGCAAAACCTTTTGCACTGTGCTGACGGATAAACGGCTCGATGATGGAGAATGTCTTACCGCTACCAGGCGTACCCACCACCCAAGTCCCTCGGAATGGGTTCACGATGTTCACCCATCCCTTGCGGAACTTACCTTTATAGTAGTAGCGCATAGGGATATTCACGCTGTATTTGTTGTTTTCCTCCTTCTGACACTGCTCGAAACTCTCGTTCTCAAAGTTAAAACGGTCTTTCATCAGTCCTTCCTTCAGGAACTTCGAGATGTTGTCCAAGGCAACATGTACCAGTACTGTTCCGATGATGGTTGCCACCATATAGAGAATGGTGTTCAATCTTAGGGCATAGAGACGAATGTCCGTCGCATAGCCGAAGAGCCACACGGACACTACCAGCAGTCCCACGCCACTCACCAGTGGGTACAATACCTGCTTTCGGGCATCAAACTCCAGATGCTTCTTGTTTCTCGTGCCTACACAGGTGATGCACACCAACAGAAACGTCACCACCTTGCTATACGCCAGGTTCCCGTCATGGTAGATAAACCACTGCTTGATGCGGTCGTGCAGGTCGCACACCACACCGCCAAAGCCGTCTATCGTCCTTGGGTCTATGGCATATTCAAAGAACTCCATCAATACGGATATGTAGATGACCGCCCTGAATATCTTGTAAAATCCTTGTAACTCCTTACTTTCTTCCATGTTATTTCAGAAAAATCGGATTGAATGAGTCAGCCGACAATACATCGCTATAGTTTACTTTCAGCGATATGGTGCGACCGCTGATTTGATTCTCCGTCATTTCTATCGTCAACTTCTTGTCATTCGGGAATGTCATTTTCCGAATGACTATCACATTGCGGTAGCCATAGCGGAAGCGTTTGGTCTGCTCCAATGTGAACACTGGATGCAACTCTATCATCTGCGAGTTGGTGGCCTTGGCAGTCTTCTTATCCGTCAGTTTCAATCGTATTTGGTCTATATCAAATGGTATATGCGTCTTGTTCTCCACCGAGAAGTCCAGGAAGAAATAGTCACCTGATGAATAGATATTATTCAGTCGCATCACCATTTTATGAGCTTTGGTCTTCACATCGTTCACATGGGCTTCCGAACTCCAAATCTGACGAGCATAACGAGCCATGTCCGTAGAGGACAATGTGACCGCAGGATTGTTATAGGCATTCTTCTCTATCTGTTGTATCTCCTTATCCGTCACAGCCTCTTGCAGCCTCGTGGTATAGAGTAGCGCATATTGGGTGCGGTATCGTTCTGTCACGATGGTCACGATGGCAAGCACTTCGCCATCTTCATGCAGTCCTTCCTTGGGCTTAAGACGCACGGTATTGTTGATGGGTTGGTCTCCTGCTATCTTATCGGTGGATATATCCACAAAGCGGATGGGTTCACTTGCCGTGATGACTGTAGTCACTTGCTCGTTCACGGTCAACTGCTCCATCTCCTGGTAGGTGCAGGGCTGATAACTCTCCGCACAGGTCTGTTGTGCCATCATCGGTATGGCACTTATCGCACACATCATCAGTGTGCCAATGGTCTTCTTGATATTCATATTCGTATTCTTTGAATGTTGATGTTTACTTACTCTTGGTCTCTTTGCCATTAATTAGATACACAAAGGTGCCATATTTCAGTTTCACCTTGTTCTTCTTGATAGCCTTGCCTATGGCATTGCTTGTTTTCTGATAGGCATTCTGCATGGTCTGCATGCCCCACTGCGAAAAGCTGCTGCCTGTATTGGTGGTGTTCATATCCACATTGCCGGTCACGGCTCCGCTTGCCACATCCTTGGTGGTCTCACGGAACTGACTGCTTGGTACATACAAACCTTCCATACCGTCGGTGTCATAGAGTGACAGGTTGATTTTAACTATCTCATCGTCCACCAACACGCTTTTCACCGTTCCTTTCACTCGTTGCGAACTGAAACCGCTCATGGTGGCATACAGGTATGCACCTTTCTTCACCACCATTTCACCGATTTCCACATCATCAAGCAGTCGCAAGCGGACACGGCTTCCATCCACGGCTTTCACATTCTCGTCAATGATAGCCTTTATCAGTGTAGGCTCTTTCTCGTTTACTGCCAAGGTGTTGAAATAGTCTGATGATGTCTTCACCTTTTTCACCACCTCACTTGGCTTGTCATTCTCGTCTGCTTCCTTTCGGGCATTCTCATTCACCTTGATTTTGCCTTCAATGTTGATACCGCCCTTGGCTGAGCCTTGCGAGTCGGTAGGAGAGGCTGCAGAAGTCGAGCTGTTCGATTGGGTAGCTTGCTGTCCTTTCAGTCTTGCTTCGGCAAGTGCCTTGTTCAGATCCGCCAACGCCTCATTCTCTCTTTGTCGCTCATGGGCTTCTTGTGCTTCTCTCTGTTTTTCCATTTCAGCCTGCCTCTTGGCTTCGGCATCCAACTGTTGCAGTTCGGCATCCGAATACTTGCTTTGGTATTCTTCTTTTTCTTGCTCATTGTCTCGGTCTATATTCTCCACGGCACTATGGTCTTCTATCTTGCCGTAGGCGTTCAACATGTTCTCATACTTACCTCCAATACCGTCACCGCCCTTGATATGGGCTTGTGGCAGGTTCGGATTCAGATATTCCGTGGTCTGCATATTGGCATCCTGCTTCTCCGCTACCTTGGTATCAAAGAGGTCGAAGATAAAGTAGGAGGCACCGAGCAGTGGAAGATAGACAATCGCAGGTAACATGTACTTGGGTTGTCTGAAATTGATTCTTTCTGTCAGCTTCATCGTTATTTGTCTTTATGAGGATGGTGTGCATCCTCATTGGTCCTTACTATATTCTTTGCATTCCCCATATTCTGATGGCGTGCCTTAATCAAGGAGTCCTGCTGCTCCGTGGCGGTGCGTCGCTCTCCCTGATAGTGATATGCTCTTGCCATGCGATAGATGTTGAAACTGAAACTCACTCCTACAAAGCCGAACACGATGATCAGGAACAGTGTCTTGTGCAAGTCGGCAAATCTCTGAACTTTGGCTGCCGCCTTGTCTATTCTGCACATCTTGGCAAACTTCCTTCCGGCTCTCACGTCTCGCTCATAGCGTTCCTTGTATTTGGGGTCGTCCTTGTCGGGCATCTTCTCCCCAATGAGCATCTGCTTAAATCCTTTTGTGTTCATCTTATTACAATGTTAAATGTTCAATGTTAAGTGTTGAATTAGGCATGCGCCATAAAGGTATTGAATTCTTCACTCTTCGTTCTTCACTCTTCACTTAATTAATAGTTCGACTTTGTCTTCTGGTCGATGTCCTTGTTGAGCAAGGTTCTCCAGTTCACTATCAGCAATCCATGTGGGTTGTTGTCTGTCCTCGGCACTCGTTTCAGTTGTCCTGCCGTCACCAGCTCACGTGTCAGCACATTGGTTCTGCGCTCGATGCGCTGTCTACCGTAGTAGGTAAACTCCATTTTTTCCTTGTCAAACTTGATGCTGTCACAGAAGATGCTGAACACGGCACTCGTTCCCATGATGTTGGAGTAGAAGCCCTTTTCCTTCAGTGTATTGTACTGTGCCAATCCTGTCTCATCAACCAAATACATGGCTTTCTCCATGGTATATTTGATGTACTTATCATCAGGTGCCAACGTGAAAAAGTAGTGATGGAACATCTCGATATGACTCTTTGCTTCCACATCCAGTGTCTCATCCATCGTTGTACGCTGCACCAGAATTGGCACATTGCCATCCAATACATAAATTTTGTTCTGTGCATCCACCACCATGTTCTTCGCCATCCAGATGCTGCTGATACTAATCAGCACGCACCCAACCAGAAACAGACTACAGATGATAGTCACCAACTTCACCTTATTCTCTAAATTCTTGATTACCATTGCTATTTCGTTTTTTACCTATTTACTCTTTTACCTTTTTACCTTTAATGAACAACATGGGCAAGTGTCCCCTGTGCCGACATTTTGGCTTGCTGTGCCACCCCCTCACCGAAGTTTCTGGTAGAAAATGCGGTATCGCCCTCTGGTATCATCCATGCCGCAAGATCTGGAACTAAGTTCAGGCACTTTAATGCCACGATACTTGCTGCCATCAGATACCCTGCTGAGAAGAACGAGTTCTGCAGATATGCTGCCATCGTCTGCTCACTGGCGGTGATAGCCGTCAGGTTCTCCACCTGTATGCAGAGCACAATGTCGAAAAGCAACAGTACGTAGAAGCCTACGAAGTACAGCATCGCTCCATAGAAATGCACCGTCAGATACCTTGTCAGCCACTTCGCCCAACTGCTTTCCCATTTCGGCAAGAGCGAGAATGCCCATTGTATCGGTCCGAATATCGTCAGCATTCCCAACAGTATCTGCTGGCAATAGATGGTGCTCCACCAACCGATGCGGAAGACGATCAATGCTATCAGCATCACAATCTTGTCGATGTTTACTACGGCTCCTGCCGTCAGCGATGTGAACCACAGCTTGGCTGCCTCCTTCTCCATATTGGTCACTTCATCCACACCAGTCTGCTCCATGGTCGATTCCACCAGATTCGGGTCTGTCGTTCCCTTATGGGCAATGTCTGCTTGGGCTTGTACATTGGTGTACATCGTGTCTCTAGTGTAGATAAGCTGCTGCACCTCCGTAAACTTATCTTCTATCTGTGTGGCTTCTGCCTCATATAGGTCATGGGTATAACTGCCGATGGAGTTTGGTATGTAACTCAAAAAGTCCAGTACGCACCAACTGCTGCCACTGTTCGTCATGCCGGTATCGGCAGGTGGGTACCACCAACATAGGATGATACTTATCACCAGTGGCTTGAATAGTTTCATCACATCCAGTGGCTCATGCTTCACCATCATCTTGTAGGCCATGTTCGCTGCCACGACGATAGAGAAGAGGGCGGCTAATGCCATACACATCTGTACAACCCACCAAAAAGGTCCGTTTGAGCCTGTAAAAGTAGCATCACACAGAAACTCGTTGGTCTGGAATATCACGTCATCAATCTCTTCTTCCAGGATGTTGATGCCGAAGTCGGATAATATACTGCTGTTGTCTGCCATATCTTCTTATCTGTTTACTGTCAATTCATTGTCATCATCATCAGGCCCATTATTGTCATCGCCTGATGACGTGTCGTTTCTCACTGTCATTCCTGCCTCTCGCCATTTGCTGGATGCACTGCTGATGATGCTTCGTTTGTTGGCAGTCTGGTAGTTGCCGTTTGCTGTCAACAGTTCCTTGGTCTTGTTGGCATTCGACATCTGCACCAGTTGCTTCACCAGTGTCTCATTCTGTTTCGCCACATCTGCGTAAATCTGCAGATACATCTTCTTGCGCTTGGCATTGGGCATATAGGCATCCTTGGTGGCTTTGATGGCTGTCTCATAGACATGATAGTATTCTGTCCAGCGTTGCTTGTCACCGATGGATCCGCCTACAGGCAGGATGCGGTCGATGTTCTTCTTGAAGGCATCCATCTTGCTGTTTATCTTGCTTCCTTCCACCTTCCATGCCAGATCTACCTGTCGGTCTGCCATATTCAGCGCTTCTATCTCTGCTCTCTTGGTCAGGGCAGAGTCGATGGCTTCGGCATATTCCACCTGGTTATAGGCTCCTATACCTGCCGTGGTACGGTAGCCGAGTTTGTTCTTGCTTGCAGCCGATTTCATGTAGCTGCTATGCAGCAACTGGTAGTACTCCGTTGGCGATAGGCTACCACTACCGGTTTCCATCACCGTTATCTGGTTCTTCTTCGCACTGTCGTGGTTGTATGTCACACCATTTTGGGCTTTGCCTGTCATGGCTATGCCCAACATCATCATGACGGCTACTGCCTTTATCTTCTTTCTGTCCATATCTACACCTTATTATATATAGGAATTATTTTTCAAGTTTTCCTGCCACTCGCCACCGCCCGAAGGCATCTTCCAGTATTTGCTGCTTGCTCTTGGTCCGATACACCTTTTCTTTCCAATAGCCGATGCGCACTTGGATGTATCGCCACGACTCAAAGTAGCTTTTGTTCAGATGCTTCTCTATGTTGTCGAGCGAGGTATTGATGCTTTCCAGCACCACTAGCAGGTCTGCCGTCGAACATGCTGCTGCTCCTGTGGCATACAGCACCAGGTCGCTCACGCTCTTGTACAGGTATTCTCCTTCCTTGGCGATGTTCTCTATGGCTCGCTTGTTGATACCTATCAGTATTGTATCAGCAACTGAAATGCGCTTTCGTTTGATGACTTTTTTGTTGTAGTCATCCAGCAGCTTCTTGTAGTCCGAAATTCTGTTGCTCACACCCTCGTAGGTGGAATATACATTCAGACTGGTTCTGAGACTCTGGTACAGCACGTCTATCACATCGAACGCCCTGGTGTACTTATCCAGATCCACGTTCAGTTCCTTATATGCCTTGGTCGCATCATTGCTGTAGCTGTGCAATAACTTGTTACTGTACTCCAAGGTGCTTCTTGCAAGCAGCAGACTTCGCTGTTTCTTGTGGTCATTGATGTATGCTTCTACACTGCTCACATCAAATCCCCATTGAGCGAATGTTTTAGAGGGGAGGGCGAGGAACATGATTGCTATCAGCAATGTCCTCACAATGCTCAATCTTTGCTTCTTGCTCACCAACCCTGCAACCCTCTCCGCTGCATCAGCCTTGTATTCTTTTCTATTTCTCATTTTCATTGTCTTCATCATTGAATTTTCCGTGATAGTCATCCGAATGCTTGGTGTTCGCTGCTTTCCTTAACCAGCGTTTCTTACATTTCTCCACCAGTGTCAACCGTCTTCCTTCATCGGCATTGATATGGGGAGCGATGTCCATCAGCACATCGATGATGTTGCGCTTATAGTGCATCATCTTCTCCAACGACACCAGGTCGGCATATATCTTCGTGATTCTGCTGTCCACCTCTCTGGCTATCTCCAGTCTGTCACTCGACCATAACAGATGATAGGTATCATCGGTGGTGTTGTCTTCCACGGGTGCGCTCTTGGCGTATTCGGTGGTTATTTTGCACGACGGATATTCCTGGGCTATTTCCGATATGCGCTTGTTCACCTCATTGGCCTTTTCCTGCTCCGTCTTGCTGGCATCGAGTGTTATCACATCCACCACCGATGTATGGGTGTATTCCGATGTTAGTTCCCAACTGATATGCATGATGGCTCTGTGTATCTTGATGCCCAAGAAGTATTTTGGCTTTCTGGCTATAGTCAGAGTTGCCTTGAAGGTGATGATGCCGTTGATGTTGGGCATGGTGGCTTTTCTTATATATGTATAGCCACTCCATGTTCCTTCTCCCTGCCAACTTAGGTTATAGGCACTCCTGCAGTCGTTCATAATGGCAGGTATGCGATAGTAGTCGTCCGTCGCCATCTCATTGTCCTTTCCTGCCTCGGCCTTGGCTTCCTCTATGTCCTTTTGCTTCTGTTGCCAGGCTGCCAGCTCTTTGTTCAACTGGTCGATGGCGGTCTTGTTTTTGTTGTATTGTTCCCGATATTTGGCTGCATCGTCCACGCTTGCTTTGGCAATTTGCTTAATAAGTGACTTGTTCTCCGCTTCCAATTGACTGATTTGCGATTGCAGGGTGGCTACCTTGGCATTGGCTTCCTGCTCTTGCTTATACAGGTCTGATAAGTCGAGGTCGTTCTCTGTCACAGATGTTGTCATGGCGCAATTCTTGCTGTGGTCATTCAGTGAACCGCCACATTTCTTGCACTTGTATTGCGTGGTTCCTTGCCCCAACTGCACACCGTCACTGCAGGTCACGCTGATGGTCACGCTCTCGCATCCCTTCAGTTTGGCGGCATCGGTGCCCTGATAGTAGTTGCGTGCATCACAGCCTATATAATAGGTATAGCCTTCTTCGTTGTCGTTCCATTCACTCAACCGGGCTTGCAGTTGCGCCTTGAATGTGTTCAAGTCCATCGAATAGGAGTCGAAGACGGCCTCATACACTTCTTCTGTTTTGTTCCAGCTCTTATACACCTGTATCTCATAGGCGTATGCCTTCTGTTTCTGTCCTTTCTTCTTGCTGCTGATGATATAACTGTCCATCCAGTAGTTGATGCTATAGACAAAGCCGTCTTTCTGGTTGTTCTTCTGCTGCATCTTTGCTCTCGACCATCCTGCATGGTTCTCCGAGTTTTGCAGGATTGCTTCTCTCTGGTTGCTGTTCGGATAGAAGTTGGCATCCTTGGTGTTGATTCTATACCAGTGGTCGCCTTTCAAGATGCTGTTGTTATCGGTTGGAGGCACATAGTCGCACAGTTTTTCCCTTCCTTGGTCTCGTCGGGCGATATACCATCTTTGCGTATAGTAGTTTCCTGCTGTCTCATCCAGATAGTCAGTCATCCACGAGGTCAGGTTATAGTTGGCTAGTGAAAAGAGTCCTGCCACGTTATCCTTGCCTCCAATCATTCCCAATAGGGTGTTGCCGATGCTTTTATCCATAGTTTTCCACAATTCGCTGTAGTTATCCACAATATCGATGGCTGCATCGAGCTTACCTTGGAAGAGTTCGTTGAACTGGCTGCTTTGCAACAGGACATTGCCTACATTGCTCATTCCTGCTCCGGCAAGGTTGGCTCCTGCCTTGTACAGGTTGTCAATGTCGGCTTTCAGATTGTCCACCGTGAAGTTGTCAGGCACCTTCGACAGGTCATCCAGCATCTTCTTCCAGTCCACGTTGCCTATCTCCGATAGTTTCAGGATGGCTGCTATCTCCTGGTTGATTTGCAGAAAGGCGATGTTCGAGAAGGTGAGGGTACTATTTGTTACCACGCTCTCAAACTGCAGGCATAGGTTCTTGGTGTCGTCGCATATCTTCATCAGATAGGTTCCCCAATACAGGGCTGTCTGCGGACTTTTCAGCATCATTCCTGCCACCGTCCATATCTTCGGCATGATTTTATTGCTCACCATGTTGTAGATACGGCGGTAATAGTAGTTCTCTGTGCTACTGTTCCAGATGCCCAACTCTGTCATTGCCTTGCGCTCCAAGAACTTGGAGGCATAGATACCGGCACTCGCCACTTCCGCAGCATTGTAGTGCTTCAAGATGTTCTGCACCTGCTCGTTGTAATATGCTTCTGCCACGGCTTCTGTTCCGTAGGCAGCAGCCATAGCAGCCACCGTCTGCTTGTCATAGTTTACGCTGTAGTACTGTGCGTCAGCCTTTACCAACACACAGACTATCAGCATTATGATGGATAGAAGTCGTTTCATTTTCCTTACCTGTCTTTCTATTGTTATTACCAAATCCTTACACTAACATGTTAGTGTTTTTTGCTCCAATCTTGTGGATTATGCATCAAGTTCTTTAATTTTTCCATCATACTCCAGATGCTGATAGACAGTGGAACGTAGTCCCATGTCGTGTCTGTACTCTTGCATGATATAGTTAGCTTTCTGCATAGCCACTTTTACACGATAGTTGAAGGAACAGAATGTTTTCATCAGCCAACTCTGCTGCTCCAATACCGACATCACCAACTGGTGTCGCATAAACTCCAAGTCGTCGCCTCTCAGCATTTGGCATGGATCACACAGTATTCTTGCCATTGCATGGTTATAGGCTTTCCGAGCATCAAATTCCTCCTTATGCTTTGCCTCTGTTTCTTGCAATGGTTCTGTCTCTTTCTTCTGCATACCATCCGTATCGACAAAAGATGTAGCTTCTTTAGCTTCATTTTCTGCTATGTCTTCCTCGGATATTCTTTTGGATTCTACACTTTGATGTCTTGCATCATATTCTGCATCATGATAGGCATCCAACTCTTTTTCTGTCATGCCAAGATGTAGTCCTACGTCTTCTAGAGTTTCTTTGACATGCTCCACCAACTCTGGTGTTACATGTCGTATTTTCAACAGTTGTTTCTCTGTACAAGCACACAGGTCTTTATATGTCCATAATTCTGAATCATGGAAAGCCTGACGTGTTTTCTCCACCATGCTCGGACGTATATCCCATTCTTCACGATGGAAATCTATAAACCCAACAATATTAATTCTTTTCATCTTCTTCTATCTTTCAATGTTTATTTGTTTGTGTTACTTAACCTCAACACTCTTCCTGCCTGATTTACTTTTTGTGCAAAGGCGAGGCTCTTGCTAATACCACTTGCATCCCAATCTCTGCAATAGGCTTCAATGGCTTGCTGATGATTGCATTTCAACTCTCGCTTGTATAGCTTCAATGCTTCCTTCTCCGCTCGTTCCGTGGTGTAGGTCATATAGCACTCATGCGGCTCTTCCACACCATACACATTGCTGGTCTGTCCTCGCCTGATAAAGACCTCACGGAAGAAACTGCGTCCTTCCTTGTTTTCCAAACGATTGATGGTGAAAATCTTCTTGCAGTCCACATCGGTCAAACCTAGTATAGCCTTGATGGTATCGAAGCGTTCCTTGAACTTGCTCTGGTCGAGCAGCATTACCACATCCGAATTGTTGATGATAGCTTCCTTCACTATCTCACTGCCGATGATGTCCTGTATCTCCTGCGTCACCACACCCACGCTAGCCCAGAATTTTCTGGCGGTCTTATACAGATATTTTATGTATTCCGCCATCATGGGCGAGGCGATGGCCTTCCATGCCTCCTCGATGATGAGCATCTTTCTGTTCTTCTTGATACGCATTTTCTGCAGGAACACGTCCATGATGATGAGTGTCACCAGCGGAAAGAGCAGTGGATCATCCTTGATACTGTCGATTTCGAAGACGATGAAGGTCTCGTCAAACAGACTGCTGTCCATGTTCTCATTCAGCGTCACTTCGTGGCTGCCTCCTTTATAGAAATCTTTCAACAGATAGTTGTAGGATGACAGGTCTATGCCATGCAGACCGTTCTCCTCGCATATCTTCGGCAGTCGCTCCGTACTGAACTCATAGAAGCTGTTGAAGCAGAGGTTGCTCACTCGCTTGGTGGTAAAGTAGGCATCGTAATACTCGTTGATGACTTGCTCTATCAGCCTGTCCTCGGTCTTGCTCACCGTACCTTGACTTCCTTTCCATATCAGCATCACCAGGTTCTTCAGGAATCCCAACTTCTCGATGTTCCATTCCTCTCGTCTGATTTTGAAAGGGTTCATCGTGATAGGGTGTTCCTCGGTATAGGATATGTATTTGCCACCAAAGTATTCACACAGTCCCTCATACGAGTTTCCTGTATCTACCAACACGATGTCGGTGTCCTGCTCATGGGCTTGGCGCACCATGGAGTTAACATAAAAGCTCTTGCCGCTTCCCGAAGGACCGAGGACAAAGAAGTTGCTGTTGTCTGTCAGCTTGTTTCGTCCCTCTTTTCCTGATATGTCAATGGCTACAGGCACTCCTTGGCGGTCGGTATAATAGACTTTAAAGGGGGTGTCCTCACTATGTACAATCTTTTCCTTATACATTAGGCAGGTGGCGGCATCGCCCAACGTCATAAATCTGTCGTAGTCGTCATTCATCCCATAGCAGTTGCCGGGAAATGAGTTGACAAACAGTTCCAACTGATTATAGGCTCGTTTCGAGATATGGATGCCCATCCTGCCAAAGGCATTCTCCAGATGGTTGGTGCACTTCTGTATATCCGTGTCGGGCTTCACCGTCACTATCAGATTATAGTGGGTATATACCAACTGCTTGTTTTCTCTCGCTATCACCTCCTGCACTCGCTTGATGTCCTCTACGGCAATCAGATTGCTTGGGTTCGGCATGCTGGCATGCCGGTTCTTCTTTTTGTCTAGCAGTGCAAGCTCACGCTTCTGGTTCGGTACAAAGATGATTTGGTTATACACCACACTCTCCACACCTGGTATGCTGTCCACCAATGCTACCAGATCCACTGGCATGGTGGTGTTGTTCACCTCGATATTGGTGAATGGGCGTATCAGTGTCGGCAGATTAGCGCAATCCACATCCACAAGACTATACACCTTGCAGCGTCTGTCACCTATACCTATCATCTCGTCATCCACCTTGAATCCTGTCATGCTCACCATCTTGTCACGGAAGTTCATGGCAAAGAAACGGTCAACATATTGGCTTGACTCTTGCTTGTTCAAGAACTCCGACTTGATACCGGCATCCTTCAGCTGGTCTTGCACCTTTCTGATTTTTACCAGAAAATCTCGCCATTTCTTGTTGTCGAAAGACATCAGACGACTCTTCTTGTTCTCCTGCGTAATGGTCAGATAGGTCATGCTGTCCGTATATTCTCTTCCGTTGAAATAGCGGAAATAGGATTCTGATAGGAACTCATGGCCATTGCCACTCTCATCCTTGAACTGCTTTCTGGTAAAGATGTCTTGCTTGTGCAGGGCATAACCTTCACCCAGTGTCTGTGTAATGGCTGCAAACAGGTTGGTGAACTCATAATAGCTGTCTATATTGGCAGAATACTTCTGCACTGGATTCTCCATTCTCAGGATAGCAGAATATTCTCCAGTCTTGGTATAGAGCACACCGATACCGTCCGTGTCTTCCACGGAGAAGTAGATGTCTTCAAAGATTTTCTTCCGTTTGCCACCAGTGCCAAAGGCATAGACCGATATGGCCATGCCAATGCAGGTTGCCACGAAAAATAAGATTACATATAGTACCATATTCGTTTATTCTTCAGTTTCTTCAAAGGATGATTGATGATTTTCTCTCATACTGGATGGTTTGTTGTCATTCTCTTTATATGAGGTATTGGATCTTTCTTCACTATAAAGGGCTGATACACTATCTTTTGAAGTGGAATCCATCCTGCTTATTTGTATTTCCACGGTAGCAGGACGTTCTTCGGTTTCTCTCGCCCAAATAGCCCTTGCTTTGTCGGCACTCCTTATGGCATCCAATGTGGGTGGCTTGTAGGTCTTGTCCTTACAGGCGGTCAGCAATGTCACTGCCAATGCCGTTATTATAATATTCTTTCCTTTCATACTCGTAACTGTACTTTAGTAGCGAAGATGCAATGTTTTCTGTTGAAACAAATAATGGTAGACCCACACCCTTGGGAGAGAATGAGCCTACCAGTCGTTCACTTTCTACTTGTCATCCACATCTTGGTCATGTCGATACTTTTTTGTTTCACATTTTTATATGCGCTTGCTGTAGGCATAGATAAACACTCCTTGGTCGTTCTTCTTGGTATGTAGTCCCTTCCGTTGCTTGAACATGATGAGACCTGTACCCGTAGTGATTGCCACGACCAACACTATCAGTCCTGTAATGATACCCATCAGGCAGTAGGCGGCAATGAAGCCAATGATGGCTCCTCCTGCCGTGGCTGCTGCCCAATAGATGTACCGCCCTTGTATTCCCATGAATTCAAGGGGCTTCTGGAGTCCCTTGAACAGTGGGTAGTCGGGGTAACGGATTTCCTGCTCTTCTCTTGCCATTCTTCACGTCGTTTCTCAATTACTGAATATGCACTGAATAACTCTCACTCGTTAGTTAGTCACACCGAAGAACAGAGGCAATGCCTGTGCTGCTGCCACGAGGAAGATACACGCTCCTACAATCATCATGATCTTCTTCTTGAGAATCTGCTTCCGAATTGTAAAGTGCTGAATATCAACACTCCCAAAAAGCAAAAAGTACCAAAAGAAACAAACTGGAAACAAAAATTTCAAAAACCCCAAAATGAAAACATCTGCTTAACATATCTTAACACGGAAATGAACGGAAATTTTCATTTTCTATCATTTTGTGCTGCGTTCCTGAAGGTGCAAAATCAGGTATTGTGAACCTTATTGTCGTTTCAGCAATCAGGTTGAAAAAATGGCTTTAGTTGGAAAAATGTGCACGAAAAGTGGGCTTTTCAGGTGGCATTTTATAGTATTTTCTGCGAAAATACAGTTGTATGTTTAACTTTCTACGTATAAGTCTCTTTAGTCTCACGGAATTTTATTAACTTTGCACCAAAGTTTATTTTAATTGCAATTTTATGGTCACTTATTTTGATACATGTGAGATTCTTGAAATGCTGTCTGAAGCATCTGTAAAGGTGTTTCTGGACGGCGGTTGGGGTGTCGATGCACTTATAGGCAGAGAAACAAGAATACATAACGACATCGATCTGTTCGTAGAGAAGAAAGACTATGGTAAGGCCATATCCGTGATTACCTGGAAGGGATACAGAGAAGTTGTAATGGACTATACGACCGATAGCCATACTGTCTGGAAAGATGACAACGGAAGAATAATCGATCTGCATTGTTTCGAATATGTCGAAGATGGAATTCTATATGACGGATACACTTTCCCAAGCGAAACTTTCTCAGGTAAAGGAAATATCGGGAATATTGAGGTAACATGCATAAACCCGGAGGCACAGGTACAGTTCCATCTTGGATATGAATACGATGAAAATGATGTCCACGACGTCCTGTTATTATGCAGAACTTTCAATCTTGAGATACCGGAGCAATATAAAACTCACATCTGATTCAATATGCTATGATTACTGATAGTTATGATATTGAAACTGAACCAATGATCAATCTGTTTGATTTCTACGGCAGACGTGGAGATTTTGCAGATATATGCCTGATAATATTCTCGAAGGAGATTCATCGGCATTTACTTGATTCCTACGAATCTGAAATTATTGCAACTATGCCGGCTTGCAATGGCGATACGCATATCTATAAAACAACTTATAAAGGAGTTACGATAACTTTCTACCTGTCAGGAATAGGTTCAGCAGTAGCATCCTCTCAATGTCATCTTGCAAGCTGGCTAACTGGAGCATCAAAGTTCATTATGTTCGGTTCCTGTGGCAGTCTTGACCGTACAACCACACAAGGTAGATTTATCATACCGACACAAAGTTACAGAGGGGACGGGTGTTCATATTATTTTGCAGCACCATCCGACTATATTGATATAGCCGCAAGCAAGGAACTTTCCATAATTTTCGACAAATTATCTGTACCATATATTACAGGTAAAATATGGACGACAGATTCGATGATCAGAGAAACAAAAGGACTTGTACGCAAACGTATGGAAGAAGGGTGCATCGCTGTAGAAATGGAATTGGCTGGAGTTCAATCTGTGTGCGACTTCTACAATTTGAAGTTGTATGCTTTTTTTGAAACAGGTGACATTTTGGATACAAATGGATATGAAGCCAAAGGCTTGAACAATGCCAACCATAGTTTAAACAAACTTTATATTGCTTTAGAAACGGCAACCTACATCTGAAGTATATCAGAATTGTAAATTCCCATTTAGCAGACTATATAAAAAGTATTCCATAACCATCTATACGTGGTTTACGGAATGCTTACTTTATAACAATTAGGTTTACACTCGTTTATTTTGACGGTGCAAAGTTACTCATGCTATCTGGCTCCCACAACGGGCAATAGTGCACATTTTCAAGAAAATGACGTTTTCAAGAAAAAAAATATCCCTACAAACTTAGACTATGCCAAGTTTCGTAGGGATTTTGGAGGGTATAAACATTAGATTACTTCGTCCAGTGGTAGTGACTGTCGAGCATCAGGAAGATAGCCAAGCCGAAAATAACGAGTCCAAGGACAAAGAAGAACCAGAAGAAATACTGCACATAGTGTCCGAGGTAGGTTCCGTCGTACTCCTTGTACCTTTCCTGAACCCTTCTACGTTCTTCATAAAACATTTGATTGACCTCACGGATATGCTTCTGCATCTGAGTGGTCATCCATTCATGTTGTTTGTCGAACATGTCCTGAATCTTCTTCCAGTCAACATCATCGACTCTGACTGAAACCTTCAACTTGGTTGGGGCATCCTTCAGAACATTGTCAATGTGGGTATTGATGGTGTCAACCTTACCACTGATAGTGTCAACGGCATTGCCAAGAGCAGTCTGAGCTGAATTGTACTTACGGATGGCAGACTCCAGTTGAAGAGTTGCATTGATCCAAGTGTTGGTCGCTTTGTCAATGTTCTCACTCAACTGCCTGAGTTCAGGCGCACGACTGACAACAGCATCCTCGGCATCATGCTCTTCAATCTCTTCCTGGACTTCGTTCATCATGTCATCGAAGTCAGGCTTCTGCTCGTCATCTTCGATGAGTTCTTCTACATGTTTTGTTCTTCTCATTGATATGTAGGATTTGTCTAACGGTGGAATGAACGTCTTTTCTGCGGTGGCTTGCACATGGCATGAGCCATCTGGAGGCAACGGCGAGCCCGCTCACGCTCGTCTTCGTCATCATCCTTACCCCAACCAGAGGAAGGAGCAGAACCACCACCGCCACAAGATTCGGACACGGTTGTTGCTGCATCAATCATATCAAGGAAGAGAAGCATACCTACATGAGAAATGTCCTCTCTTGATGCAGTCATATCAGAATCAGGAACCTGAACCTCATTGAGGAAGATGTCCTTGACCGTGTTCGGAATATAGATTCTCTTCATTTCACCGCTAACATTGACATTGAAGGCAGTCTTGGTAGCAACTGGCAATGGCTTAGAATTGGACTGGGTAGGTTTCGTTGTCTGAGCAACATGGCGAGCAGGGCGAGCCGGTGAAACGGAAGGTGAAGCAGGTCGCATCTTGACCTGAGTAGGCTTAGGATGCATCTTCTTCCATGTGGCTTCAAGCTGTGATACCATGAACTTTCGACCGATGGCAGAAGCCTTGAACACTGAGGCATTCTTGCCGATGGTGTAGCCCACAAGTTTGCAGTTAGTAGTGTCATACCTTGGATTGACCTCATAGCCTCTCATGCGAAGCATATCAAAGTAACGGTCAATGTCGAAACTATCCATCTTCTGAAGGGTATATTCGCAAAACTCCGCTATATCTTGTTGGCGCATTTCACGAACCTCCTGAGGTTGCTCCCAACCATGCCTTGCGTTGATAATTTCCGCAGCCCTTATTGCTCTGATGTGAACATCGTGAACATCGTTGGTCTTGCCGTCATTATCCACACGGCAACAGTCAAGATGCAGGTGAAGGGTTCCAGACTTGGAATCCCGATGCAAGGCAGCAACACTCATAGAATTGCGGAAATTGGTCTTGACCTTCTCCTTAAAGCCTTTGGGTAAAAGTCCGACTGAATCCAAAGCTTCCAATCCTTCATCAGCGAGGTTTGCCCAGTCATCCAAGGTATAGTTCTCTGACTCTTCCTTGGATGGGGAGAGTACAAACGTGGTCATGAAGCGTTCCAACTTTCGCCCAACAGTCCTGTCCTGTTGATGCAACTGGCAGTGATGCTTCATCCGATACCAGATTTCGGTGGCATCGAGATAGTCAGGCATGTGGTTCACCTTGACCACGGTTGCATCCTCCTTCTCCATTGCGTACCTTGCGGCATTGCCGCCATAGGCTACTGGTCTTGCGAGTATAATCATTCGTCTTCTTGAACTTTGGTCAGTACAGGAGAAGTAAGGTTGTCTTCAATGCTATACCAGTGTTTGATGAGTCGTTCAACGGCTTCAATCCACCACTTCATGAACTTTGGAGATCTGAACATCTTCTGCTTTTCCTCGGGTGAAGCATCGTGCAACTTACTGCGGACTTTTATCAAGTCGGTACGTGCCTCAGTCAGAGAGTTCAGGGCTTTGCTTTCCTCTGGAGTGAGTCGCTGACGTGGGTGATGCTTCTTGCCAGTCTCAACGAGATACTTGCCTATGCTCATACCACATTCCTTAGCGAGTTTTTTCAGTTCCTTCCAGTCCTTATCGGTACAGCGGAAGGAATGCACCCTTGTGGGTGTCTTCTTGATAATCTTCTTTTTCTTAGCCATATCTTTGAATATGATTAAAGGGATGAATATAAATCAGTAAAAAAGAAGGACATAGGTCTGCGAGCCTGCGAGTAGCCCGAGAAACTTTTAGGACTGCATAAATTTGGTCACAAATAATGTAGTACAAAAGGATTTCTCGAAAAGTACCTCTTAAAAATCGGTCCTTTTACCTGCTAAGTTCCCGTCAGGGCTTAGAAAGTCGTTTCGGCTTGCCGTGTTGTCCTGTATCGGTAAACGTCCTTTGGGATGGTTTGGCGGTGCAGGTCGCATTCCTGAGTCCTCAGACGGCTATTTGTTGCCGTTCTGGTTGTAGTAGCCGTTAGGCTTCTGATAGCCGTTGAAAGGCGGTCTTTGATTGCCGTTAGGCTGTTGTGGCTGCTGTCCTCCTTGCTGAGAAGGTATCTGCTCATGCTGCTTCCCTTCATTCTGCTTGCCATCGGCTTCACCTTGGGGAGAAGGGCTGTCAGCAGACTGCGGGGAATTGTTTTCAGGAGGTGATGGTGACTTGTTGCCATCTGCTCCAGACTTACCCACATTGCCACTATCATTAGATTGTGGTGATTGGTGCGACACATTGCCAGTTGTCTGAGGATTGTTGCCCTCGGCAGAGTCATTGGATTTGTCATCGGCAGAAGCAGAACCTTCCTTGTCCTTCTTCTTGTCATCAGGATCCTCAGTGATGATGACCTTGGAGGCAGGAACTTCCGCATGGATGATTGCCGTACTGTCGTTATTGCGCTTTAAGGCAAAGGCATTCGACACGAACTTGGCATCAACATACCAGCCTGAGAGACAATGAAGGGTGTAGATGCGGTTATCTTCCACTTCCTGAGAAGAGAAAATGCCCACAGCCTCCATAGCATCCAACAGCTTTGGAACCGTCTTGCGGTCTTTGTCCCAGAGTTTGGCAAGTTGGGTATTGTCAACCATAACTTGACCTGCCAAGATTTCTACTTGCTTGGTCTTGCTGATTTGCACAAGTTTTGGAACTGGCTCGGCAAGATCCACAAGCGACATGAAGCATTCCATACGGTCAATCTTGTACTTCTTGCTTCGAAGATGCTTCAACTGCTCTTCAGAGAAAGTGAAGCAACGATGTAATTTTTTATCGTCCATAGTCTATGATATTATTGAAATGTAACCGAATAAAGGGAAAAGGAATATGCCATCAAAAAGAAGAGAATCACTGGATAAGTTCAACCAGGGATTTCTTCATGTCATCATCAATGACTCGGTATCGGGCAAAAGCAACGCTGCCTTTGGCATGACCAGACATAGAAGCAACCAAATCAGGGTCTTTGACCATGCGGTAAAGATTACCGATAAAAGTCCTTCGTGCAAGATGAGAGGTAGCCACATCTGAGATTGGCTTCTTCTCTTCAAGCCGTGTCTTAGGGTTAATCACAGTGACAACACGATTTACCTTGGCACGCTTCAAGATTCTACGGATAGCATCGTTGAACTTGAAGTTATAATGCTTGGGGAAGATTGGTTCATCATCACCATGGTCATGGCCATCAAGGATAGCCATAGCCTTGGGGATAAGAGGAACCCTTACAACGTCACCTAACTTGCCCTTGGTCTTGATGGGGATATATTCCAGAACACCGTCAATAATGTTCTTGGGGGTGAAGGTCACAAGATCACTATGACGGCATCCGACCATACACTGAAACACGAACATATCACGATACTCAGCAAGTTCTGCATCATCCGTTAGGTCTGCATCCAGAACTTGGTCACGCTCCTGAATGGTCAGGAAATATGGAGTGCCATAGAGTGCCTTGGGCATGTCATAGCCAAAGAAGGGGTCATTGTTTGTGACTCCCTGCTTTCGTACCCAGTTGCAGACGGTACGCATCAAGGTCATGTTAGTGACGATGGTATTCATAGATATGTCATAGTCAGAAGACAGGAAATCCGCAAACACACGAAGATCATCGGCAGTCATGCTGTCAATGTTCATCGGGTGTTTGTGTTCATCCTCAAAACGAGTAACCTTGTCAATCAGGCATCGGGTGTTACACTCCTGATGCTTGCCGAAATGCTTGTTCTGAAGGTACCTCTCTGCCCAGATGACAAAGGATTTGCTTACCGCCATGCCACTGCCCATGCAATAGGCATTGGGGTGGTGATAGGCAAATATCAGTCGTCTTAGCCAGTCGGAGTTTGCTCCGATATAGTATTCCCTGGTTATGATACCTGTAATCTCCTTGACCTGTGAGTCAAAGAGGTTTCTGGTATCGTCATCCACAAGATTGACACGGCTCTTGTAGCCCTGTCGTTCTTGGCTCCAGTGATTGGGATTGATCTGAAGTTCGCTTGCGCACTTGACATCAAGCCCTTTGTCACGGACACGGAAGTACACCGAAGCACGGCTGTCAAGGTCGTTCTTCGATGTATCTTTCTGACGTATGTAAGCGGTAACTCTCATTGATATGTCTATGATATGACAAAAGGGAAAGAAGAAACTATCTGCGGAAATGCAGGTGACGATGCTCGGGATAGTCCGAAGCAATGTCCTTCAGCTGCTGTTCAAGTCGCTCGTTCTGGTATGGAGTGAGCGCATGGATAGCCTTGATGCAGACACTCTGCACAAGCAGGGTTCGTCTGCCGATAGTGTTTTCTTGGTCAATGCCCTTGTTGGCATGTGAAATCTCGCACAGTTCATTGAAGGCATCCTTCATACTGTGATAGCCTGTGCCATCCTTGGCATAGGTAACGGCAAGGCTGGCTACCTGAGCCAGTTTGTCGTTGTACTGCTGTTGATTGAAATCCTGATTCATAATACTCATTGATTAGTGGTTGGCAAGTTCATTCAGCTTCTGGGCTGCTGCCTCCTTGGTCTCAGCCTCAGACATGCTGCGGTTCTGACGCATCCACTTCAGAAGTTCAGCCTTCTCAAAGTAGATGAGTTTGCCGTTTGGACGGAAGAAAGGAAGCTCATGACGATGGGTCATCTTGTAGAGACTGCTCTTTGATATACCCATGAAAAGGGCTGCTTCTTCAAGTGTCAATACCTCCTTGGCTGCGCTGAGAGTGTTCTCCAGAACCTCGATGCGATGCTCAAATGACTCTACCTTCAAAAGAAGAGTCTCGTTGTCAATAGTCTTATTCATAATCTTGATATTTAGTTGTTTACGTTATCCTGAATGCTTGGTTTTGAGATAGCAAGCCCCTAAGGGTAGCGGAAACCACTACCTTGAATCAGGGCACTGCTTTTGATGAAATGAAACTGGTTGTTATCCTGAATCGGCTCGTTAGCCGTTATTCGTTATCCTGTATATCTATGACCTTGCGAGGGTGCGTGTTGGTCGCTGCCGTTCGCTTGGTTCGTGGAATCTTCTTGTTCTCGGTGTGTGGCTTGCGACTCCTGAATACCGTCTTGGTATTGGAGATAGCCTTGACCTTTTCCTCAGTCAGCACGTCTGCATAGACTGCGGTTGATTTGAGCGACTTGTGACCCATGAGTTTCTTGGTGGTCTCGATGTCACCAGTAGCCGCTTGGATCAATGTGCCAAAGGTATGTCGGGAGGTATGGAAGGAGATTGTCTTCGTGATACCTACCTTCTTGGCTATTCGTTTGAGAGCTGCATCCACATTGGCATGGGCAGGAAGGTGGAAAACCTTGTCATCCTTCTTGGGTGGCATCCATGCTTCTGCGGTTGAGCAGATTGGGACGGCATTGAGTTCCTTGGTCTTCTTCTGGACGATTACAAGTGTGTTCGTTACCTCGTTCCTCATGATGTTTGACCATCGCAAAGCCCTTATGTCGCTGATGCGTAGTCCTGTAAGGCAAGCGAAGCCAAATGCCAACTGGGTTTCCCTGACTCCGTTAGTCTCTTCGGATGCCATGAAGAGTTTGAGTTCATCGGGTGTAAGGTACAGCTTGTGACCAGACTTTGGCTTGGAGATTGTGTCTTCCTTCTCCAACTGATAGAAGGGGTTTGCCTTCAACTTGCCAGTCTTGACTGCCTTGTTGAATACTGCGACAATGCGTTGCTGCATGTTCCGCAAACTGGCATTACTCAACGGCTTTGCCTTGACTCTCACATACTTCTGAGGTACATAGTCATTCTTCAGCCAAAGAAAGAATGCCTTGAACCATGTCTTATCGAACTTCATCAGAGTGATGTGCGGTCTGCGTTTGGCTTTCAGAAACTCCTTCATGCGTTCTTGAAGGTATTGAGTCTGCTCGACAGTCCTCTTGGAATATTCGGGATTGCCGTCCATCCACTCCATGTAAGTCTGGATCCAGTCAATGACTTCGGGTGAGTCATCGTTGGGAATGTCGGGTACAACCATCAAGTGACCTTTCTCGGGAATGGTCTCGGGATGAAGGACGCGCTCGGCACGAATCTCCTGCGCACGTTTCAAGGTAGCCTCGTTGCGTTCCTTTGTCTCTTGGTTAATCTCAGGGATTAGGTAGAGGGAAAGGAACTCAAACTTGCGCTTGCCATTCTCATAGATGTCAAGATACAGGCTCTTGTTGTCGTTTTCAAGGTCTTTTTGTCGAAGTGTGATGGTCATATCAATGATTGTTATAATTGGTTATACCACTGGGGTGAAACACCATCCTGGTTTATCAAAGGGGGTGATTTCAAGTCACCTCCCTTAACTCTTTGAAGGGGGGTACTTTCAAAGTACATCCTTTACTTGAACATTCCATCAATGAGGTTGATGGCTTCCTCCTTCTTCTTATCTACGATTTTCGCATAGATTTCAGTGGTCTGAATGTTGGTGTGACCCATCAACTTGCTTGTGGTGAACAGGTCTGCGCCAAGTGTCAGCATCATTGTGCCGAAGGTGTGACGTGAACAGTGGAAACTGATGTGCTTCTCTACACCTGCTGCCTCTGCCCATTTGCGAAGGGCTCTGCCTATGACGGTCTGAGTAGTTGGTATATCAAAGAAGGGAGTTGTTATTCCCTTTGGTTTTGGTAACCAACGCTTTGCCTCTTCAGAGAGTGGGATGATGACAGGCTTCTCCGTCTTCTGCATTTCCATGTCAATATACTCGCCCTTGCCGTCAGGAGTCTTGAAAATGTGAATCGGTGCAAGTTTGTACATATCACTGAGTCGCAATCCAGTGAAACAAGCAAAGATGAAGGCTTGCTTGACCTCTGGGCGGTAACTGTCGGTTGCCATGAGGGCTTTAAGTTCCTCAATGGTAAGGTATTCCTTCTTGCCATCCTTTGGCTGAATGCGCTCCTTGGCATCCAGTTCCTTCATTGGATTGTTTCGGATAATACCTTGACGGACAGCATTGTTGAGAGTAGTCGAGAACATGCCGAGGTAACGGCTTGCCGTGTTCTGGCTGATAGGTCTTGGCTCAATGTACTTGCAGTGTGAGTTTGGGAAGGTGCGAAGGAACTTCACATACCCACGGCAGAAATCAGCATTGACCTCTTCAAGGGTGATGAAGGTCTGATTGGACTCTTCAAGATATTTCTCCACGGTGTGAAGCATTTCAACACGACAATGGAGGGTTGACTTCTTGGTGCTGACTCCACCTTCACAATACTTCTTGATCCATCCTGTCAAGAGTTGTGAACCCTGCTTGACGGTTTCCCAGTCTTGCACTCCGTGACCATGGAGAGCCTTGATGCGCTCTGCCTTGATACGTTCTGCGAGTGCCATCGTTTCCTTGTTCTGCTCCTTGCAGAGTGGATTGACCTCAGGAATGATATAGAGTTTCAGATACTCATACTTTCTGACTCCCTTCCAGTAGATGTCAAGATAGATACTCTTGTTGCCATCTGCGAGAGGTTTGAGACGAATCTTAATCGGCTCCTTCAGTTTGACTTGTTTCTTTGGTCTTGCCATGCTTGTTTATATTTTATTTTGGTAATTTACTCCCGAAAGAAGGGAAAATGAATTTTGCAGAGGGTCTGCGAGGGTTGGGCTTTTCGGATGCTGATATATCGTTTCTGCATCGTGATTATGCCTTTGAAAGCATGTGCAAAGATATGAAAATCAAGCCATATATGAGAAACAAATCAGAAACAAAAATCATTTTATTATATCTTTTTAAGAGTCGGTTGAGCAAGAATCGGAAAAATCAAAAAATCGCTTATTCGCTTGATACTAAGCACTTTATTTGTCACTTCCTTTCTTATCCTTTCCAACCAATTTTGGAGGACTAAGATATTCTTGACGTCCTGCTCCTCGTTGTTCATAGCGATATAAACGCTGATGGCACCCACTACGGCTACAACACCTGCAATGGCATAACAGAGCTTGACCACAATAGGCACGTATTTGGCTATTTCCTCTGTCACTTTCGTCAGGGCTGTGGTTCCTGCAGTGTAGTCACCTGCCGAGTTTTGCGCCATGGCAATGCCACCACCCACAAGGAGCATCAATGCCAATGTCTTCAAGCGTCCTGAAGAGAGAACGCTCTTGGCGGTCTTCTTCAAATAGTTGGTCGTTTTCTTAAACATTCTTTCTTGTTTTACTTGTTAATGATTTCGTTTCACAGTTCATTCTCACCTTTATCCCCAGTATTTTTCTACGCTTTTGGCGTCTTTCCATTCTGGCATACGGCTCGATGGTACTGCTTTCTCTTTGCTATATACTCTTCTGCAGTTGAGTCTTAAATCTGGTAGCCAAAGAATGCAGGGAACAGGATTGATGCTCCAATCATAAACAGACAGGCACCTATCAGAGTCACTATCGATTTGGTCACACCTTCTTCTCCAGTATTCATCTTGATGTATATCTGCAATGCCGATATTACCACCATCACAGCAGCGACAGCGTATGTCAGATACAGTACATACAGCATCATCGTCACCACATAGTCGTGCATTCCTGCTAGTGCGTCTGCTCCCCAGCTATAGTCCACATTGCCACATTTGGCTGATGCGGACAGGGGGAGCAGCGCAAAGACAATGATTGCAACTACATTCTTTATGATATGGCTAAATTTCATCCTTGATTGGTATTGTTTTGATGTTTGGTTGTCCTGGCTTTGTCTCACCTTGTCTCAGCAGACTCTCCGTGAACTCGTCTTGCCAGAGTCCGTTTATCCAAATAGGAGAGGTGCTTTCCATCTGATCATTCACTCGCTCCTGCAACGACTCGGCTGCTGTCTTCTTCTGTTGGTTGATATCGTCATTATCGGAAGACGTACCTCCAGTTTCTATGCAAGAATCATTGCTCCCTGCATGACTGGAACCATCAGCTTCATTTCCTTCTGAACCATAACCGCTTCCTGTAATTCCGTTTTCATAACCATCTTCACCTGACTGTTCATTCTGATACCTGGTATCATACTGTTTGTTGGCAATGCTGAAACCTCCATCGCTTTCGTTGACTGCTATAGCAGCATCCTCTTCCGTTATGCTGCTCACGTCAAACTCTTCCTCGTTGCTCTTGTTTTCTTCCTTCTTGCCATACAGGTCTCTTGTTATCATCACCGCATAGTAGATAACGTATGCAATGGTAAGGCTGATGGCGAATATCACAAATGGACTCATATTATACTTTGTTTTATAATTGATTTATACTCTGTATCGTGGCAATCGTGCCAGTTGCGAGTGCAAAGTAAAGCCTAAAATCCGATATAAAAGAATTTTTCAAAGTATGACCCTCTAAGTTTAAGATATATTCAAAATATTAATATATATCATACTCTCAATCATACTTTAAACAGCTTTTTCTTTTAGTTTTCGCATATTTCTTCCTTATACTTAGACGGATGTTTTTAAGTATAGAATACCTTATCTATTTAAATCTTGTAATATGTTCTTATTTTATACGAAATATAACATAAAACAGAGATATTCGTACGCATATTTTGATTTTATGTACGTTTTGTGTTAAAAATGAGTTAAAGTTTTAATATATTTGCTGCATTGGATTTTATTTTATTACTTTTGTATTCAAAAAATAATAATAACATGTATAACAAGCCATATGTCATCAGATATATTAAGAATTATAGAAGGAGGATTGAATAACGATAGGAGAAAAATCATAAGTTACTCCAATCGTTTAGCTACTCGTCTTGAAGCCGAGGGCAACATTCAATTGGCTCGTTGCATCAAAGAGCAAATCCAAAACTCTAACATAAGAAGTTCTGCAACTGCTGATGCCATGCGTATGTTGCCTTTGGATTCGGACAGCAAATTGCAAATAGTAGAAGTAATTCCCGAAGACTCAACACGTACCAATATTGTCCTTTCTGATAATGTCGGAAGGCAAGTTGGTGAATTCATTGAATTGGTGAGGCACAGTGACGAACTGGAACAGGCAGGGGTTAATATGCCTAAGTCTTTGCTTCTTTACGGAGCACCTGGTTGTGGCAAGACCTCTATAGCTCACTATGTCAGTGAAAATACCAATTTACCATTGGTGGTAGCAAGATTGGATGGAATTGTTTCATCACTTCTTGGTAGTACAGCAAAGAACTTAAGAAAAATATTCAGCTATGCTAGTAGTATGCCATGCATCTTGTTTCTTGACGAATTTGATGCAATAGCCAAGGCACGTGACGACAATCACGAGCTGGGAGAACTGAAGCGTGTTATCAATAGCTTGCTTCAAAACATTGACTCCATGCCATCTTCTTGCGTTCTGATTGCAGCAACAAACCATCCCGAATTGTTAGACAAGGCCGTTTGGAGACGCTTCACAACAAAAATTGAAGTCGGAATGCCTGATGACGAAGCAAGAAAAAAAATAATTATGGACTTAACATCTGGATTCAATTGTCCTTTTGTAGAGGATGGACAAAAGATGAAAGCGGTTTGCAATTTGACAAAAAAAATGTCCCCATCTGACATCTCTACGATATTTAACAAACTAAAGGTGAAGGGCATTATCAATGGGAGCAAAACTATCGAGTATGAGGACATACTGTTAGCTATCTTTGAGTACGAAGGAAAAGATGAAGCACAAGACAAACTCATCTTTTTCCTTAACACAAACGGAGTTAGTCAAGCCAAGATTGTACAAAAACTAAATGTTAGTGCAAGATTGGTCAGAAATGTATTATCTAAAAAATAGTGAATTATGGCAAAAGAATATCCTATACAAAATGTATCTTTTAGGGGCGAAACAGACAATTTCTTAACGGAAGCTGGTGGTGATAGCAGAGTGCCTAAGTGGGTTAACGATGCTACCATTTCTGCTAATGGGGAAAGAGTCTATGGTCAATTGGAGTTGTTCTCAGAATTATTCTCTGATGCAAATAGAACGATGCCTGTGCTTACAGAGATTACACTGAATAAAAAAGCAACAGCCAAATCTCATCGCCCAGCAGTGCGAAAAATGATGGATGTGAATCATAAACGAAATGTCCTTGGAGTCACATCTGTTGGTAAAATTTTGGTAAAGATTGATACCGCTAATGATTTGAAGAAAATGGAGCGAGGGTTTAAGGTGGTAAATACAGACAATCTGCCGAAAGACAAAAAGATAGGTTTGTCTGCAATAGAAAACATTTCTCGATACAAGGCTGTTGTTGATGATAGCATTCAAGAAGATGACCGGCTCAAACTGCAGTTGGTTGATTATCTGAATAGTGAGTACAATCATCGTTCTCGTATTGCTTTGGGTATAAAATGCAAGGAATTTGGAGTCAAATTAGAAGAGCTGAATTATGCTAGTAGCTTACGCTTGTTTTCTTTGGAGCATGTGTCAGAGGAAGCACTTCAGGCTATTGCATCCATGGATTGTGTCTTGGCGGTTCGAAAAATGCCTACAATAGAATTTGAAGCTGCCCCAGACGAAGACAACTCCAGCATCGAAGTGATGACACCATTGGAAGGCGCAACATATCCTGTGGTAGGCTTGTTGGATTCTGGTGTTGGCGATAATGATTACCTGCGTCCTTGGATGATTGAGGATGAAGATAATATCGCTGATTTGGAAGATGAAGAAATAAACAGAAGTCATGGAACAGCTGTTGCAAGTGTCATCAACTATGGTGATTTTCTTGAAAATAAAGATTTGACGAAATGTGGACCTTGTAAAATAAAGAGTTGTATTGTCAATACAGACAGAACCCAAATATACGAAAACGAGTTGGTGGCCAATATTCAAAATGCTATCGCTAAACATCCTGATATAAAAATCTGGAATCTCTCGCAAGGTACAACAAAAACGATAGATAATGACAGGTATTCCGACTTGGGTATCGCATTGGACAGCTTGCAGAAAGACAACAGAATCTTGATTTGCAAATCTGCAGGTAATGTTGATCCTAGAGCAGAAAATCAAAGAATAACTGATGGCGCCGATTCTTTGCTTAGTCTCGTTGTAGGGTCTATAGCTCATAAGAAAACTACCAATAATGATGCTGATGAAAATGACAGAAGTCCTTTTTCTCGTATTGGTCCTGGTGTTGAAAATGCAGTAAAGCCAGATTTGGTGCACTATGGCGGCAATATGGATACACATCTGTCTCTGTTTTCTGAATGGGGAAGACAGTTTTGCCTTTGGAGTGGAACTAGTTTTTCTACTCCACGAATTACAGCTTTGGCTGCTAATCTTAATCAGATGATTGGAGGTGAATGCAATCCCTTGCTTTTGAAAGCATTGCTTGTTCACAACTCTGATTACCCTGTAGGTTTATCGAAAACGCCAGAAGAACTTCGCAGGGAAATGGGGTTCGGTTTGCCATCTGTTATTACAGATATGCTTAACAACGATGCTGATGAGTGCACTATGGTTTTTCATCAGACTTTACAGAAAGGAACAAATATAGTTTCTTTGGATTTTCCATACCCACAAAGTTTGGTTGAAAACGGTTATTTTATCGGTGAAATTACATTGTCGATGGCTGTGAATCCTGTAATTAATGCGGGGCAGGGTTGTGAGTATTGCCAAAGTCAAGTGGATGTTCTTCTGGAAACTTATGACCATGTTGAACATGTTCAGTTGGGCGAAGGTATGATGCGCAATGAGTCAAGAACATCCAAAGATGCCGTTAATGTACTCAAAGCATCGATTTATAGCTCAAAAGCTTTCAAAAAGGAGTTCGCTGAAGAACGTATGCTGATTGAACAGGGAGATAAATATCAACCTATCAAGAAGTATTATGTTGATCTTTCCAAGATGACTGACACTAACAGGAAAAAGGCATTGGGAGGAAACAGAAAATGGGCTTTGAAACTCAATGGACTCTACCGTGATGCAGCTGAACAAGCTTTGGAGAGAGACGGAGAAGTTCTTTCGCAAGACGTTGTTGTCGTTGTGACAATCAAAGACCCTAGACATCGTGGCACGATATATACCGAATGTCTCGATTTACTAGAACAAAGAGGTTATGTACACAACGATATCAATATTCATAATGATATTCGAGTTGATAATTAATGATTGTACTTTATTATGGCTACATATGATTTTTCAAACGCCATTCCCTATGCGCCCACTCATGTTGGAGAACTGATAAACGACGAGCTTGTTGCATCGGGACTGTCTGTAGAGCAATTGTCAGATAAAGCTAATATCGAATTGATGGGGGGTGTAATTTAAACTGTGTCAAGGCTTGTTCTTAACTTTCATTCCCACTCCC
>OFMH01000391.1_pt1 | contig 32813 bp, 22 predicted proteins | sample 1541761 | NCBI WGS metagenome assembly OFMH01 (sample SAMN04209249, study PRJEB22552) | human gut metagenome | biome: gut; material: feces | host: Homo sapiens | place: USA: Oklahoma
AGGGATCAAACCCGTCTTGGTCGTACCCATGAAGAAGACCAGCGCCACGATGCCCGCCACGACAGAGATACCCGTCACGACGCGGTTGTTGATGATGCGCTCCACACCCTTCTTATACTTGTTTGTAATCTTGTCGAACGAGTGGTTGAAGCCAGCGTGGAAGCGATCGACGAAAGACATCTTATTGCCACCGTTGGCCTCCGCCTCCTCGTCCTTCGGCTTCAGGAAGATGGCGCAAAGGGCCGGAGAGAGCGTCAGGGCGTTGACGGCAGAGATCAAGATGGAGATAGCCATCGTGATACCAAACTCGCGGTAGAACGTACCACTCATACCACCGATGAACGACACAGGGACGAACACGGCCGACATCACAAGCGTGATGGAGATGATAGCACTCGAGATTTCGTTCATGGCGTCGATACTGGCCGTGAGCGCACTCTTGTAGCCCATGTCGAGCTTGGCGTGAACGGCCTCGACAACCACGATGGCGTCATCGACCACAATGGCGATAGCCAGCAGCAGGGCCGACAGTGTCAGCAAGTTGATGGAGAATCCGAAGATCCACAGGAAGAAGAACGTACCTATCAAGGCGACCGGCACGGCGATCATCGGGATCAGCGTGGAGCGGAAGTCCTGGAGGAAGATATAGACGACGAAGAACACCAGCAGCAGGGTGATGAAGAGCGTGAAGATCACCTCCTCGATAGAGGCGTAGAGGAACTCCGTCACGTCTTGCTCGATGGTATATTTCAGTCCCGGTGGGAAGTTCTTTGCCTGGCGCTCCAGCTCGGCCTTCACGTCCTTGGCAATCTGGGTTGCGTTGGATCCTGCAATCTGCTGCACCATACCCATCACGGCAGGATGGCCGTTGTTCTTCAGTTGCACGCCGTAGGACTGCTGACCCAGTTCTATTCTGGCCACATCCTTGAGGTGGAGCGTCTGACCATTGGTATTGCTCGTGAGGACGATGTTGCCATACCCCTCCGACGTCTTCATACGGCCCTTGTAGCGGAGCGTGTACTGGTAGGCCACGTCGCTCTGCTCGCCGATCGTACCCGGAGAAGCCTCCAGGTTCTGCTCGGCCAGGGCTGCCGTGATGTTGGACGGCATGAGGCCGTAGTTCTTCATCTTCACCGGGTCGAGCCAGATACGGATTGTGTAGTCGGCCGTGGACGGGCTCTGCACGTCACCCACACCGTTGACACGCTTCAGTGCCGGCGAGACATTGATGTTGTTGTAGTTGTTGAGGAACTTCGTGTCGTAGCGTCCGTCGTCCGTGGTCAGCGAGTACATGATGACGTTGGAGCTCTGTCGCTTCGATACCGTCACACCCGCTTTGGTCACCTCTGCCGGGAGCAGAGCCTGAGCCTGCTGCACACGGTTGTTGACGTTGACGGCAGCCATGTCGGCGTTGGATCCCTGCTTGAAGAAGACCGTGATCTGTGCCAGGCCGCTATTGCTTGCCGACGAGGTGATGTAGGTCATGTTCTCCACACCGTTGATGCTCTCCTCCAGCGGTGTCACCACGGAGTTGAGCACCGTCTGTGCGTCAGCGCCCGGATAGTTGGCCATCACGCTAATGGTAGGTGGCGCAATGTTCGGGTACTGCTCGATAGGCAGCGACACCAGTCCGATCGTACCCAGGAGTACGAAGAAGATGGAGATCACCGTCGAGAGTACCGGTCGCTTGATAAAATTAGTAAATGTCATTGTTTTCTTCTTTTATGTGTTGACCATGATGGGAGGCGGACATCGTCCTCCTCCCGATGGCACTCTCTTGGTTTACTTCTTGTCGCCCTTGCCCGTCATGGCGTCGAGGAAGCCCTCTGACGATCCCTGCTTGGCACCCAGCTCGGCGGCATTCTTCATAGCAGCCTCATACTCCTGGAGCGTGAGGGCCTTGATCTCTTGTCCGTCGGTGAGGCCCGTCAGACCCTTGACCACGATGCGGTCGCCCATCTTCAGTCCGCTGGTGATGATATAGTTGTTGCCGTCGTTCTGCGGATCTACCGTCACCTCTGTGTAGTGCACCTTGCCGTTGCCGTCCACCTTATAGACGAAGTACTTATCCTGCACCTGCGTCGTGGCTTCCATCGGCACGAGGATGGCGTGGTTATTGTTCTTGGCGATGATCACCTGGCCTGCGCCACCACTCTTGAGCAGACGCTCTGGGTTGGGGAAGCGGGCGATGATGGAGAGCGAACCCGTAGTCGGGTCGATGATGCCCGAGGTCTTGACCACCTTGCCCTCGTGGTTGTAGATCGAACCGTCGGTGAGCTGGAGGCTCAGGGCCGGGAAGCTGTTGATGGCTCCTGCCAGACCATTGTTGCTGCGCGTGAGGTTGAGGATGTCGCTCTCCGACATGGAGAAATAGACCTCGATGGTCGAGATGTCGCTGACCGTCGTCACGGGCTGTGCCGAGGACGGGCTGACGAGTGCGCCCACTTTGTAGGGCAGGTTGCCCACCACGCCATTGGCCGGGCTCTTTACATAGCAGAAGGAAAGGTTCTCCTTGGCCGTGGCGAGCTGTGCCTTGGCGGCTGCTACGGCAGCCTCTGCCTGCTTCAGGCCTGCATTGGCCGAGCTGACGCTGCTCTGAGCTTGGCGCACGCCAGCCTTAGCGGTCTGATAGCTGTTGCGGGCGGTCTGCAACTCATATTCTCCGATCACCTTATTATTATAGAGGTTTTGGCTGTTGTTGTAGGTCAACTGCGCCGTGGCAGCCTGTGCCTGTGCCGAGTTGAGCGAGGCGTTGGCCGTCTGGATGCCTGCCTGAGCCGAACGTACGCTGGCCTCGGCCTGGTTGATCTGTGCCTGAGCAGCACGGACGGCTGCCTGGTAGGTGGCGTTGTCGAGCTCGAAGAGCACCTGGCCCGCGCTTACCGCCTGGCCCTCATGAACATAGAGCTTGGTGATGAAACCCGAGATTTTCGGACGTACTTCCACGTCCTGTACGCCTTTGATAGTGGCAGGGTAGGTGGTCTTCAACTGGGCGTTGGCCGGACCAATTGTCACTACCGGATACTCGTTGCTCGTGGGCAGTCCTTTCTGGCCGCCTCCGCAACTCGTAAGTACTGCCATAGCGATGGCAGCAAACAGCAAAAACTTGTTTTTCTTCATACCTATAAATGATTCTTTATTTTTGTTTTCTGAAAACGATTTGTTTGTTCTCCCGCTGCGGCTAATCCTCTGATTGATAGCGGAATATCGGAAAACTAATGCGACGCAATCAGTTTTCAACTATGCAAAAGTACCCATTTCCATTCAGAAAGGCGTACTTCGCAAGGTTTTTTTAACTATAATTATTCCGAGTTAGTAATGGTAAAGGCTGCTCTTGGCCTTTACCGTTACTCCTCGTACGTGATTTTTTCTGCCTATCGGACTTGTGGGCTCATGCTTGTCCTCGTCCAGTCTCCTGGTCTATAGACCTATCTCAAGACCCAGTTTCCAGATCCACGGGCTCAGCCCCACAACCCAGTTTCCTGGTCCACAGGTCATCCCACACCCAGCTCCTTGGCCTTCTCTCTGAGCAGCGCCAAGAGCGGCTCTCGCTCGTTGGGCACGATATTTTCCAGCACGGCCTCCTTGAGCGCCTTCTTCAGTTCGCCCACCTCGCGGGACGGTTTCAGATGGAAGAGCTCCATGATTTCGTTGCCGTCGATGACCGGCTGCAGCAGACGCTTGTAGTCGCGCTCCTTGAGGTCGGCTATCTTCTCCCTGACGATGCGGAAGTTCTCCAAAAACTGCTTCTTCCTCACCTGGTTCTTGCTCGTGATGTCGGCCTCGCAGAGCATCATGAGGTCGTCGATGTCGTCGCCCGCGTCGTTGATAAGCCTTCTCACGGCCGAGTCCGTCACCACGTCGTCGGCAATGGCGATCGGTCGCATGTGGAGCTCCACGAGCTTCTGCACATACTTCATCTTGCTGTCCAGCGGCAGTTTCATCCTCCTGAACATCTCCGGCACCATCCTGGCCCCGATGTCGTTGTGGTTGTGGAAAGTCCAGCCCAGCTGATTGTCCCAGCGTTTGCTCTTGGGCTTGCCGATGTCGTGGAAGAGGGCTGCCCAGCGCAGCCAGATATTGGCCTTGAAAGGAGGCTGCTCGGGATTCTCCTGTTTCTCCTGCTCGTAGCGCCGCTCCTCGGCCCGTGCCACGTTCTCCAGCACCTCCAGCGTGTGGTGGAAGTTGTTCTTGTGCGCCCTGCCGTTGCGCGTCTCCACGATGTCGAGGGCCGTCAGTTCGGGAATGATGAGGCCCAGCAGTCCGCAGCGCTGCAGCTCAAAGAATCCCTTGCTCGGATATTGCGAAGCCATGATCTTGCACAACTCCTCGGCTATGCGCTCCCCGCTGATGATGCGGATGCGCTCGGCGTTGCGTGAGAGCGCCTCGAAGGTCTCCTCCTCGATGAAAAAGTTGAGTTGGGTGGCAAACCTCACACAACGCAGCATTCGTAGTGGGTCGTCGGAGAAGGTGACGTCCGGGTCCAGGGGCGTGCGGATGATGCCCTCCCAGAGATCGCCTATGCCGTCGAAGGGATCTACCAGTTCGCCGAAGCGCGCCTTGTTCAGACAGATGGCCATGGCGTTGATGGTGAAGTCGCGACGGTCCTGGTCGTCCTCCAGCGTTCCATCCTCCACGATAGGCTTCCGCGAGTCGTGGCTGTAGCTCTCCTTTCGTGCGCCGACAAACTCCACCTCCATACCGTGGAATTTCACCTGTGCCGTCCCGAAGTTGCGAAACACGCTCACGTGCGCTCGCCTTCCCAGGATCTTCCTCAGCTTCTCGGCTACGGCTATGCCGCTTCCTACCACCACCACGTCGATGTCGTTGGACGGGCGTTCCAAAAAGATGTCGCGTACATAGCCGCCCACGACGTAGCAATCTACGCCCAGACTGTCGGCGGCTTCTGAGATATGGTGAAAAATGTCTTTGTCGAGCAGTTGTGCCAGCTCCTCGTCGGTATATTCGCGCATTGACTTCCTTGTTGTTTTTTCAAGATGCAAAGGTACAAAAATTTTTTCTATTCTCCGCATTTTGGCGTGATAAGGTTGCGTAAGACGAGAAAACTGGTTTTCTCCAGCATGCAGAGGACGATTGTGGGATTAAATTTGAGGTAATCGTTGGCTTGTTATCCAAAAGTTTGTATCTTTGCAAAGATTAAAAGACAATCAGCTCATACGCAAAGACAAAGGCATGATAGACCGGGCTACGATAGACAGGATCATGGATGCGACCGACATCGTCGATGTCATCTCTGAGTTTGTGACGCTCCGCAAGCGCGGCACGAGCTATACGGGATTGTGTCCTTTCCACGACGACAAGACGCCGTCGTTCTCCGTCAGTCCGTCGAAGGGAGTCTATAAATGCTTCGCCTGTGGCGAGGCGGGCAATGCCGTCAACTTCATCATGAAGCATGAGCAGAAGACCTATCCCGAGGCCCTGCGCTGGTTGGCCAACCGCTACCATATCGAGATCCACGACCGCGAACTGACCGACGAGGAGCGTCGCCAGGCCACGGAGCGCGACTCCCTCTTCCTGGCCAACGAGTGGGCGGCCAAATACTTCGAGGACACCCTTCTCAGCGACCCTGATGGTCAGGCCATCGGACTCCAATACTTCCGCCAGCGCGGTTTCCGCGACGACACCATCCGCAAGTTTCGCCTGGGCTTCTGCCTCGCCAGTGGCCACGCCATGACCGATGCTGCCCAGCGCGAGGGATTCCAGAAAGACGTCCTCCTCAAGTCGGGCCTCTGCTATGAGCGCTCCGACGGCTCGTTGACCGATCGCTTTGCCGGCCGCGTCATCTTCCCTTGGATCACCATGAGCGGCAAGGTAGTGGGTTTCACGGGCCGCGTCCTCGACACCCGCACCCATGGCGTGCGCATGAAGTATGTCAACTCGCCCGACTCCGAGATCTACCACAAGACCAACGAACTCTATGGTATCGACCTGGCGAAGCGCGCCATGAGCAAGCAGGGCGAGGCCCTGCTCGTGGAAGGCCAGGCCGACGTGATCAGTCTGAGCCAGCGCGGCGTGGAGAATGTCGTGGCGGGTTCGGGAACGGCCCTCACCATTCCCCAAATCAAGCTCATCCATCGCTTCACCCCCAACGTCACCCTCGTCTATGATGGCGACGAGGCTGGCCAAAAAGCCGCCCTGCGCGGTACGGACCTGCTGCTCTCCGAGGGCATGAATGTCAAGGTGATCTTCCTCCCTGACGGCCAAGACCCCGATGATTTCGCCCGCAGCCGGTCCTCCGAGGAGCTCCAGGCCTATATCAAGCAAAACCGTACCGACTTCATCGTCTTCCAGACCCAGGCCCTCCTGCAGGGCGTCACCGACCCCGTGCGCCGCGCCGAGGCCGTCAATCAGATCGTCAGGAGCATTGCCGTCATCCGCGACCCCATTGTCCGCGCCAGTTACCTCCGCGAGTGTGCCCACAGGACCGACGTGCGCGAGGATACGCTCATCGCCCAGATGAACCGCTTCATCTACCAGGGCAAGGAGGCACGCCAGCGCGAGGAGGAGCGTGCGCAGGCCAGCCAGGCCAGTCAGCCGCAGCCTTTCGCCCCCGCCAGTCCCATGCAGCAGGCCTCGAAGGTGGAGAAGATGCTCATCGAGACCGTCATCCGCCATGGTGGCGAGGTGATCCTCCCTGATGTGGAGGATGAGACTTCCGGTCAGCATTTCGACCTCAACGTGGCGCAGTATATCGCCTACGACCTGGCCCAGGACCAGCTCGTCTTCTCCGATCCCCTCTACAACCGCATCCTCGCCGAAGCTGTGGAGCAGTCGGAGAAGGGACCTTTTGATGCGGGCAAGTATTTCCGCCACCATCCCGACATCGAGATCCAGACCCTCGCGGCCAGCATGAGCACCGATGCCTACCAGCTCTCCGAGAGCCTTCAGATGAAGGAGAGCGTGGAGCGGCTCCGAGATACCGTGGTCCACCTCGTCATGGACTTCCGCCTCGACTACATCGAGCACCAGCTCAAGGTGCTTCAGGACCGGCTGAAGAAGGCCCTGGCGATCGGTATCAGTACCGAGGAGATGAAGCAGATGATGGAGGAGATCAAAAACTGGCAGACCGTGCGCAATGCCGTGGCACGCAAGTTGGGCAGCGATATCGTGTAGCTTCGCCCCACGACGCTATGCTGGAAGCCGCCCGATAGCCTTGGCACCACACGCTCTCTATTGCCACACGCTATATAATAATAAGGAAAGGAACAATCAAAATGATCATAGACAAATTGAAAGACCTATTGCAACCTGCTAATGCAGCAGAAAGCGAAAAAGCGAACGAAGCGCCCCGCCTCGACCAGAAAGCACTCTGCCAATTGCTCGAAACCACCCTTGCCAGCATCGGCTGCACGCCCACCTGGGAGGACGAGCGAGACCAAAGCCGTGTGGCCAGCTATGAGTACCAAGGAGGCAATTTCCTTGTGCGCATCGCCAAGGACGATACCTTTCTGCGCCTTTGCTACCCCATCTTCTTGAGTGTGGACAAAGAGCTTGTCGAACTGGTGCGCGAGATCTGCAACCAGGTCAACCTTGCGTCTATCGGTCTTCGTGCCGTTTATACCTTCGACGAAGACCACCTCCACGTCAATGTCCATTTCTTCGACAACCTTTACCTCGAACCTTCGCGGGCCAAGGAAATGTTGACGCAAAGCATGAAGGAGATGTTCTCCTGGCGCGACGCCTTTGTCCGCTGGATGGATACCGTCAAGGAGAAAAGGAAGAAATACGGCGCGAACAGCCCTGAGGAAATTGAGGAGCAGTACAAGCGCTTGATCCTGATGATCCGCGAGCACGAGTTGGATAAGAGCGAGGACACGATGTCTGTGCGCGAAAACGCCGTTCATCACATCACGCTCTCCGAGTTGGTCCAAGATGCCGTGGGTATCAAATCCTTTGTGCCCTCGCTCCTGAGCGTTGCGGGCGACGGCCTCTCCCTCGTCATGGACGCCAGCCAGGACGCCCAGCTTCGCTCGAAGATGGCCGACTACGTCCTTTCCGACGCCCTCATCTCCGACGGCCAGTTTGCCCGCCGTTGTGCCACCCTCCAGCTCGTCTTCTTCCAGCCCGAGGATCCCGACGAGCGTCGCTACCTCACGGTCTCCCTGGTGGCCCGCGAAACCTCGCCAGAGGCCCTCTTCTTCCAGACCACGGTCGTCCTCACGCCCCGCCTCGCCACCCTCGAGAATCCTGCCGACTGTGTCAACGACCATCCCACGGCCTGCTCCCTGCTCATGGCCTACGATCTCAAGAACGAGAAGCAGCTCCGCGATGAGTTCCAGTATATGTGGACCGACGCCAAGGACAAGTTGGTCCACGGACAGATCGGCAAGATGACTGAGGAGCAGCGCGCCGTGGCCCGTGTGACGACCCGGCTCTATCGCGGCACGCAGCTCTTCCAGAGCAAGCGCTTCTTCGAGGCGATGCTTCTGCTCCGCAATGCCTTCGTCCTTTGGAGAGGATCCGTCGATCAACTCTCCTCCAAGGAGCGTGGCCAGTTCTATGAGGTCTGCTTCATGCTCGGCTACTGCTATGACGAGATGAGGCAGTACGACATCGGCCACTACTACCTCTCGCTGCTCGACGGCACGGACAACATCGCCCACGTGTGCGAGATGGTCAACAACCTCGCCAACAACAACGATCCGCGCGTAATCAGCTATATCGAGTCGCTGCTGACTGAAATCCAGCGCCGCGTCGAGGAGGAGACGGGCAAGCATGTGGGCGTCTATGAGGCTGCCCAGGATAGCGAATACTGCGAGTTTGCTGGTTTCCTTCTGGCCACGCGCGTCTCGATCTACGCCATGCGCGCCTGCTACAAAGAGGCCGCCCTGGAGTTGCATGAGATCAGCAAATATCCCGATCTGTCTGATCACGTCAGGGAGGTCATGCGCCGTATAGACCGGAATCGGTCCAACCCGGACGAAGCGCCCTTCGCGCCTCCCGCTGACTGTTAGCCTCCTGCCCACCACCCCTCCACACCACGCGCTATGGACTACCTGCATTGGATATTTCTCGCCCTCTACATGACGCTTGCCGTCGCCGCCATGGTCACCATCCTGCTCGACAACCGTCAGCCGGCCAAGACCATGGCCTGGGTGCTCGTGCTGATGTTCCTGCCCGTGGTGGGCATCATCCTTTACTTCTTCTTCGGACAGAACGTGCGCAAGGAGCGTACCATCTCCCAGCATAGCCTCGACCAACTCTCGCGTCGGTCGATGCTGGAGTCTCACGCCCAGGCCAGCCTGAAGATTCCCCCGCTCTACCAGCGCCTCGTCCATCTCTTTGACAGTCAGGATTTTGCCCCTGCTTTCCATCGCAATGATACCGAGATCTACCTCAACGGCTACGAGTTTTTCCACCAGTTGCTCCGCGACATCGCCTCGGCCCGCGACCATATCCACCTCGACTTCTTCCTCTTCGAGGACGACCCCTTGGGGCGCCTCGTGAGCGACGCCCTGATCGCCAAGGCTTCCGAGGGCGTGGAGGTGCGCGTCATCCACGACGACGTGGGCTGCTGGAGCGTCCCCTCCCGCTTCTATGAGCGGATGCGTGAGGGTGGGGTGGAGGTCCATGCCTTCATGCCCGTCCGCTTTCCGGCCTTCACCAGCAAGGTCAACTACCGCAACCATCGCAAGATTGCCGTCTTCGACGGGCGGGTGGGCTATGTCGGCGGCATGAATATCGCGCTCCGCTACGTGAAAGGTCTCGGCGCGCAGGCCTGGCGCGACACGATGGTGCGCATTCATGGCAATGTCGTCTATGGACTCCAGCGAGCCTTCCTGGTCGATTGGTTCTTCGTCGATCGCACGCTCATCACGGACCGCCGTTACTACCCCGAGTTTCCCTTGCCCCAGACGGAGTGTCTCGCCCAAGTCGTCACGAGCAATCCCATCGACCCCTGGCCGAAGATCGAGCAGGGCTTCGTCCGCGTCATCCATAGCGCGCGGCAGTATGTCTATATCGAGACCCCCTACTTCCTGCCTACCGAGCCCGTCCTCTTCGCCCTCCGCACGGCCGCCCTCTCGGGGGTGGATGTGCGCCTGATGATTCCGCGCAAGGCCGACTCCAAGTTTGTGGCCTGGGCCAGCCGCTCCTTTGTCAAGGAGATAGCCGACGCGGGCGTACGCGTCTTGTTCTATGACCGTGGCTTCAACCATAGCAAGCTCCTCGTGAGCGACGACCTCCTGGCGACCATCGGTTCCACCAATGTCGATTTCCGTAGTTTTGAGCACGATTTCGAATCCAATGTGTTTTTCTATGACCAGGCCATGGCCCTCCGTATCAAGCAGGTCTTCCTCGACGATGAGGCCGACAGCATTCCCCTCGACCAGCTACGCGAGGGCGCTTCCCGCGGCCTTCTCCTCCGTCTCTGGGAGTCGTTGGTCCGCCTGATGAGTCCGCTCATGTAGCTTGCGCTGGTTTGCTTAGAAAAAAGATCATCCTAAAATCAAGTGATCGGGTTTGTGCTGTTGCCAATACGTCCTGCTGAGTTAGGGAAAACAACCAATACAAATTATACAACAAGTTACAACGCTTTCGATAAGCCATGTGCAAAACCGAGCTCGCTCGAGCTTTGCCATGGCGAGAAAGGGTACCATGAAATGGAACTTTGCACGCTTTTGCGTGTCACAATCCTGCTGAGTTAGGGAAAACAACCAATACTACTTTTACAACAAGTTACAACCTACACGCTTTTGCGTGTAGCAATCCTGCTGCAAGGTAAACAACAAAATACAACAAGGGTGCCATGAATGGAACAGCTTCGCCTTGAGTGCGCATCCTTGCTGTCCTGGCGAAGCGTTGTTCATAGTTGTTTCCCTTGCAGCAATCCTTGGTCAGCATGGGCCTCGAAGAGGCGATGTCCCCGCGAAGCGTTGTTACTTGTTGTAAAAGTTGTTCAAGTTGTTTTCCCAATTTAGCTGGCCGTGTTGGAAAAACACAACGCTTCCTGCTGCTCCAAATATCGGATGCAACCTTTATTCTTCCTCTTATTCTTCCTCTTATTCTTTCTCCATATCTTCCTTCTTCTCCTTCTCCGCCTCCCGCTCCATGGCCTTGGAGGAGGCGAGGCTAAACTCGCAGCCGCAGTAGAGCTGGTTGTAGAACTGATACTCCTTGAGCAGTTGGTTGCGCCGTTCCTGCAGTCCGTCCTTGCGCCAGTTTTGAGCCCAGAAGGTCGTGCCAGGGACGGCCTCGGCTGCTGCCAGACCGGCCGCGTTCACCTGCTCCAGGTCCTTCCATCGCGAGGAAGCGAGCGTCGTGGCAAAGAAGCCGATTCCGGTCTGCTGCGCCATGTGGGCCGTGGCCAGCATGCGGTAGGCAAAGCACGCCTCGCAACGTCGTCCGCGCTCGGGCTCGCGTTCCAGTCCCTTCATGGCCTCCCGCCAACTGGCGTGGTCGTAGTCGCCGTCTATCCAGCGTAGGCCCAGCGTCTCGGCGTGGCGCTTACTCTCCTCCTTGCGTATCTCGTATTCGCGTGCCGGGAAGATGTTGGGATTGAAGTAGAAGATGGTGGGGCGCACGTCGTGTGCCATCAACCATTCGACGATGGCCGACGAGCAGGGCGCGCAACAGGCGTGGAGCAACACTTCTCCCGCTATGCCCTCGGGTAGGATAATATGGCTGCGTTTCTTTTTCAAAGCGAGTTGTTTTGGTCGTTTTCCCCTTATAAGCAGGTATCATGGTGAAGAAAAGGGCGCGCGGTTTCTTTCTTCTGCCGATAAATCGCTAATTTTGCACCCTATGGAGAAAGGAAAGATGGCCTCAGGCCGCCCCCATATCGCCATTGTCGATCCCAACGTGTTGGCCACGATAGGATTGCGCCAGCTCTTGCAGACCGTGGTGCCGATGATGGCCGTGGATGTTTACCCCACCTTCGACGCCTTCCTTGCCGGGGGCGGTGAGGGCTGCTATCACTATTTTGTGGCCCAGTCCGTGGCCGTGGCCCACCACCTTTGGTTTATGGACCGCCGCCGCAAGACCCTCGTGCTGACCCTCTCCTCCGACCCCCACTCCCAGTTGGCTGGCTTCCGCCACCTCTGTGTGGGCGTGGCCGAGGAGGCGCTCGTCTGCGAGGTGTTGCGCCTTGTGCAGCAAGGCCACTCGGGCGGTCGCAACCTGCCGACGGCCGAGACCGACGCGCCGCGTCCCACCCTCACCCCGCGCGAGGTGGAGGTGCTCTCGCTCGTGGTCCGCGGACTGATGAGCAAGGAGATTGCTGACCGCCTCCATATCAGCCTGCCGACCGTCAATACCCATCGCAAGAATATCTGCGAGAAACTGGGCGTGAAGAGCGTCCCCGCCCTCACCGTCTATGCCGTCATGCACGGCTATGTGGAGCTGCGCCAAATAGAAGGCAAGGGCTGACCTTTTCTCTTGCGTCAATACCCGTTGGGCTTGCGTCAATAGACGCGGGGGCCGAAGATGGCCGTGCCCACGCGCACCTGGTTGCTCCGGCACGTGACGGCTATCTGGTAGTCGTGGCTCATGCCCCAGGAGCGGACGCAGAAGCGAGGGTCGTCGGCAAAATAGCGTGCCTTCACCTCGTCGAAGAAGTCGGCTGCCGTGAGCATCTCGCGGCGTATCTGGTCCTCGTCCTCCACGTTGGACGCCATCATCATCAGACCGCTGATGTGTACGTTCTTCATCTCGCGCCATTCTCCCGCCTCCAGCAGCTCGCGACAGGCCTCCAGGGTCAGTCCATACTTCGTCTCCTCCTCGGCGATATGGAGTTCGAGCAAGACGTCGATGACGCGGTCGTGCTTCGCCGCCTGCTTGTTGATCTCGCGGAGCAACTTGGGCGTATCGACCGCCTCCACCATCGAGATATAGGGCGCGATATACTTCACCTTGTTTGTCTGCAGGTGGCCGATGAAGTGCCATTGGATGTCCTTTGGCAGCGTCTCCACCTTCTGGCGCAACTCCTGCTCATGGCTCTCGCCGAAGATGCGTTGTCCCGCCTCGTAGGCCGGCAGAATATACTCGTTGGGATGATACTTGCTGATGGCCACCAGCTCCACCCCCTCGGGCAGATGGCCGAGCACCTCTTTTAAGTTTTTTGCTACATCTACCATCGTATGCTTTCTCCTATATGATTATGATGAAACAGTCTTCTGTCTTATTGGAAAATAGGAATACAGTCTTATTGGAAACTGGAATAACTGGAATACTGGAACAATTGGAATACTGGACCAATTGGAATATTGGAATACTGGAATATTGGAACAATCCTACTGCTCCTCGTACTCCGGCTTCGCCTCCTCGTTTTGTCCCTCGGCCTTGGCGCGGTTGTCATGCTCGAAGACGTCCATCACCTTGGTGTCGGCAATGGCGGTGATCTCGTAGTCAATCATGGTCGATCCCATCACCTCATCGACATGCTTCACGGCCCCGCTCACCGAGGCAGCCTGCACGAGATAATAGACGCTTGTGCGCTTCTCCTTCTGCGTCTTGTCGTCGAGCGTGATAAATGCCAGTTTGCACTTGAACCACTTGTCGTCGCCATCCGCGTCGCTGAAGAAGATCTCGCCATAGGTGGCAGGCGTGATGGCCTTCACCTCAAACTCTCCGTTGATATACGCGCCCATCTCCTTGGTGATGGCCTCCTCGGCCTCGCCGAAGGTGTAGGCATCTACCACGTAGGTCTCCGTGGTTTTCTTGTTCTGTCCGTCCTCCATCATCTTGTCGTAGCGGACGCGGGTCTCAAACCAGTTGGCTGTTCTGCTTCTCATTATATATATGTATGTTTTCTTTTTTTATCTGATCTCTTGTCTTGCGTGGGCCCGTCCCGCTTGCCGAGATAGGCCCCGAAAAGTGGTGGCTACCCCTCGGGGAGACCGCTTTCGACATGCAAAAGTAGCAAGAAAATCCCACAAATGACCCGCGGGGGCAAAGTTTTTCGCCTTTGCCTTTGCCGTTTGGCCGAATTGGTGTAACTTTGTGGCAAAATACAAGTTTCATACACAAGAGTCAATCCCCGTGCAATCGGGGCAACCGTATTAAATAACTAAAAGAATTATGCCGGAAATCTCAGCACGTGGCCTTATTGTGCCCGAATCGCCTATCCGCAAGCTCGCACCCCTGGCCAATGCAGCCAAGGCGCGCGGCACGAAAGTTTATCACCTGAACATCGGCCAGCCCGACGTGCATACGCCGCAATGTGGTCTCGACGCTCTGAAGAAGGTCGATGCCAAAGTGTTGGCCTATTCGCCCAGCCAGGGCATTGAGAGCTATCGCAACAAGCTCGTGGGCTACTACGCCAAGCACAACATCAATCTGGTGCCCGACGACATCATCGTCACCACGGGCGGCTCCGAGGCCTTGCTCTTTGGCTTCATGGCCACCCTCAATCCTGGCGACGAGATCATCATCACCGAGCCCGCCTATGCCAACTACATGTCCTTTGCCCTGATGGTGGGCGCCAAGGTGCGCTCCATCCATACGAGCATCGACAATGGCTTCGCCCTGCCCGCCGTCGAGGAGTTTGAGAAACTCATCAACGCCAACACGCGTGCCATCCTCATCTGCAACCCCAACAACCCCACGGGCTATGTCTATACCCGCCAGGAGATGGAGCAGATCCGCGACATCGTGAAGAAGCACGACCTCTACCTCTTCGCTGACGAGGTCTATCGCGAGTATATCTATACCGACGAGCCCTACACCTCGGCCATGCACCTGGAGGGTATCGAGAACAACGTCATCCTCGTCGACTCCGTCTCCAAGCGCTACTCTGAGTGTGGCATCCGTATCGGCGCCATCATCACCAAGAATACCGAGGTGCGCAAGGCCGTGCTGAAGTTCTGCCAGGCCCGTCTCTCTCCCCCTTTGATGGGTCAGATCATCGCCGAGGCCTCTCTGGAGGCTCCCGAGAGCTATATCGAGGGCGTCCAGAAGGAGTATGTGGAGCGTCGCAACTGCCTCGTCAACGGTCTTAACCAGCTCCCGGGCGTCTTCTCTCCGATGCCGAAGGGTGCGTTCTACACGGTCGCCAAGTTGCCCGTGGACAATGCCGAGAAGTTCTGCCGCTGGCTCCTGGAGGAGTTCTCCTACGAGGGCGAGACCGTCATGATGGCCCCCGCGAGCGGCTTCTACAGCACTAAGGGTGCCGGCCTCGACGAGGTGCGCCTGGCCTATGTGCTCTGCTGCGACGAGCTGCGCAAGGCCCTCGTCTGCCTGGAGAAGGGCCTGGAGGCTTATCCCGGCCGCGTGAAGTAAGTCTATCGCATTCCCCTTATAGGGAGCGGGGAGTCGCCCAAGGAGTGGCTCCCGGCTCCTTTCCCTTTATATGATGCCGGACGATTGTGGTCCGGTCTGCTACGCATTCATCTCAATAGAAACACTATGAATTTCCCCCTGTTTATCGCACGCCGTATCTACGGCAAGGGAGCTGGAAGTCAGAAGGTGGCCAAGCCTGCCATCCGCATCGCTACGGCAGGTGTGGCCATCGGTCTGGCCGTGATGATCGTCACGGTGAGCGTGATCCTCGGTTTCAAACATACGATCCGCGACAAGGTCGTGGGCTTCGGAAGCCATATTACCGTGGCCAACATCGCCAGCCTGATGTCCTCCGACCAGTATCCGATACAGATGGACGACTCCATGACGACCGTCCTCCGCGCCATACCGGGCGTGCGCCACGTAGAGCGCTACGCGATGACACAGGGCATCCTCAAGACCGACGACGACTTTCTGGGCGTGGCCCTCAAGGGCGTCGGTCCTGAATACGACACGACCTTTATCCACCAAAATATGGTGGAGGGGTCGATCCCCCATTTCTCCGATTCCTCCTCCACGCAGCGGCTGCTCATCTCGAAGACCATTGCCGACCAGTTGCGCGTGAAGTGTGGGGAGCGCATCTTTGCCTATTTCATCAACCACCAGGGCGTGCGCACGCGCCGCTTCACCATCACGGGCATCTACGAGACCAACCTCAAGCAGTATGACCAGCAGATGTGCTTCACCGACCTCTATACCGCCAACCGCCTCAATGGTTGGCAGGAGGACCAGTTTAGCGGGGCGGAGATGCTGGTCCACGACTTCGGGCAGATTGACGAGGTGGAGCACCAGGTCGTGAAGCGCGTCAACCGCACCACCGACCACTATGGCGAGACCTATTCCTCCGCCACGGTCACGGAGATGAACCCGCAGATCTTCTCCTGGCTGGAGCTGATGGACCTCAACGTCTGGCTCATCCTCGGACTGATGATCGCCGTGGCGATCGTCACGATGGTCTCGGGCCTGCTCATCATCATTCTGGAGCGCACGCAGATGATCGGCATACTCAAGGCCCTGGGAGCCAAAAACCAGCAGGTGCGCCACGTCTTCCTGTGGTTTGCCACGTTCGTCCTGGCCAAGGGCTTGCTTTGGGGCAACGCCTTGGGCCTGGGCCTCATCGCCCTCCAGCACCTCACGGGCTTCGTGCGCCTCGATCCCCAGACCTACTACGTCAGCACGGTCCCCGTGGAGATCTCCTGGCCTATCGTCCTGGCCCTCAACGTGGCCACGCTCCTGGTCTGCGTTGCCGCCCTCGTCGTCCCCTCCTTCCTCGTCTCTCGTATCCATCCCGCCAAGAGCATGCACTACGAGTAGGGCCTCTTGTCCTTAACGTTTGCGGGTCTCCCGCATAGATTCCCCTCCCACGACAAAGGGCTGGATCCCGATTCGGAATCCAGCCCTTTGCCTTTATAGATGATCAGCTGCTATGGCAGCCGAGGGGAGTATTAATCGTCGCCCCAATTTTTGCTGTTCGATTGTCCCCATAAGTCTTTGTAATCGTCTTTGGACGTCTCCTCGCCGACCACATCAAATTTGCTGATGCACACATCGTTAAGACTGCCTCGGTAGACGCTGCCATGCAGAAAGCCTCCGCTGCAGAGGGAGTCGAGGATGATCACATCTATCTTGGGAGCGATATAAATCTTCTTCATTTTGTGTCGCTGTTATTGTCGTTTTGTTATTTGATAATGACTTTCTTTCCGTTTACTACATACATTCCCTTGGGCAAGCCCTCCAGGCTATTGTCGCGGCGCACCATCTGTCCGTGCATATTGAATACGCCCTCTATGCCGCGCTTGTAGGAGGAGCTATTGCTGCTGCCGTGGATGTCGTCGATGCTCGTGGCGCTATCCTCCACGCCGTCGATCATGAGCGAGAGGGAGCCTCCGACATGCGTGTCGCTCGGCAGCTCAAACCAGCAGCGGAACGCCTTCAGTCCGTATGAATACGGCTTGCCGTCGTTCATATTGCCGTGCGGCACCTGTATCAGCTTTCCCTTATACATGAAGTAGTCGCCATTGAGGTCGTCACGGCCTTGGATAATCTTGCCATTGTCGTATGTCTTCGCCATTGTGCCTTTGCAGACCATCTTGCCATAGTTGCCGTCGATGGTTTCGAACTGTATTTTTGATTCCCATGTGTCGGTGTTTACATGCTGCATCAGCTTCTCCCTATCGAGCGACACCATCGTGATGTCGTAGTGGTCTTTCTCGATGGTCATGGTCAGACGGTTGTCCTTGTCGGAGGAGGGCTTGTAGTCTTTGCCCAGCCACTCGCTATTGTCCTCGCCCTCTTTTGTGTAGAAGTGTTCTATGGTATAGGCTGGTGAGCGCATCTCGGTGTAGGGAGGATAAACGATATACGGCTCGAAAGCCCTGACCATCACCGAGTCGTCGTTTTGGGGCTCCACGGTCACAAACTGCACGCTATTCTCCGTCAGCGCCGCAAGTTTTGCCACCTTCACGGCGTCTCCGAACGTACGCTTCATCTGTCCCCACGTCAGATCGACGGGCAGGATGAGCGAGTTCCACATGTTGTCGTTCAGTTTGCGGTTCAGATGCAGCACGCTGTTCTTGTATTCGTCCTTTGCCTCGGTCAGATAGCGCAGGTCGGTAGATTCCTCGTCGAGAATCAGCTCCGGGTTGCGTCGCGGTCCGGCATAAAGCAGCTTGAATTCGTCCACGGCGGTCAGTTCGTTGTCTCCAACTTCCGGTTTCCCGTCGGGTGTAGGGTCGACATAGAAACCAATGCGGAGAGTCACGGGATTGTCGTTTGATATTTCATTCCCATTCGGGGCTTTGTCGAGACATATCTGCACCTGGTTCTCATACTTTCCCTCGAAGAAGGCACGTCCGATACCGGCTCCTTCGTATGTATTGCCAAGCGTCTCGGCATCAGCCTGACTTATACCGTCGAGGGTTGCTGCTGAGTATATCTTTTCATTCGGTTTGCCGTCGGCACCGAGCACTGTAATGAACAGGTTTGCAAGCGGTTTTTTATTCGTATCGATGTTGTCCGAACTGTTCGCTGTGCTGAATCCGTTGCATCGCAGCAGGTACCATCCTCCCTTGTGTACCTTCACGTCCTGGTAGATATTGAAGCCGCGCAGGCCTTTGGTGTAGCAATAGAAATACTGGCCGTATTTTTGGTGATGGGGTTCAGTTCTACCTGTCCAAGCATCATCTTTTGTGTTGCCAATTATGTTATACGTCTTGTACATTTTTTTGTCTCCAAAGTACACGTGGCTCTTTACATCATCAGGTAAATTTTCACCTCCGATTAGCCATTTTGCAGCATCCGTATCATTTACTCTGAAATCAGGACAAGTAAGAAGGAAAGAGGCATCGACAGGCGATTTCATATATGCAGGGGCTGTGTTGAAGATCAGGTAATACTCATTCTTTGTAATCACCTTCCACTCCTGATTCTTGTATTCTGGGGTGCCCTCTGTGGCTAAGCTTGTCTTATAATCGCAGAGCTTATTCTCGTCGTTGGGATAAGCAGTGAGATAACCCAATTGGTCAAATGGAGGTTTGGCTGTGTTGATTTTGACGAGATACACCTTGTTCGTTGCTGAATAGTCCTTGGCTTTTTCAAATCTGATAGCGCAATTTTCACTTCTATCCATAAAGACCCCATTTACCCCATCTTTATCCTTGAAGATTCCCATCCATGAGCCAGTACTAGAACCTGTCACTTTGCTTTGCAGGAAATACGTTTGTGAACTTTTATTCCATATCATATAAATGGAATGTGGTGAAACATTCAGCGAGGCATGGGTACCCCACTTACCACCAATGCTCAGAAACTTTTTGGCACCGACATTATACAGACACACAATCTTATCTCCGTCGGTTTCAGCCAGTCCTTTGTCTGTACAAATTGTTGACGAAGGATCAATGCCATAAAGTTTGTCAACACCTCCAATAGTATTTTCTGTTCCGTTGCTTGCAGTCGCTTTATTTTGTGCCGAAGCCTGCCCTATGGGGACAAGAATCCACACGAGTAGCATGGCTGCGAAAAGTTTCCAAAGGCTGGATGATGCCTTGGAAGATTGCAATGTTGTAGTTCTCATAAAAATTGATCCTGTGTATAAATGTGTATAAACTTGTTTTGATCCTTTATTTCTCTGTCCGAAGGGCATGGCGCTGCAGAGTCGGCTCCTATGGTGATAGAAGCTACTCTGTTTGCTAAGTCCTTGTCGAATGGTAATAATGGGTGGTTGTGGTCAATCAAGCCACTGGCGTATCCCGAAGATATCCTTCCCTCCTTTGCGTCTCTATGGTGTGTGTGGCGCGAAGATCTGCCTAAAAACGACCGATCCGGGCCTTGTCTCCATTTTGACGGCGCAAAATTACTGTAATTTCTCTAAACTGCCAACTTTTTATCCGCTAATTTGTATTGTTTTCATTCCAAAAGCCTGTCTTACCCCCCCCCAATCTTGATCTGCATCAACCCCTTGGTCTTGTTTGTCCGCCAGTCTTGTAATGGTAATAACGCGCTTTTGGTGATGAAAGCTTCCTCCCTCCTGCCGTCTTCTCCTCGTGTCTTCTGCCCTCTTTTGTCCTCTTCTGTCTTATTCCCTTTCTTCGGTAAGCCTTCGGGATTTCTTCGGGATAGCGCATCTTATTACTGTTGCCGGACAGGCTACAAGCTCTTACAGGAACGTTCTCCTGCTATTCTTTCTCGTCATGGCAAAACTCGAGCGAACTCAGTTTTACGCATAGCTTATCGAAAGCGTTGTTATACGTTGTACTTATTGTTCTTGTTGTTTTCCCTACTCAGCAGGCTGCATCGAAACAACGCAAACAACCCTGACACGCTATTTTTCGGATGAACCATTTTCCCCATTTTTCATGCGATCGTTTTTTTGATTGTTTACCCTTGGTTTTTCTTTTCAACATGCGTTTTTGTGAAAAAGACACTCTCAAATCGTGGTGAGACCTTGATTTTGATGTAGCACTTTCGTAGTCAATTCTGCGGGCTAAAGACCGGAAAGTGAGGCTTGCGAGACATATTTTACCCCATTTTCTTCGGCTTTTATCGGCTATCATATCGACTATGTTGTCGAATATAGAGGTTAAAGTAAAGTAGTAGAAAGGGATAATCTGTTGGTAATAAGCCTTTTAGAGAGAAAAGGGTGTGTGGGCTTTCTTCCAGTTCCAGTTGTTCCAGTTATTTTTTGAGGGTATGCAAAATCCTATTACCCCTATATATACTATATAACTAATTAGTTATTAAGTAGTTATAGGTAATAAGAGAAAATGGGGGTGTCTCGAAATTAATTGGAATAACTGGAACAACTGGAACGCTCTTCTTTTCTCCGAGGCTTCTCAAGTGCTGTGATGCCTCTTCTCTCCAAGGCCCTTCCCTTCCAAGGATGTCCTCCTCTCTGAGGCCCTTTCTGTGATGGCCCTTCCCCTCGCTGGCCCCAGCCATTTGCTCGAAGCTTCGACAGCAGGGTATTTCCGTCTCCTTGCGTCTCATTCCACCCTCATCACCCGTTATCTCACGTTATCACCCGTTATCACCCGTTATCTCACGTTATCTCACCCAATCGCATCCAATCGCATCGTATCGCACGGCTGGCTTGGCAGAAAGACTTAACTTTGCAGCATGAACACGATTCTTGGGCAGGCCCGCCTCCCGATTGGCCACGGCAGACGCCCGCCTCCCCTGCAGAATCCAAGTCTCCACGGTCTTTGACATACTGACACACAAAGGGCGGGCTCAACCTGTGACAGGCCAGGCGCCTCCTCAGACCCAAAGCGAGGAGAGAAATCCCCCTATGCCCCCTCGCGCAGGAAGTCGAGCGCCTGGCGGGCCTCCTCGTCGCCGACGGTCTACTGCATCTTAGCGTGATAGGACGACGTGAAAACTGCATTTTAGCGTGATAGAAACATCAAAAACCTGCATTTTAGCGTGATAGAACGAGGCAAAATCTGCATTTTAGCGTGATAGAAAGGTCAGAAATCTGCATTTTAGCGAATTTTAAAGTCGCTAAAATGCTCGTTTTCAATATTTTCAGTATTTTTGCACTTGAATAGATCAATAAGCTTACGGTTATGGTGGAAGAAAGAGTCATACTTCAAGTATTGGCAGAACAAAAAGAATATGTCGGCAACTATCATCCCGAACAATGGGTAAAGCGGAACGAGGAGGCGTTGTTCGAGTTTGACAGTCCCCTTGCTCAAGTCGTGATAGGAGTGAGGCGAAGTGGTAAATCGACCCTTTGTCATAAGGTGCTTTTGGAGCATCGCGTCAACTATGGCTATGCCAACTTTGATGACGACCGTTTTGCAAAAATGCAAACAGAAGACCTGAATACGCTACTCTCTTGTGTCTATCAGGTATATGGTACTGATATACAGTACATCTTTCTCGATGAGATACAAAATGTTGATGGATGGCATCTGTTTGTCAACCGTCTTCTACGTTCCAACCTGCACGTTGTGGTAACGGGAAGTAATGCCAAACTGCTCAGTGGAGAGTTGGCAACACATTTGACGGGCCGTTACAATGAAATCCATTTGTTCCCATTCTCTTTTCGAGAATATTGTTGTTTCCGTCGCATCGACACTCGTGGCATCACAACAAAAGCCGAGGCCGAAAAGAAAACGGCATTTATTGACTATATCAATGATGGAGGTTTCCCGGAAATGCAGAACTTGCGCAATAAGCGCGGATACGTACAGAGCCTCATGGAGGCCATCATCACAAAAGACATACAGCAACGTTTCAAAATCCGCAACACGGACGCCCTGCGGAAAATAGCCAACCACCTGATCAACAATGTGTGCCAAGAGGTCAACTACGATAGCATCTCTCAATTGTTGAAGATAACGGATCAAACGGCAAAGAAATACGTCGGTTATTTGCGCCAGGCATTTCTCATACAATTGCTTTCCAAGCATTCCTTCAAGAGCAAAGAGCGCATAAGAAACGCAAAGGCGTACATCGTGGATTGCGGGTTGCAGAACAATCGTGAAAATTCTTTTGCGCCCGAAAATATTGGTTGGCGCTTGGAGAATGTTGTCTATATAGAACTGCTTCGTAGGTGTAGCAACGACTTCTTGGACATATACTACTACAAAGAGTCGCCGCGCTCCAAAGAAGTGGATTTTGTGGTGTGCAACCAAGACAAGGCTGTGGAGCTGATACAAGTGGCATACGACATCGACAACGCTAAGACCTTCAACCGCGAGACGAGCTCGCTTGTGAAAGCCTCGACGGCATTGCGTTGTGACAACCTGACGCTCATAGCGATGACCACGACACGTGATGTTGTGGTAGAAGGCAAAAGCATTCATGTCTGCTCCGCCATCGACTGGCTTCTGAAAAAAGAGAGATAGGCAATCATTTCGACAACTTAAACCAGCAAGAAAATCATGGAAGAAAAGAAACTGTGGCATAAAAAAATCCCCCTCTGAGAGGCGGGTCTCGGAAGGGGAATCTTGAACCACGTGGGGCGTGGTCCAACCCGAGGCAGGCAGGGCCTCAGGTCGAAACAAGAGGGAGGGTGAGTGCTTTAGGCCCCCTCGCGAAGGAAGTCGAGCGCCTGGCGAGCCTCCTCGTCGCCGACGGTCTGGTCGATGATGGGCCGGCCGAAACCGCTCAGGAGCACGGAACGGATCTCTCCGTGGTGTGACTTCTTGTCGTGGTGCATGAGCGTGACGAGCTCGTCGTAGTCCTGGCAACTGATGGCCGGCGTGCCGTAGAACTCGCGTACGAAGCGCACGGTCTGCTGCATCTGCTCCGTGGGGAAGCCCGTGCGGAGCGTAGAGAGATAGAGTTCGCAGACCAGTCCGAAGGCGACGGCATGGCCATGGGGCAGCGCCTGGCGGCTGAGCGACCACTCCTCGATGGCGTGGCCGAAGGTATGGCCGAGGTTGAGCGACTTGCGGATGTCCTTCTCCAGCGGGTCGCGCCTGACGTAGCGGAGCTTGATGTCGATGCTCGCCTCGATCATCTTGGCCAGCTCGTGCCAGTCGGGCTGCGAGAGGTCGAAGCCGACGAGTCGGCCCCATCGCTCCTGGCTGTCGAGGAGACCGTGCTTCAGCATCTCGGCATAGCCGCTTCGGAGGTTGTCCGTGTCGAGCGTCTTGAGCCAGTCGGTATTGATGATGACGCGGGAAGCATCCTGGAAGGTGCCGATCTCGTTCTTCATGCCCCCGAAGTTGATGCCCGTCTTGCCTCCCACGCTCGCATCGACCATGGCCAGCAGCGTGGTGGGGACGTTGATGAAACTGAGGCCCCGCTTGAAGGTCGCTGCCGCGAATCCGCCGAGGTCCGTCACCATGCCGCCGCCGAGATTGATGACGAGCGAGTGGCGGTTGGCCCCGCCCTTCTGCAGTCGCTCCCAGACGCGCGTGAGCTGGCGCAGGTTCTTGTTGGCGTCGCCATCGACGATCGTGATTACCTCTGCCTGGCGCAGGGTGGGGAAGTGGGCCATCTCGCTCCAGCAGAAGCGATGAGAACTGGTGTCGCAGATGACGAAGATGCCATCGTGCTCACACTCGGAGATACACAGCGCGAGATCGCTCTCGAAACGATCTGATAGGATGATTCTCTGTTCCATATCTGTTTCCTTTCTTTGTCTGTTCTTATTCTATACAAAATTATCATTTTTCGTCGTAACGACGGTCAAAAGCTGGTTGTTTTAACAATAATACACATTTCGGCTTCCGTTCTTGCGCATCCACCCGCCGTAGTGTGCAAGATTGTAAGGACAGACCGAGACGACACGAGCAATGCTTCGCCAGGGCATATAGACAACAACTGATGCAATGCTTCGCCAGGACATGATAGAAAAACAACTTGAACAACTTTTACAACTATGAACAACGCTTCGCGGGGACATTGTCTCTTCGAGGCCCATGCTAACCAAGGCTTGCTGCAAGGGAAACAACTATGAACAACGCTTTGCCTTGGACACATTTCCTGCTGATTTCTCCTGGCGTAATGTCCTGGCGAAGCCTTGTATTTTGTTGTTTACCTTGCAGCAGGATTGCAATACGCGCGAAGCGTGTAGGTTCCATTTCATGGTACCCTTTCTCGCCATGGCTAAACTCGAGCGAGCTCGGTTCTGCGCATGGCTTATCGAAAGCGTTGTTACTTGTTGTAAAAGTTGTATTTGTTGTTTTTCCCCATCAGCAGGTTGCGTTTTCTGCTAGCCCATTTTAAACCATCGGGGCGCTGGCGCATCCTAAGACAGGACGAAGCGATAGATAGAAAGCAAGAACAAGAGCAAAAGCAAGAACAAGAGCAAAAAGAAGTAACTACACAAGAACAAGATGGATATAAGAAAGAGAGTCAGTATAGTCCTGGTGGTGCTCCTGGCCCTGGTGGGCGTCTCGGCCCAGGCACAGACCGTCTCGGGCACGCTCATCGACGGCCAGCACAAGCAGCCCCTCGGCTACGCCGTCGTCCAGCTGCTGGGATCGGACAGCACCTACGTCTCGGGCACGACGAGCGACGACACAGGCCGCTTTGTGCTCGCCGCCCCGCGCGACGGCCGCTACATCCTCAAGGTCTCCTTCGTCGGCATGCGCACGCTCTGCCACGACGTCGTGGTTGCTGGCGGCAAGGACAAGGAGGTCGGCGCCCTTACGCTCCTAGCCGACGAGCACGTGCTGCGCGAGGTGACGATCGCCGCCCAGGCCCCGAAGGTCGTGCTCAAGAACGACACCTTCCAGTATAACGCCTCCGCCTACCGCGTGGCAGAGGGATCGACCGTCGAGGCCCTGGTCAAGGTGCTGCCAGGAGCAGAGATTGGCGACGACGGGTCGATCAAGATCAACGGCAAGGAGGTGAAGAAGATCCTCGTCGATGGCAAGGAGTTTATGACCGGCGACACCAAGACGGCCATGAAGAACCTCCCCGCCTCCATCATCGACAAGGTGAAGGCATACGACCAACAGAGCGACCTGGCCCGCGTCACGGGCATCGACGACGGCGAGGAGCAGACCGTGCTCGACTTCGGCATGAAGAAAGGCATGAACAAAGGATTCTTCTCCAACATCAACCTCTCCGTGGGCAACCACGGGCGCTATAGCGAGCGCGGCATGGCGGCCTACTTCAAGGACAACTTCCGCATGATGGGTTTCCTCTCGGCCAACAACGTCGGCGACATGATGTTTGGCGGAGGCCGACGGGGCGGATTCGGACAGACCCGCCAGGGGCTCAACAACACCAAGATGGCGGGCATCAACATGAACTACGACAACGGCAAGACCTGGCAATGGGACGGATCCCTGCGCTGGAACCACAACAACGGCGACCTCCGCGCCAAGGTCTTCTCCGACAACTTCCTGGCCTCGCAGCATGCCTACACGCGCCGCATCAGCCAGCAGTATACGCGGTCCAACAGCTGGGACGGACGCTTCCGCCTGGAGTGGACCCCCGACTCGATGTGGAACGTGATGTTCCGGCCAAGCCTGCAGCTCAGCAAGAACGACGGCCTCGACGTGAGCACCTCGGCCACCTTCTCCGAAGATCCCTATGCCCAGGGCGACGACCCGCTCGCAGAAGACCTGCTCGCGACCATGCAGGCCCAGGGCACCCTGGTCAACCGCCAGCGCAACACGACCGTGACCTATGGCGACAACACCTCGGCACAGGCCTCGCTGCAGGTCAACCGCAAGCTCTCGGCCAACGGACGCAACGTCACGCTCCGGCTGCAGGGCAACTACAACGACGCCGACGCCAAGACCTTCTCCACCCAGGACCTGCAATACTACCAGCTGCTCGACGCCCTGGGCCAGGACTCCATCTACCGCGCCTACCGCTACAACCTCATGCCCACCAAGAGCCACGGCATCGGCGTGGAGGCCACCTATAGCGAGCCCATCGCCCGCCGCACCTACCTGCAGCTGGCCTACCAGTACAACTACGCCCTGAGCAAGAGCGACCGATCGACCTACGACTTCTCCTCGCTCGGCGGCGGTTACTTCGATGGCGTAGAGCCCGCCTACCGCTCCTGGGGCAGCTACCTTGCCCTGCTGCAGCAGCCCCTCGGCAGCTACTTCGACCAGTCGCTGAGCCGCTACTCGGAGTATAAGACCCACACGCAGAACATCCAGCTCATGATCCGCATGAACCAGGAGAAGTGGCGATTCAACGCCGGCGTGCAGCTCCAGCCGCAGCACAGCATCTACCAGCAGGACTACCTCGGCGTCCACGTCGATACCGTGCGCAACTCCTTCGACTGGAGTCCGACGATCGACTTCCGCTATAAGTTCTCGCCACAGAGCAACCTCCGCCTCTTCTACCGCGGATCGGCCACACAGCCCACGATGAGCCAGCTGCTCGACATCACGGACAATACCGACCCGCAGAACGTGAGCGTCGGCAACCCGGGTCTGCGCCCCGCCTTCACCCATCGCCTCCACATGTTCTACAATGGCTACCGGCAGAGATACACGCAGTCGTGGATGACCTTCTTCCACTTCGCCTCCGTCCACAACGCCATCGGCAATAGCGTGACCTACGACGCCAGTTCGGGAGCCCGCGTGGTGAGGCCCGTCAACATCAATGGCAACTGGAACCTGAACGCGGGCGTGATGTTCAACACGAGCATCGACACCATGGGCGTATGGAATGTCAACACCTTCACGACCGTCGATCTCAACCGCTACGCCTCGCTCCTGCAGCAGTCGCGGCAGAGCCTCGTGGAGCGCAACATCACCAATCAGACCAACCTCAGCGAGCGACTGACCTTCAGCTATCGCAACAGTTGGCTGGAGGTGGCCCTCGACGGGTCGGTGGAGTACAACCACACGAAGAACCAGTTGCAGTCGGCGCAGAACCTCAACACCTGGCGCTTCGCCTATGGTGGATCCATCAACCTCACGGCGCCCTGGGGCACGAGCCTCTCCACGGACCTCCACATGAACAGTCGCCGAGGCTACAACGACGCCTCGCTCAACAGCAACGAACTGCTTTGGAACGCCCAGGTGGCGCAGAGCTTCCTCCGTGGCAAGCCGCTCACCATCTCGCTCCAGCTCTACGATATCCTCCACCAGCAGAGCAACCTCTCGCGCGTGGTCAACGCCATGGGCCGCACGGACACGGAGTATAACAGCATCAACAGCTACGCGCTCCTGAAGATTTCCTATCGCTTCAACCTCTTCGGAGGCAAGCCGCAGCATCCAGCAGGCGTGCGCCGTGGCGACGACGGCCCGATGATGGGACCTCCGGGTGGCCGTCCGCCTATGGGACCTCCGGGTGGCCGTCCGCCCATGGGTCATCCCGGAGGACGCCCCTTCTGACGCCCGTTAGCAAAACAGCGTGATGGTTTTCGACCTGTACGGTTGAAACGGGCTGAAAGCCCAACAGACCATAGCCCAGGGCATCGCCCTGGGTATAATAGCAATCAACAAGACGCCCTGCAAGGGCAAAAGAATTGTTTACAGCCTGCTTCTTTAAAGCTTTTGCCCTTTCAGGGCGACAGGTTGGCGTTCATAATTACCCAGGGCGTCGCCCTGGGCTAGGAACTTCTGCCCTTTACCTTTCCCTTCGGCCGGTGACCGTTGGTTCAGGGCGTATTGGGTAATTTCAACCGTACAAGTCGCATTGTTTTATGGTATCGTCCTGACGACTGCGAAAAATCCAAAATGGTGAAGTGGAAAGATGAAAACGTAAGGTGTAAGGTGTAAGGTTGCAAGTTCGCAAGGACGGTTCACATACGCCTTGTATGTGGATTCTCTTTTTTTACTCCATTTCTATCGCAACGCTCGCAGCGTACAGACAAGAAAGCCCCACGACTTGCGTCGCAGGGCAGTATGATTTTTCCCACAAAAATGTTGCGCCTATCCGAGATACTTCATCAGTACGCGGGCGTTGCCGCTCTCGCGGATCTTCTCGATAGCCTTCTCGCGGATCTGCCGTACGCGTTCTCGCGTCAGTCCCATCTCCGTGCCGATCTCCTCCAGTCCCTTCTCGTGGCATCCGATACCGAAGCACTCCGTCACGATCGTGATCTCGCGGTCTTTGAGGGTCTTCTTCAGCACGGCCTTGAGGTCGTCGCTCATCGACTCGAAATCGACGCTGCGGTCGGTACGGCTGTCCTCGCCGCCTGAGAGCATGTCGGCCATTGAGTTGTCGTCGTCGTCGCTAAACGGCGCGTCGATACTCATGTGGTGGTTGTCGGCATTCTGGCTCTGGCGGATGCGGCTCTCGTCGATGCCCGTCAGCTCCGAAAGCTCATGGATGGACGGACGGCGGTTGTGCTGCTGGATGAACTCGTTGGTCACCTGGTTGATCTTGGAGATCGCCGACACCTGGTTGAGCGGCAAGCGGACGATGCGACTCTGCTCGGCGATGGCCTGCAGGATGCTCTGGCGAATCCACCATACGGCATAGGAGATAAACTTAAAGCCGCGGGTCTCGTCAAACTTCTCAGCTGCCTTGACCAGGCCGATGTTGCCCTCGTCGATCAAATCGGTCAGCGAGAGACCTTGGTGCTGATACTGCTTGGCTACGGACACGACAAAACGCAAGTTGGCTTTAATCAACTTTTCCTTGGCGCGCTCACCCTTTCTGCCGCCCTTGTGAATCTCCTGCGCAAGTTCTATCTCCTCATCGACGGTGATCATGGGCTCGCGGCCAATCTCTACGAGGTACTTGTCGAGTGCTTCACTGGAGCGGTTGGTGATGCTCTTTTGAATTTTAAGTTGTCTCATGTATTATTTATTTCCCCTTCCTTTTTACCTGATTACTATTGGCGCTATTTCCCCAATATCCATAAAAGGCTCGCAAAGTTATACATTTTTCTTCGATTAGGAGGGGTAAACGACGGACGTTTAAGAATTTTTGGCTAAACAGTACGCAAAATTAGGCAATGTTATAATACAAACATTGCTTCTCGCCCACAAAAGGGCAGGCCGGCCGCGAGGAAAGCCTACTCGTAGATAGTGGGGTCGGGGAGACCTGCCAGCACAAACGCCTCATGGCGCTCGACGCACGTGCCACACTTGCCACAATGCACGTTCCCGCCCTTGTAGCAGCTCCATGTTTCGGCGTAGTCGATGCCCAGTTGTGCGCCCCGCTTCACGATCTCCGTCTTCGTCAGTTGGGTGTAGGGCGCCACAACCTCCACGCCGACATAGGTTCCGGCCTGCGTGGCGTCGCTGATGGCCCGTATGAATCCAGGACGGCAGTCGGGATAGATGGCGTGGTCGCCACCATGGTTGGCGATGAGCACCTTCTTCAGTTCGTGGCTCTCGGCAATGCCCGCCGCGATGGAGAGCATGATGCCATTGCGGAAGGGCACCACGGTGGAGCGCATGTTGTCGTCCGCATAGTGGCCCTCGGGAATGTCGCCGGCCCCCGAGAGGAGCGAACTCTTGAAATAGTCGTGCATGAAAGCCAGGGGTATCGTGATATGCTTGATACCCAAGCGTTCGCAGTGCAGACGGGCGAAGGGAATCTCCCGCGCATTGTGGTTGGCACCATAGTCGAACGAGATCGCCAGCGCTATCTCCTCCGCCTTGTCATAGAGCAGCGTGATGGAGTCGAGTCCACCACTCACAATAATCACAGAATCTTTCATCGCCTGCAAAGGTAATGCAAATCGAAGACAATACAAAAAGAATCTCGTTCTTTTTTATTGTTGAGATGCAGCCTACCTTGTTTAAGTAGCGCAAATCGAAGACTGAGTATGGAAAACAACAAATACAACTTTTACAACAAGTAACAATGCGCTACGCGTGTCAAAATCTTGCTGCAAGGTAAACAACAAGAACAACGCTTCGCGAGGACACCCGAGGACACCCAATATATAGGGTGCAAAATGAAAAGAATAAAAGAAGGGAATAAAAGAAGATGACAAAAGAAGATGATAAAAAAAGAGACTGCCGCAAAGCAATCTCTTGTCGAAGTGGGTGGTGATGGATTCGAACCACCGAAGCTAGAAGCAGCAGATTTACAGTCTGCCCCATTTGGCCACTCTGGAAACCACCCAAACCGAAGTAATCTTTGCAGCCGCTTGACCGTTCAGACTATCTGTCGGAAAACGGCTGCAAAGATACGGCTATTTTTTGATACCTCCAAATTTTAGAGGAACTTTTTTATAGATTTCTTTGTTTTTCCTTGAACTTGGTGAGTTGAACCTTCATTGCGTCCAGACACAGATCCACACCTTCCTCAAACGTGTCGCACGTTTTCTCCACGAAAAGTGTATTGCCTGGTGCAGTTACCGTCAGACTGGTCGTCTTGTTCAATGCGGCAGCAGGTTTCTCCACCTTCAATTGCACCTCTACTTTCTGAATGTCTTCGTAAGACTTCTGCAGTTTCTCTACTTTCTTGTTGATGAATTCCTGCAGTTTTTCGGTAGCGTCGAAATGTATCGACTTGATTCTGATCTCCATAGTTACCTCCATTTTAAAGGTGTTCGTAATTCAAGCCCTGGGATGGGCTTCTTTATATGCTCTCTTCAATTGCTCAAAGGTCGTATGCGTATAAATCTCCGTTGTGGCTAGAGACGCATGACCGAGCAACTTTTTTACGCTTTCCAGTCCTGCTCCATGATTGAGCATCGAGGTTGCGAAGGTGTGCCGAAGCACATGAGGCGAACGCTTGCCAAGCATGGGAATGTTACCCAAAGCCACCTTGACTCGCTTTTCGACCTGCGAGCGGTTGATACGCACTCCCTTCTTCTGAAGGAAGAAGGCCTCCGACTGCTTGTGAGCAATCTCTGCATCGCGTTTGGCGCGATAGATCGTCACCGCTCTCGCCACTTCTTCTCCGAAAGGTATCACACGCTGCTTACGACGTTTTCCCGTCACCTTCAGTTCACCGTTGATAAGACTGACGTCTTTGTCATCGAGTCCCACCAGTTCGGCCAACCGAATGCCCGTCTCATAGAATACGATGAGTATCGTACGTGTAAGACAACTGTCATAGTCGTCTCCCCACTTGATCGGGTCAAGCAACTTGTCCATCTCCTTATCGCGGACAAAGTTTGGCAAGGGGCGCTGCTTCTTTGGACCCTGGATCATACTGACAGGATCGGCTTCTACCAGTCCACGTCGCAAAGCCCAGCGATAGAAGGCTCTAACCGCACTGAGCTTAAGATTGACAGTGGAAGGGCTCTCGCCCGCATCCATCAGTTGTCCTATCCAGCCGCGCACAATGTCGGAATCGATGGTAAGCCAACTAAGTGGCTCCTCCAGCGTTTCAAAGTAGTCTTTAAGGCTTCGCAACGCCCGTCCATAGTTGTCCACCGTGGACTGAGAATAATTGCGTTCCAGCCTCAGATACTCCAGAAATTCTTCCTTCATCATCGCGCCACGCCCTTTCTAAGCTAATTAGGCTACGAAGTTATGGAAAAAAAATCAAACTACCAAATTTTGACGGAAGTTTTTTACTGCTCAGCGTCGCGGAGCTTCTGCACATAGATGGCATGCTCCATCTTCAAGCGCTTCTTCACAGAAGGCTTAACGAACTGCTGACGAGCGCGCAGCTCCTTCGTGACACCTGTTCTTTCAAACTTTCTCTTGAACTTCTTGAGAGCTCTCTCGATGTTCTCACCGTCCTTAACTGGTACAACAATCATGTTTTGCTTTTGTAAATTTTAAATGATTTGACTTAAACGACGCTTGCGCGCCAATTAGCGGGTGCAAAGTTACGACTTATTTTGCATCCCACCAACACTTTAAGCATTTTTTTAGGCCTCCTTCGACAATTGAGTCCCCCTATGCATCAATTTCCTCCAGAGAGTTCTGACAGGCAAAGAGACGGGTGATAGTAGAAACTCAGAAAAGACACTATAGAAGATCTATAACTAATAACAACTCACATTGCCAATTACAAAAGCTCATAGCCATCATCAAAGCTGAGAGACTTCAAGCTGTTTTGAGAACCCCTGATTGCATACTAGAGTAATGGCCTATGAATCATGAAAGAGGGGGTCCATACGAATCTGCATATTACAAGGAACAGCATATATATATAATGAGAAGAGCCTCCAAGCATATTGCTCGAAGGCTCTCCTGTTGAAAGGGGGCGGCCACCTACTCTCCCGCATTGCATTGCAGTACCATCGGCGCAGGCGGGCTTAACTTCTCTGTTCGGAATGGGAAGAGGTGGGACCCCGCCGCCATAGCCACCTGATAAATGGGTTATGACAAATCGCGACAAGCAAAACATAGCTCCCAACCACACGGAAAAAGCCGTGCAAGCTGAAGGTATGCGCTCCCTAAAGGAGCGAAAGTTTCGGGCAATTAGTAGCGCTCGGCTTTGGCGTCGCCGCCTTTACACCTGCGCCCTATCAACGTCATCGTCTCTGACGACCCTCAAAAAGGAGCTCTCATCTTGCGGCGGGCTTCGCGCTTAGATGCTTTCAGCGCTTATCCACTCCAGACGCGGATACCCGGCGGTGCGCCTGGCGGCACAACCGGTAAACCGGAGGTCTGTCCACCACGGTCCTCTCGTACTAGTGGCGGCACCACGCAAAACTCCAACGCCCACGATAGATAGAGACCGAACTGTCTCACGACGTTCTGAACCCAGCTCGC